>Ga0256842_1001288_pt1 | contig 20482 bp, 21 predicted proteins | sample 4559240metaG_FD_185973 | JGI IMG/M metagenome (GOLD analysis project Ga0256842, IMG submission 185973) | Hydrothermal vent microbial communities from Guaymas Basin, Mexico - 4559-240 | ecosystem: Environmental > Aquatic > Marine > Hydrothermal vents | place: Mexico: Guaymas Basin | collected... | reverse complement strand
GGGCATATCATATGCAATTGAAAAAAATAGGTTCCATAGTGCAGGTGATGCTTACGGAAGAGCCAAAAGATGCAATATATCATCCATCTATAGATCTCACGATATCTTCTGCTGCTGAGGTATTTGGTCATAAGACATTGGCAGTAATACTAACCGGTATGGGTAAAGACGGGTTAGAGGGAGTAAAGAAGGTCAAAGAGAAAGGTGGAAAGGTTATTGCTCAGGATGAATCTACATCGGTTGTTTATGGTATGCCAAAAGCAGTGGTGGAATCTGGATTGGCGGATAAGGTTGTCCCGATAGATAAGATTGCGGATGCTATAATGTCATTCGTTTGATTATTTCTTAGTAAGGAGGTTTTAGATGAATATAGATATGTGGAAGGCCCAAATAGAATCTGGGACAGTAGAAGAGAAAAGGGAGGCTATAAGGGCGGCTAAAGATTTTCCCATAGAACAGGTTGTAGATACTTTGATTAAATTGTTATATGAGGATAACAAGGCAATACAGGAGGCAGTAATTGAATTTTTAATGGATTGTTCGGATGATATTGTGGTAGAGAGGTTGTTACCTTTGTTAAAAGAAGAAGATGCAAATGTGCGCAATGCGGCTATAGAGATATTAGAAAAAATTGGCAGAGATAAGGTTGATATAATAGGCCGATATCTGGACGATGAAGATAAGGACGTTCGGTTATTTGTCTGTGATATTATTGGTAAGTTTGGAACGGAGAAGGCATTAGATTATCTTATTAAGGCCTTAAATGATCCAGAGGTCAATGTAAGGAATTCAGCAGTAATGGGGATAGGAAAGGTGCAAAGCAATCGAGCGGTAGAGGCCTTATCTGATCTTTTGAGCCGAGAGGAAGATACATGGGTGAGGTTTTCAGTAATTGATTCATTGACTCACATAAATCTTCCTTTGGCCAAAAAGGTCTTAAGGGATGCGCTTTACCAAGAGAAGAATGAGTTAGTCTTGAAGGCCCTGTTAGATGCTATAGCGAAGTTTGGAGGAGAGGATTTTGTTTATGATGCAATGTATGTCTTTGAGTTTTTGATGACTCGTAAGTTGTCTGATATATATTCTGATATTGTTGACTTGGGGTTACGCGTGGATAAGATAGAGGATGAAAAGTTGGTTTATAAGTTTGCGGTATATCTTTGTGCCTATATAAAGTATGCGGAGGATAGATGGACCGCTTATAGGGCAGTTAATGTCTTGCCGAAATTATCTTGTTGTGCTGAAAAGATATTGTTAGATGTACTCTCTTTTGTTCAAGAACCTATGATAGTGGCCAGTGCTATCGAAGGATTGGGGCAAGTAGGCACCTCTGAATCTATACCAGTATTGGAAAGGTTTTTGAGTTCTGAAGACGAACGTCAAAGGGAATTGGCTCAAGAGGCGATAGATAAAATTAACTCGAGGAAGTAAAGTATGAAGGAATTGTCTAATGAGGTTAAAGAGAGGATTGTAGAGATAATAGGAGATTTAGATTCTCTCCCTACGCTTCCTCATGTTGCTGCTCAAGTGATGGAATTATCAATGTCTTCCAGGTCCTCGGTTAGAGAGATAGCCAAGATATTAGAAACTGATCCAGCATTAACTTCAAAGGTGTTGAAGGTGGCTAATTCTGCTTTTTATGGGTTGAAGCAACAGGTGAATTCTTTGGAATTGGCGCTGGTGGTTTTGGGAATGGGCGAAATAAGTCATTTGGTTATGAGTATATCTGTATTTTCTGCCTTCCCAGATGTTCCAGGGAAAAAGACATTTAATAGGGAACAGTTTTGGGTACATTCTGCTGGTTGTGGACATTTTGCTCGGGTTATTGCCCGTCGATTGGGGGAGCCATCTTTGAGTGGAGAAGTTTTTGTGGGGGGGCTTTTACACGATATTGGCAAAGTTGTTTTAGATGAGAAAGCCCATGATGTCTTTACGGACATCTTTACTCGGGCGCAAGAAGAGGATCGGGCGATATACGACGTTGAGAGGGAAAAACTTGGATTTACACATGAAGAGGTAGGGTTGGTTTTGGCTCAGAAGTGGAATCTTCCCCTTTCTCTGCAAGAGGCGATTTCTTCACACCATCATCCGGAGGAGGCTGGAAAATCTCAATTTACTGTGGCTGTAGTAAGGATGGCTGATTTGTTTTGTAAGGCCAATGCGATTGGTTATGGAGGAGATTCAAAAGGGTTTATCTTTACAGAGGATATCTCGTGGGCCTTAGTTCAGAAAATAAAGCCCGAGATAGCCTCTCTCGATATAGAGAAGTTTACATTTGAGTTGAATGATGAGATTAAAAAGGTGAAAGACTTTATAAATATAGCACGGGGATGAGGAGATGGTAACTACACTTACAATGGATGATAAAACATTTAAGTCATTGCGAGATTTTATATATGAAAAGAGTGGAATTTATTTTAGTGATCAAAAGAAATATTTGATGGAAACCAAGATTCTTGAAAGAATAAAGGAGCGAGGGTTTCGTGATTTTAATGAATACGCATACTTTCTTATGTATTCTAAGGATTATAAAGAGGAGTTGAAATACCTCTTTAATGCTATCACTATTAATGAAACCAGTTTTTTTCGGAATAGGCCTCAAATAGATGCATTTAAGAATAACATACTTCCGGAACTCATTGGCCTCCCTGATAGACAGACCTTTAAAACGATTACGATATTGAGCGCAGGATGTTCAACAGGTGAAGAACCATATACTCTGGCTATGGTTTGCAAAGAGTTTATTAATGCCAAGGCCAAAGATTGGAGGGTGATGGTGGAGGCTGGCGATCTAAGCGAGGCAGCTCTGGCCCAAGCACGAGAGGGGGTATATAATTCGTATACCTTGAGAAATGTCCCTCCACAGTATTTGGAAAAGTACTTTATTAAAGATGGGGATAACTATCGTGTGAAAGATGAGATTAAAAAAATGGTTCGTTTTTATCCATTAAATTTGACAGATGATGCCCAAATGCGGCGGATTACAAAAAAAGATGTTATTTTTTGTAGAAATGTTATGATATATTTCGACGATGCGGTAAAAAAGAAAGTGGTAAACTATTTCTATGATGTATTAAAGGTGTCAGGATATTTGATTATTGGGCACTCAGAGTCTTTGCATAATATCACGAGGGCGTTTAAGATAGTGCATTTCCCAGGGGCGTTGGCGTATAAAAAAGAGTAAAACAGGAGGCCAACTATGCCGAAGATATTGGTAGTGGATGACTCGTCAACCGTAAGGAAGTTAATAATTAATATCCTCAAGGGGGCGGATTATGAGACGGTGGAAGCAGTTGATGGTGTGGATGCCTTGGAGAAATTAGCCCAAGAAGATATCGACCTTATCGTTGCTGATCTCAATATGCCTCGAATGAATGGGTTGGAACTTATTCGGACTATCAGAAAGGACCCGATTTATTCTGATATCCCTATCGTGATGCTCACAACTGAAGGAAGTGAGGAAGATAAAAAGCGGGGATTTGAGGCAGGGGCGAATGTTTATCTGGTAAAACCTGCCCCACCCTCTTTAATCCTATATAAGATAGGGAGTCTCTTAAATGCTGGTAAGTAATCCTGAGTGAATTGAGAGAATAGGGGGGAGAGATGGATGAAATAATTCAGGAGTTTTTGATTGAGTCGAGCGAACTTTTGGAGCAATTAGACCAAGATTTGGTTGCCCTCGAAGAGAGACCTGATGATTTGGAATTATTGAATAGAATCTTTCGAGCTGCGCATACAATAAAAGGAAGTTCAGGTTTTTTAGGGTTCACCCAGATTTCGCAACTTACCCATCATATGGAAGATGTTTTGAACAAGTTGAGAAAAGGCGAAATGGTGGTTACACCAACAATAATGGATGTTATCCTGGAGTCTGTGGATAGGTTAAAACTGTTACTTGATGAGGTAAGAAATGGTACTTCAGGTACAGTAGAGATCTCAGATGTAGAGACTAAATTAAAAGCGGTATTAGAAGGGACAACAGAAGAAAGCACCAAGCAGGAGGACAAAGCGATTCCTGAAGGGGAAAAACAGGAGAAGGAAAAAGAATCCGCTCCAGTAGATGCAAAAGAAGAGACAGTAACAAGTAGTGTTGATACGCAGGAAGGGCAAATACAGCAAGTACAAAATGAGGTAAAAGAAAAAGAGGCAGTTCAGCAATCTGATGAGGCTGTCTCCAGCGAGGAGAAAGACAGCAAAGCAACACAGGCACAGTCCAATCTATCTGCCAAATCGTCGGAACAGGTAGAATCTACATCCAGGCCACAGAGTCAACCCAAACGGACATCTGGAGTCTCTCCTATAAATGAGACAATAAGGGTGGATGTCAAAAGATTAGATATATTAATGAATTTGGTTGGTGAGTTAGTATTGGTTAGGAATAGATTGGGGCAACTTGCGGAGAAGATAGATGCTCAAGTTGAAGATACAGGATTGATAGATGCCTTCAATAATGCCTTAGTTCAATTAGGATTTGTAACTACTGAGATGCAGTTGTCAGTTATGAAGACAAGAATGCTCCCTGTCCAACGAGTATTTAATAAGTTCCCGAGGATGGTTAGGGATCTGTGCAGAGATATGAAGAAAGAGGTCGATTTAATTATTCATGGTGAAGAGACGGAGTTGGATAAGTCCGTAATAGAGCATATTGGAGATCCATTGATTCATATATTGAGAAATGCAGTAGACCATGGTATAGAGCCACCAGAGGAAAGAGAACGATTAGGGAAGCCAAGGCGAGGGACCGTTATTTTATCTGCCTATCAAGAGGGTGACCATATCGTTATAGAGGTGGCTGATGATGGAAGAGGGATAGATGTCCAGAAAGTGGCAAAGAAGGCCTTGGAAAAGGGGATTATAAAGGAAGATGACCTCCAACATATGGGAGAGATGGATATCCTTAATTTGATATTTATGCCGGGCTTTTCTACTGCTGAGAAGATTACTGATGTGTCTGGTCGAGGAGTAGGTATGGATGTGGTTAAGACCAATATAGAAAAACTTAATGGTATTATAGAGATGGAAACCGAACTCGGCAAAGGAACCACATTGAGGATAAAATTGCCACTTACTTTGGCTATTATTCAGGCATTGATGATTCTATCTAATCGTGATATTTACGCTATTCCTCTTGCCTCGGTTCAGGAGATTATCCATATAGAAGAAGGACAGGTCTATACAATTGACCAGCAGTCTGTGGTTAAAGTAAGAGATATGGTTATTCCGTTAATGTCTTTAGAGGAGATATTTGGCGAACCTGAAAAAATAGAGGAGACAGCACGACACTATGTTGTTATAATAGGTGTAGCGGAAAAGAGGCTTGGTTTATTAGTTTCTGATTTGGTTGGACAACAAGAAGTAGTAATAAAGTCTCTGGGAGGCTACCTTACCAATGTCCCGGGAGTTGCCGGGGCGACGATTATGGGCGATGGGCGGGTATGCTTGATCCTGGATATCACTGGGATCATGCAACTTTCAGCACATACTGTGAGGAAGGTGGCATCTGCCCATGCAGGAGGTAGTTGTGGTTGTGGCACTTGAAGAAAAAAGAAAATATGTAAGAGTCCCGTCTCAGGTAAAGTTGCGTTATCAAGTCCTTGAGATTCCGATTCGGTCTAAGATGAAAGAAGGCAGGATTATTGATGTTAGCGCTGGTGGGGTGGCGTTTGTGGTTGACGCGCCGATAAGTGGTGAGGATGTATTGAAGATTGAACTGCATATCCCAGACTATCATAAGGCCTTCCCCGAAAGGCAGATCTTTGGTCCGGTGGCCTCTTTGGCAAAGGTTGTGAGACAATGGGAAAATACTAATGGTGAACACTGTGTAGCAGTTAAGTTTGTTGATATCTATACTAAACATCAGGAAGATCTTCTTGAATACGTTTTGAGAAAAATTAAGCGGATGAAATAGGATGGGAAGTGTCTCTCCTGAACATCTGGATGCCTTGTGTGAATTAGATAATATAACCTTAGGCTCTGCGGCTGTTCGGTTAGAAAAAAATGCTGGCATTCAGGTAAAGATGATAAAACCCAAAGCAGAAGAATTGCCTATAGATGAGGCTATTGGCAGAATCCCTGTCGATGAAAAGGTGATAATAGTGCTTGCTTATGCGGGTGATTATGGAGGGGAGATGGCATTTATTTTCCCAAAAGATGATGTGTCAGTATTGGCAGATGCACTTGTATCTCAAAATAAATCTGATAATTTTGAATCTGCTATGATGTTTATTGGACAGGAAATTGCCGAAGGAATCAATGAGAGTTTGGCGATGTTGATATCCAGATCTAATCTTTCGTGTTCTGCCCAAACTGTGATTGAGGAAAAACCCCCATTTGAGGGAGATGTTGTTTTTATTGAGATACAACTTAAATTGGATGGAGGAAGGGTTAGTTCTCATTTTTGGCACTTGGTCCCGGTTGACTTAGGCAATAAATTGGCTTCGGATATGTTAGGGGAATTAGGTGCCCAGTTGGAAGAATTTGAAAAGAAAACAAAGGAGGAGAAGAAGTCGGAGAAGGGACCTCGAAAAGATGAGAAAACCGAGGCAATTCCTGATATAATGGTTGAGGTGGCGGTTAGATTGGCAAATAAGAGAATGCTTTTTCAGGACCTTTGGGAGGTTAATCCCGGGGATGTAATCGAGTTCCCGCAATATGTGTCTCAACCTGTGGAGTTGGTTTATAAGGAAAGGGTTATTGCTATGGCCCAGGTGGTTGTAGTGGGGGAGAGGTTTGGAGTTAGAATAACGGAGGTTAAGAACTATGCCAAAGGTATTAGTGGTTGATGACTCTGCTACGATTCGGAGAATTGTTAAGAATACGTTAGAGCGTATAGGGTATACAGATGTGGTTGAGGCGGAGAATGGTATTGATGCGCTTACCAAACTTAAAGAAGGTGATATCTCTCTTGTCTTGACCGATTGGAATATGCCAGAAATGGATGGAATTACTCTGGTCAAGTCAATAAGGGCATCAGATAAGTTTGGGACAGTGCCGGTTATAATGGTAACCACAGAGGCTGAGAAAAACGAGGTTATGGAGGCCCTGCAGTTGGGAGTGAACGATTATATAGTTAAGCCATTCACTCCAGACATATTGAAAGAAAAGATAGAGAAGGTAATGAATGGTTAGACGGGCTTTTTTGCTCTTCTTGCCGTTTTTGTTGTTTATTGGGGGGTGTGTTCATAAAACAGATCAGTCTTTGCCTTTACCCAATCCACCAGAGGTCTCTTATCCCATAGATAAGGTGGTTGTTTTCCCGTTTGGGTATGACAAAACGGTTCCTGTTGATGTAAGGGATAAAGTCTATCGATCATTTATAAAATATCTAATAAAGCGACGAAAATTATATATTATTCATCCTGAAATAGTTAAAAATGCCTTAGGAGACATAGATTACTTGATTGATAAAAAAAAGGCAGAGGAGTTATCTCAGCAGTTAGGTGCAGATGGTTTTGTTATTGGATATTTATCCGATTTTTCTCGTGAACCATTGGCATTATCGATAGATGCCCAATTGTATCCCTTGGTTAATCCAGATGTAGATTTGTGTTCCGGTCATCAGAGTTATCACTCGGCGAATACCTATACCATTGCTCGTATAAAACGGTATAGTAGTTTATTTGATTGGAATAAGAGGCCACTTGGTTGGGAGAGGGCAAGAATAAAAGTGGATATCTTCTTGGATTTCGTTGCCTGGGATATAGTCCAATCTTTCTTCTGAATGGGATGCAAGAAATTTGGGATTCTCATTTTCACCTTGCTTCCGATGGTGATCTGGATTTCGTCGATATAAATGGTATTTTATGTACACTTTCGGCCAATGAGTGTCTTTCAGTTATTGATGTGGATAGGAGATTTACAACCAATGTTTATCTCTTTCTTGGGGCTCATCCCTGGTATGTAGAAGAATTAGATGTGGGAAAAGTTAAAGAAATGTTGAGAAAATACCGTGATAGAATCTTTGGTCTTGGGGAGATAGGGTTAGATAAAAGACGAGGTCCAGATATGAAAGTACAATTGAACATATTAGAACAATTATTTTCCATAGCATCTCAATTGGATTTGTCAGTTAATCTTCATTGTGTTCGGGCATTTTCTGATATGTTATCTTTAATTAGAGATTTTTCTGTCCCTTGGATAATAATTCATTCTTTCTCAGGTTCGTTGTTTTATCTTGAGAAATTTTTGGCGCAAGAGAATTGTTTCATTTCTTTATCTCCATTTTTGTTGAAGAAGGTGGATAAACTACGGGAATTACTTTATTTGATACCACTAAATCGACTCTTAATAGAGACCGATTATCCGTATCAGTGTAAGGATATTAGAGTTTGGTTGGATTTGATGAAATTTATTGCTACAATTAAAAATTGTTCGGAGAGTGATTTACTTATACAGGTTAGGAGGAATCTATTAGTTGCTGTGGGTGAATATGGGGCCTCTGAGTCGAATCAATCTTTTACAAAGTGGTCTTGAGAGAAAGTTTCCAGACCGGGATAATCAGGTATCCATTATTGGATTGGGTGCAGTCGGAAGTTGGGTATTAAGGATACTTGTAGTTTGTGGATATCGAAATTATATTTTATTGGACAACGATGTGTTAAAAGAGACAGATTTTAATCGAAATGCATTATTTGATTGGGATGGAGTGGGCAGGTATAAAGTCGAACTTGGAGAGGAATTGATTAGAAAGTTTTTGTCCCATTTGGGAAAGGTAAGGGTTGTTTTAATTAAGAAATCAATTGGTAAAAGTAACGGTTGGCAGAAGGAGTTACAAACAAGTTCTTTTGTTTTTGATTGTATTGATGGGCTTAATGGCAAGGCCAATTTGATGCGTTTTCTTTGGAAAAATGGAATTCCCTTTGTGTCTTCGGGAAGTACTGCTCGTAAGATTAGTTTAGATGCGGTTGGTGATACCTTATCAAAAGTAAAAGAAGATCCTTTACTTAGTAGAGTTCGACGGAGATTGATAAGTTGGGGGGTGGAGGTGGAGAAGATACCGGTTGTGTATCTGAAAGGCAAGACCCTTCCATTGTTAGGGCCGGTATCCGCAGTTGCTACTGGACGAGATCGACAGATTATGGGTAGTTGGATTTTAAGCCCGATGGCAGTAGCGATTAAGATGGTGAATTGGTTTTTGTTGGGAGACAGAGATATCTAATTTGTGCTTGTAAAGAGGAGGAAAATCTGTATAATATGCAATTACAAATGGTATGTCCCCATCGTCTAGCCAGGTCTAGGACACGGGCCTTTCGAGCCCTTGACCGGGGTTCAAATCCCCGTGGGGACGCTATATCTTGGAGTAGGGTACCGGGGATGGATTAGGACCCGGTTTTTTTATTAAGTTTTAGGTGTTATGGCTGAATTAAGCAGATTGCGACATAGTGCTGCGCACATATTGGCTCAGGCGGTAAAAAGGCTTTATCCGTCAGTGAAGTTGGGTATTGGCCCAGCAATAGAAGACGGATTCTATTATGATTTTTATTATCCTGATGGATTTACTCCGGATGATCTCAAGAGGATAGAAAAGGAGATGCATAAGATTATTAGGCAAAATTTTCCATTTGAGCGAATAGAGGTCTCTCGAAGTGAGGCAGAGAGGATTTTAAAGGAGCAGGGTGAGGAATTTAAGATAGAACTCTTAAGAGACATACCCGAAGGGGAAAAAATATCTTTCTATAAGGATGGAGAGTTTATTGATCTGTGTCGTGGCCCTCACGTAGAAAGGACAGGTGATGTAAAGGCAGTAAAACTGCTTTCTGTGGCAGGGGCATATTGGCGGGGCGATGAAACTAAACCGATGCTCCAGCGGATATATGGGACTGCTTTTGAAACAGAACAAGAATTAAAGAATTATCTCCATCTATTAGAGGAGGCGAAACGTAGGGATCACCGCAGATTAGGCCGAGAATTAGGTTTGTTTGATTTCTATGATGAGATTGGCCCCGGATTAGTGCTTTGGCATCCCAAAGGCGCGTTATTACGCACTATGCTTGAGGATTATCTTAAAAAGGAACATCTGCGGCGGGGATATCAATTGGCAGTAATCCCGCATATAATGAAGGCTGATATATGGAAGATATCTGGGCATTATGATTATTATCGGGAAAATATGTTTATGTTTGAGATAGAAGGAAAGGAATACGGGATAAAACCGATGAACTGTCCGGGTCATATAATGATATACAAGTCTCGTATACGTAGTTATCGAGAACTTCCTATTAGGATATTTGAGTTGGGGACGGTTTATCGCTATGAGCGCGCTGGGGTCTTGCATGGACTTTTAAGGGTTAGAGGATTTACCCAGGATGATGCCCACATATTCTGCCGTCCAGACCAATTAGAGGAAGAGATTGGAAAGGTGATCGATTTTGTTAAGGATGTTTTAGATGTGTTTGGTTTTGATGATGTGCAGATGGAGGTAAGTACTCGGCCAGAGAAATATATTGGATCAGAGGAAAACTGGGAAAAAGCCACGAATGCCTTGAAGATGGCACTTGAAAATAGGGGTATCCCTTATGATATTAATCCAGGTGATGGGGCATTCTATGGGCCTAAGATAGATGTGAAACTAAGGGATGCCCTAAAAAGGTCCTGGCAATGTGCAACTATCCAATGTGACTTCTCCTTGCCCGAAAGGTTTGGTTTGGTATATGTGGATAAGGATGGTAGGCCTAAACAGCCAATAATGATACATCGTGTGGTGTTGGGGAGTATAGAGCGTTTTATTGGGACCTTGATTGAGCATTATGCAGGGGCGTTCCCTTTCTGGATTGCACCTGAACAGATACGGGTTCTGTCGGTCTCAGATAAGTTTATATCTTATGCCAAGGAGGTTGTGAATAGGTTGCTTGAATTGGGATATAGGGTTGGAATAGATGATGGATCTGATACCCTTCCGAAGAAGATAAGGATAGCGGAAAAAGAAAAGATTCCTTATATGGTAATTGTGGGTGAGAAGGAAGTAAAAAGAGGTTCGGTTTCTATCAGAGAGAGAGGCAAGAGGGATTTAGGTGAGATGGAATTCGAAGGATTTTTGAAACTTTTAGAGAAAAATTTTGTTCCAAGGTAAGTGTGGAGTTAAACAAGGAGGTGAGCCATTTTTGATGAGAGACAGATTCGGATTAATCATGAAATAAGGGTCCCAAAGGTTAGGGTAATTGGTCCGGATGGTCAGCAACTTGGGATAATGAAGGTTTACGAGGCCTTGCGCAAGGCTGAAGATTGTGAGTTGGATTTGGTTGAGGTTGCTCCTAATGCTGATCCTCCTGTGTGTCGGATAATGGACTTTAATAGATATAAGTATGAGCAAAAAAAGAAAGAAAGAGAGGCTAAGAAGCACCAGAAACAGTCTCAGTTAAAGGAGATACGGTTTAAGGCAAGGATAGATAAACACGATTTGGATATAAAGATTAGGCATGCCCGGGAATTTATTGAAAGCGGGCACAAGGTCAAAGTTACTCTGATGTTTCGGGGGAGAGATTTGGCCCATAAAGAAATTGGTGAAAATTTGTTAGATAATGTGATAGAATCTTTATCCGATTTGGTTCAAGTAGACCGCGATAAGCGGTGGGAAGGGAAGAATTTGACTGTAATCCTCTCACCAGTGAGGAAGAAGGCGAGATCTGAGAAGAAGGAAGGGATGCCAAAGAAAGAGAAAGGAGAAGGAGATGCCGAAGGTTAAGACACATAAAGGTGCAAGGAAGAGATTTAAGGTGACGGCTAAGGGAAAGGTCTTTCATGCCAAGGCAGGGAGGAGGCACCTTTTGACAGGAAAGCCTTCTAAACGTATGCGGAGATTAAGAAAAAAAGGACAGATAAGTGGAGAGCAGGCCAAGACAATAACTTCTTTGCTTGGTGAGTGAAAGGGGTGATGTTTTATGCGTATAAAGACATCGGTTACTAAACGATCTCGACATAAGAAGTGGCGTAAGATGGCCAAAGGGTATTGGGGGGCCCGAAAGTCTAACTATCGTAGGATACACGAGACGGTTATGAGGGCCTTACGATATTCTTATAGGGATAGGCGCACCAGGAAGAGGATGTTTCGCAGGCTTTGGATGGTTAGAATAGGTGCTGCCTGTAAGGCATTGGGCACTTCTTATAGCAGGTTTATTGGAGGCCTGAAGAAAAAGGGTGTTGGTCTGGATAGAAAGATACTTGCTGAGATGGCGGTTAAGCACCCGGAGGATTTTGCTCAGTTAGTGGATTTATCTAATCAAGAGTAACTGATTTTGTAATATGGATTGGCGTAGTGAACTTAAGGCATTAGAAGATGCCTTGACGGAATTAAAAGAGAGATACCGTCAAGCAGTAGATCCTAATGTCCTTGAGGAAGTAAGGGTCAAGTTTTTGGGGAAAAAGGGGCCAATAAAGGCCCTTTTGACTTTTATAAAGAATGCCCCGCCTAATGAGAGGCGAGAATTAGGACAGGCAGTTAATAGGATAAAGGAGGCCTTTGAATCTTGGATTCGGGAAAAACGATACCTATTGAGTGAGAAGGAAGAAGAGGTGAAGGATCCAACCCTTCCAGCACGGGGTATTGAACTCGGGCATAGGCATATAATAAACCAGACTATAATTGAGATAGTTGATATATTTAAGGGAATGGGATTTGCTTTAAGTGACGGCCCGGAAATAGAACAGGAATATTATAATTTTAGCGCATTGAATATTGATATTACACATCCTTCCCGTGATGCATTTGATACATTTTACCTTAATCTGCCTCCGGATAAAGAAAAAGGGAAGTATCTTCTTAGGAGTCATACTTCACCTATGCAAGTTAGGATTATGGAAAGGTTTTCTCCACCAGTAGCGGTGGTTGTCCCTGGCAGAGTATATAGGCCGGATGCTGTAGATGCCAGTCATAGTTTTATGTTCCATCAGATAGAGGGTTTTTTAGTGGATACTGGTGTGCGGTTCTCCCATCTTAAGGGGATATTAATGGAGTTTGCCCGTGAGTATTTTTATGATGAGATACAGCTGAGGTTCAGGCCTCATTATTTTCCATTTACTGAACCGTCGGCTGAAGTAGATATCTCCTGCCTTTTCTGTAAGGGCGAAGGTTGTCCGGTATGCAGGTATTCGGGTTGGATAGAGGTCTTAGGCTGTGGAATGATACATCCCAAAGTCTTATCTGCAGTAGGAGAAAAGTACATAGGTAAAACTGGATTTGCCTTTGGGATGGGGGTTGAAAGATTGTGTATGTTAAAATATCGCATCCCAGATATTCGCTTATTCTATAGCGCAGATGTGAGGTTTTTGAGACAGTTCTGATATTGTTATCTTGCTTTTTTTCGCGGATTATATTTTAAATCTTTGTGATAGGAGGTTATTATGGCGTGGTATTTAGTTACTGGTGGGGCTGGGTTTATTGGTTCTCATATCGTTGAGAGATTGGTTAAAGATGGCCATCAAGTTAAGGTTATAGATAACTTGGTAGCGGGCAATAAGGAAAATCTTGCTTCCGTAATAGATGATATTGAATTTATAGAAGGCGATATTCGTAATCTTAGTCTGTTGCAAAAGATTATGAAGGGGGTAGATTATGTAATCCATCAGGCAGCCTTGCGTTCAGTCCCTAAATCAGTAGAAAACCCATTGGAATATGATGAGGTGAATGTACATGGGACGTTGAATGTCTTTATTGCTGCCAGAGATAATGGAGTCAAGCGGGTCGTATATGCCTCTTCCAGTTCAGTCTATGGTGATCAACCTACTCTTCCCGAGCGGGAGGATATGCTGCCATTATTGGTCTCTCCTTATGCTGCCAGTAAATTAGCGAATGAATATTATGCCCGTTGTTTTTACCATAATTACGGCTTAGAGACGGTTGGGTTGAGATATTTCAATGTCTTCGGCCCAAGGCAAAGTTTAGATAATCAATATGCAGTGGTTATCCCGAAATTTATTACCTGTATATTAAAAAATGATCCCCCTCCTATCCATGGCGATGGGAGCCAGACCAGAGATTTTACCTATATAGATAATGTTGTAGATGGCAATCTTCTTGCTTGTCAAAAAGAGGGAATTGGAGGAGAGATATTTAATCTTGCTTGCGGCCAGAGTTGTTCTGTATTAGATTTGGTTAAGTTTATAAATGATATATTGGGCAAAGATGTCCAGCCAATCTTTACTCCCCCGCGGCCAGGCGATGTTAAGCATACTTTGGCCGATACTACAAAGTTGAAGGATGTAATGGGGTTTTCTTGTCGAGTTGACCTTATGGAGGGTCTGAGGAGGACAGTTGATTGGTTTAAGGCAAATATAGGTAGGATTTGAGGTTTTCAGGAGGGTGGGAGGGGCAGGTTGAGATGGCAAGAATTAAGGCGATCGGGCTCTTTTCTGGTGGTTTGGATAGTGTTCTTGCCTTTAAGGTGTTGCAAGAGCAGGGAGTGGAGACGATTGGTGTGCATTTTTTTACCCCTTTTTATTCCCGTCCTGAGATAAAAGACCTCGCGAAGAAGTTCAAGATAGATTTGATTGTTGTCCCTGTCCTTGATGAATATATAGAAGGTGTTCTGAAGTCTCCAGTCTGTGGTTATGGGAAGAACTTTAATCCTTGTATAGATTGTCATGCCTTTATGGTCCGTAAGGCAGGTGAACTTATGCCTGAGTTAGGAGCAGAGTTTGTGTTTACCGGAGAAGTCTTAGGAGAACGGCCATTTTCTCAAAATAGTTATGGATTAAGAAAAGTTGAGGAATTGTCTGGGATTCAAGGCTATCTCTTGCGGCCGTTGAGTGCTAAGTTGTTGCCTGAGACAGTGCCAGAGAGAAAAGGATGGGTTGACCGAGCAAGATTGTTGGATATAAAAGGGAGAGGGAGGCAAAGGCAGATTGAATTATCTAAGCGCTATGGAATTGCTATAGATCCCTCGCTTCAGCCTGCAGGAGGATGCCTTTTGACGGACCCATTTATATCTAAGCGCATTAGGGCATATGTACGCAGGTTTCACCGACAAGATTTAGTGATTTATCCGCTGATAAAGACTGGGAGGCATTTCTTGGTGGCTGAGGATACAGGGCTTATCATAGGGCGAAATAGGTTTGAGAATGAGGTGATTAAGAGGTATAAGAGTAAAGGTGTGTTGCTTGAATCAGTGGGTGTGCCTGGTCCGTTGGGACTTATTTTTGGAAAAGCAGCGCAGGATCCAGCAGTCCATGGGCTTTGTGCCAGGATATTGGCCAGTTATTGCAAAGGCCAATATGGAGATGATCTTTTTGTGAATTTTTCTGATGGAGATGGATTAGGGATTAAAAAAGAGGACCGCAAGAGGTTTTCCCGATATGCAATATAAAAGGGTCAAGGAATTACCGAAGTTTGATAGACCAAGAGAAAAATTGGCTACTTATGGGCCTCAAAGATTGTCAAATACGGAATTGATATCTATTCTCTTAGATACTGGAACTCAGAAAAAGGATGTATTGACTTTAGCCAGACGAGTGGAAAAGGTGTTGTGGGACAAGTTAGGAGATGTCTCTTTTTCTGACTTGATCAAGATCGATGGAGTAGGTTTGGCTAAGGCCAGTAGGATTGTTGCAGCCATTGAGTTAGGGAGGAGGTTGCAAGAGAGGAGAAATACAGAGATTGGATCTCCGGAGATCGTTTGGCATATATCTATGGATATTGCCAGATCCAGAAAGGAATCGTTTTTGGTCCTATACTTGGATGTTAGGAACAGAGAGATATATCGCCAGGTGATTTCTGTTGGGACCCTGAATTGGGTTGGTGTACATCCTCGAGAGATTTTTGAGGTGGCCTTGCAGGTGGGGGCAGTTTCGCTTATCTTAGTTCATAACCATCCATCTGGGAAACTGGAACCTTCAGATGAAGATGTAAGGTTTACAGAGAAGATGGTAGAAGGTGGTAACTTATTAGGCATAGAGATATTAGACCATTTAGTTGTCTCAAAGGATGGCTATTATAGTATGCGGGAAGGGGGATATCTATGAAGAATGCCTTGATTGTGCAGTCCGGTGGTATGACACCTGTGATAAATGCCTCTTTAATTGGTATCGTTAATGCTGGAGAGAAGGCCTTTGATCAGATTTATGGGGCTAAATATAGTATTCATGGGCTCTTTTTATTCGACTTTGTAGAGTTAAGTTCTTTTTCCAAAGAATACAGAGAAAGGATTGCACGGACCCCATCGGGTTTTCTGGGATCGTCTCGGATTAAGTTGTCTGAGGATAAATCCAAAGAGGTGGTGGAATTATTGAGGCAGGAGAATATAGGCTGCCTGTTTCTCATTGGTGGCAATGATACTGCGTACAATGCCAAGGTATTGTCTGAAGCAAGTAGAGAGATGAGATATGATCTTCAGGTGATAGGTATTCCTAAGACTATAGACAACGACCTCCCTCATATGTATTTTTGTCCGGGGTATCCCAGTGTAGCCCGTTATGTTGCAATATGTGTGCAAGAGGCAGGCCTTGATACGAGGGCGATGAGACACTCTGATCCAGTTAAGATAATTGAGGTTATGGGCAGGAATGCTGGATGGATCGTCGCGGCATCAGGGGGGTTGAAAGAAAAGGCATCGCAACCACCGCATCTCTTGTGTCCTCCCGAGAGGTTGATTGACTATGATTGGTTTATAGAGCGAGTGCGGAGAATATATGAAGAGTTTGGATTTGTTGTTGTGGTGGTTTCAGAGACAGTAAAAGATACCACTGGAAGGAGAGTTGCAGAGAAACAGAAAGGCATTGTTGCAGACCAGTTTGGGCATGGTTATGTGGAGAGTGCTTCTCAGGTTTTGGCCAATATGGTAGAGGAACGACTTAACATAAGGGCAAGATGGGAAAGGCCTGGAAGTTTTCAGAGAATGAGTGTATGTCACAGATCGGAACTTGATTTTGATGTTGCTTATGATGCTGGGATGTATGCCGTGGATTTAGCCAAGAGGGGATTAAGTGGGGTTGAAGTTCAGATAAAAAAAGATGGGTTTTCTTATATTGAATTAGACGAAATAGCCTTAAATGAAAGGCACTTGCCTAAGGATTTTATCTCTGAGGATGGTTCAGGAATAACGCAGAAATGTCGGGATTATATTGTGGGTCTTATTGGAGATGATCTCCCTGATTATAGTTGGTTATATTAATTAGAAGAGGAAAGAAAATTAATAGGATGTAAATTATACGTGTATTGAGGACGCTATGCGAGGGCAATTTTATCAGGTATAATATTTAATTTAAAGATTAACCAAATCAAGATTAGGAGGTTAGATATGGCGGTGAAGATATTGATAACTGATCCACTTGCACCGGCGGGAGTTGAGGTCTTGAAGCAGATTCCAGATGCAGAGATTGTAGAGAAGGTGAAATTGTCACCAGAAGAATTAAAGAAGATTATAAAGGACTATGATGTCTTATTAGTTCGGAGTGGAACAAAAGTTACTGCTGATATCATTGAGGCAGCTGAGAGGTTAAAGTTTATCGGAAGAGCGGGAGTAGGCCTTGATAATGTAGATATAGAGGCAGCAACACGCAGGGGGATAATCGTAATGAATACCCCGGGTGGAAATACGATTTCCACTGCAGAACATGCCCTTTCCCTACTACTTGCTTTGGCTCGAAACATACCTCAGGCATATCTATCGTTAAAAGAGAAAAAATGGGAAAGAAAGAAATTAATGGGAGTTGAACTTTACGGAAAGGTTTTAGGGATTATTGGATTGGGAAGGATTGGACGTGAAGTAGCCAAGCGTGCCCAGGGGTTTGGGATGAAGATAATGGGATATGACCCTTATTTGCCCATAGAGAAGTTGCAAGAGTTGGGGATCTCTCCAAGCGAAATAGATGAAATATGTCAAAAAGCGGATTTTATTACGGTGCATACCCCGCTTACTGAAGAGACGCGCCATCTTATAGATGAACGTAGGCTCAAGATGATGAAACCAACTGCCCGGGTAATTAATTGTGCCAGAGGAGGTATAGTTGATGAGTCGGCGCTTAAAAAGGCATTGAAGGAAGGTTGGATCGCTGGTGCTGCCCTTGATGTGTACGAAAAAGAGCCACCAGAGGATTGGAGTTTATTTGAGTTGCCTAATCTTATAGGAACCCCCCACTTGGGGGCATCTACCAAGGAGGCTCAAGAGAAAGTAGCGGTTCAGATTGCCGAGCAGATAAAGGATGCAATAACTGGTAGAGGGATATTCAATGCAGCCAATTATCCATCGATTGACCCTACGCTTTACAATGTATTGTATCCTTATATTAACCTTGCTGAAAGGTTGGGTAGGTTTATCTCTCAAATTATGGAGGGCAGATTAAAATCAGTGCATATTACGTATCGAGGTGAACCTTTTATCTCAAAAGATACTACAGCAATTAGAATGGCAATATTGAAAGGGATTCTTTCTGGGATAGTCCAAGATACTGTAAATTATGTAAATGCAGAATTGATTGCTGAAGAAAGGGGTTTGGAGATAAAAGAAGGCAAGACACAGAATCTTGAGAATTATGCCAATCTTATAGAGATCTCTTTGAAAACAGATAAAAGGATTTACTGTGTCTCTGGTTCTATATTTAAAAAAGACGAACCAAGAATAGTTAGAATAGATGATCTCGACCTTGAGGCCGTTCCTAAAGGCGTGATGCTTGTTACGTATAATGAGGATAGGCCTGGACTTATTGGTATGTTGGGAACAATTCTGGGGAAGGCGGGAGTAAATATAGCGGCAATGACTTTTGGTAGAGAGAAACCAATGGGATCTGCTATAATGGTATTGAACCTCGATGGTGAAATTCCAAAAGAGGTTGTTGAACAATTGAAATCTATCGATTTGATTCATGATGTAAAAGTGGTAGTGCTTTGATATCCTTAAGGTATCCTATTTTAAGGGGCGTGGTATGGGGACTGGAATAGACTCTATATACATAGATGATCTTACAGGAGTACTAAATCGTCGTTATCTTTATGAACACCTGAAAGACGAGATAGAGTTAGTTGATCGTGAAGGCAGGTCATTATGGATGGCGGTTATTGATGTCGACGATTTTAAGGCGATTAACGATACTTATGGGCACTTGGAAGGCGATAACATATTACGAGAAGTCGCTTCGATTTTTCGCCGTTCGGTTCGAGCGAGCGATAAGGTCATAAGATTTGGAGGAGATGAATTTATATTGCTACTTATTGATGGAGGGCTTATCTCGGCCTTAACGGTTCTTAAGAGAATAAGAGAGAATATCTCTCGCCAAAGGTTCTCTACGGGAATAGCAGGTTTGACTATAGAGATCTCAATAAGTATTGGTCTGGCTGGATATCCCGACGATACCACAGATTCAGATAAGTTGTTGAGTTTGGCAGATGAGGCACTTTACATTGCTAAAAGCAAGGGTAAGGATAGTGTGGCTTTGGTTTCGGATATTCCGTCGGTTACCTTGCTTAGTCGGGATATATTAGAATTGTTTCCTGCTAAGGAAATTGTTGGGAGAGATGAAGATCTTGTTGCGATTAAGGATTTTTTTGCCAGTGGAAATGAGGCTGTTTTGGGGATAACAGGGCCATTTGGAGTTGGTAAAACTCGGTTGCTGAAAGAAGCGGAAAAGATAGGTTCAATGTCTTCTTTTATTCCTTTTTTTGCAACTACTTATGGGGCTCGATATCCGCTTCTCTATGAACTATGGAGGTATTTTGAAAATAACTATTTGGATATATACCCTGATTTATTGGAACGATTTTCAGAGAAGACATTAGAAGAGATTAAAACATTAGAGACAAAGGATGATCCCCAAAGGATTATAACGTTCGTTGACGAACTTATTCGTCAGGTGTTAGTTAATTATCAAATAGTGTTTATTATTGATGACTTATTTTATGCCGATGAAGATAGTTTATGGAGTTTAGTAAGATTGTTGCGTAATTATCCGCATAGAGTAAGGGTTATATTTTCTATTGATTCAGATATAGATTCAGAAATTGTGCAATCCTATTTGGCCATATTTGAATCCAGGTTTATGATTCGTTTGCTCACATTAAAGCCATTTAATCAAGATCTGGTAAGGGATTGGCTTAATAGTGTGTTAGATAATACCGTTATGGATGGAAGGATAGTAGACCTTTTGTATAAAACCTCTCACGGGAATGTAATGTTCTTGGAAGAAATGATGAAATACATAATGGCTAAGAAGTTTGTTTATAGGATTAATCAAAGTTGGATATTTAGGTCCTATGAGGAAATCGAGGCAGAGGTTGGTTCTATATCTTTTTCTGAGTTGGTGCGTAAGCGTGCTTCTACTTTAGATGAAATACTTATTAAAGAGTTGCTTAAATTGAATTCTATGGGGAAAGATGTATCAGATGTGTGGAAATTAGATATAGGTGTTGTCAGAAAAGGTTATTTGTTGGATGTAGTGAAGGCCTTTCATAGGGATAAACTCTTGCATAATCGGAATTTTTTTGTTGAAGATTATCCTAATGTGGCCATTCAGGAAATATTTTCGATTATTGCGGAAAATCAAAGGGATGGTTTACTTTCAT
>Ga0256842_1001287_pt1 | contig 20497 bp, 19 predicted proteins | sample 4559240metaG_FD_185973 | JGI IMG/M metagenome (GOLD analysis project Ga0256842, IMG submission 185973) | Hydrothermal vent microbial communities from Guaymas Basin, Mexico - 4559-240 | ecosystem: Environmental > Aquatic > Marine > Hydrothermal vents | place: Mexico: Guaymas Basin | collected... | reverse complement strand
ATCAGGTGAAGATAAATATAAATGTTTAATTTTTGATGATACAGATATTAGTAAAACAGGCAAAACAATAGAAGGAGTATCTAAAATCTATAATCACGTTACTAAAACATACATTTTTGGATATAAGTTGCTTGTGGCAGGCTATTGGAATGATAGTGTTTTTGTACCAGTAGATTTCAGTTTTCATAGAGAATACAAAGACAACAAAAAGAAAAAATATGGTTTAAGTAAGAAAGAATATAAAAGGCAAAAAAACAAAGCGAGATTCTAAACAGCCTGTTGCTAAAAGATATAAAGAACTGAATACTAAGAAAACAGACATTCTAGTTCAGATGTTTAAAAGAATAAAACAAGACTTTATTGAACATAAACTTGATGATAGAATAATGTTAGCTATAGTAGAATTAATAACTGTTTTGGAATTTATAATTGAAGGCTTCGATATTGAAGTAACTATTAGTAATCTAATACGTTATAATGAAAAATTTGAATTCCTTATTAATATTAAAGAAAAGGATAATCTTTGTAAATTAGCAGCCTAGAACTGATGCGAAACTTCAGTAAATAAACTTACAACCTAAAAAAATCTTAGTATCACTAGCGAAAAATTCTTTTTAGATGCATATACTGGTAGTTTTATTTCCTAATTGGTATAACCTCCAAAACCCGGCAATACTCTCCAAAATCACACCTTTTCATTAAGAATTGTTGATAAGCAAGACGCTATTTATTAGGGTATCTTACTGATTTTTAGCATCTTTACAGTGAATTTAAAGCCTAAAGATATGGATTTTGAAGCGAATATAGCCCAAGACTCATGGGCAAGGCAAATGTGATGAACGAAGTAAATATAATGATAATGGTTTATAACCTTAGGCGACTTATGTCCATTTTTAGCATAAAAAAACTAAAAGCAAGGTTAAGAGCCTTGTGCTAACAATAATAGGCATATATAGCCTCATATTAGTTGTTTTAAGGGATAATAAATTACAGATTACGAATTCTGCACTAATATAAATAGTACATTAGCAACTCACAATAACCGTTAAATGGGCTTTTAGGGTGTTAGTTCTGAGTATTATTAGAGTTAATGCGTCAGACTGTCTAAAAAGCCCAATTTCTGCGTTATGCTACTTTTTGTAAATGCTCATATACCTTAGTATACTGCGCTTTACAAAAAAGCAGCAAGCCTTGAACTTGAACTTTTAAGCCACTCTGTATAGTTATTAGACAGACTGCCGTTGCAATTAATTCTTCTCTTATAAATATTTTAGGAAATGGTTATGCAAATTAAAGGCTAATTATATCATTTTTAAGGTATAGAATAGTATTTATCCTTAGCTCTGTTAAGGAGTGATTAATGATAGGGTGTGGTACTTTTGTGATTACTTGTGCTAAATCAAATATTGTAGATATAAATTTAGAAAATATAATGTCAAATCTCAATTAATAATGGGTGAAATTACGAAAAAAAAGAAATAATTAATTGGTTTGATATGAACAATAGTTCATTATATTTGCAAAATATTATTAAATATTTTTAAAATGCAAATTGCGATAGCGAGTGGTAAAGGCGGGACAGGTAAAACTACATTGTCAACAAACTTGGCAGCATTTTTAGCGCAAAAACACAAAGTTGTTTTAACTGATTTGGATGTGGAGGAGCCTAATTCCGGACTCTTTTTAAAGAAGGATTTAATTTATGCTGAAGATAAGAATAAGATGATTCCACAATGGGATGAAAGTAGTTGTACACTTTGTGGTGAATGTCAAAAGGTATGTAATTATCATGCTGTGATACAAATAATGGATTCTATAATGGTTTTCCCGGAGTTGTGTCATTCTTGTTTTGCCTGTTCTGAATTATGTCCTACTGATTCTTTGCCAATGATTCCTAAAAAGATGGGGGAGTTAAAACATTTTACTACGGAAACTTTTGATTTTGTAGAAAGTCGGTTGATAATTGGAGAAGAGCAGGCAGTTCCATTAATAAAGCAAACTCTACAATATGTGAATTCTAAGTTTGATGATAAATACATTAAAATTTTTGATTCACCTCCTGGTACTTCTTGTCCTGTAATTGAAGCAACAAAAGATGCCGATTTTGTAATCCTTATTACTGAGCCTACACCATTTGGTTTCAATGATGTTGTTTTGGCAATAGAAACTATGAAAGAATTGAAAAAAGACTTTGCTGTTGTGATAAATAGATATGGAATTGGTGATAATAGTATTGTTGATTATTGCGCAGAGAATAAGATTCCGATTCTTGCTAAAATCCCTAACAGTAGAGAAATAGCAACTTTATACTCCAAAGGAGAATTGCTTTTTGAAAAGATAGATACTGTTTATGCTGAGATGAAAAAAATCACAGATTTTCTTATTAGCAAAAACGAAAATATGATAGTAGAATGAAAGAAATCGTAGTAATATCAGGAAAAGGTGGTACAGGAAAAACTTCCATTACTGCATCATTAGCTGTTCTTGGAGGTGATGATATTGTAATTGCTGATTGCGATGTTGATGCTGCTGATATGCATATTCTTATGCAGCCTCGTAATATTGAATCTGTCGATTTTTTTAGCGGAGAACTTGCTGTTATAGACCAAGATATATGTACCCAATGTGGTAAATGTTTTGATGTTTGCCGTTTTGATGCTGTTAAAGTAGAAGATGGAGTTCATGATATTGATGAGCTTTCTTGTGAAGGCTGCGGATACTGTGCTCGCGTATGTCCAGTTGATGCTATTACAAATATTCCACTAAATGTTGGGAAATGGCATACTGCTTTTACAAGATTTAATCAACCTATGGTGCATGCTAAATTAGGTGTTGGTGCTGATAATTCCGGTAAATTGGTTGCGCAAGTAAAGAATAAGGCTAAGGAGATGGCTGTTAAATATGATAAAAAGTATATCATTGTTGATGGATCTCCCGGAGTTGGTTGTCCTGTAGTTTCTTCAGTTACTGGAGCACACTATGTTATTCTTGTCACCGAACCTACTGTTTCAGGAATTCATGATTTGAAAAGAGTTTATGAATTAGTGAATAAGTTTAAAATTAATGCAGCATGCATTATTAATAAATATGATTTAAATTTAGAGAAAAGCGAAGAGATTATTAGTTTTCTTAATGAGAATAATATTCTGCATCTTGGTAATTTGCCTTATGATGAATCGTTTACAAAAGCAATGACAAATTGCAAAACAATAGTAGAAACAGAGAATAACATTATAAACCCAATTCTTATGAAGGCTTGGGAGAAAATTAAATTAGAAATTAACTAATATAATTATAGAATATGAAAATTGCATTTACAACTCAAGGAACAGATTGGGATTCTCGTATGGAGGCCAGATTTGGAAGAGCAGATTATTTCTTTATTTATGATGAAGAAAAGGATGTTATTGAAATAGTAGATAATAGATCCTCCGGAAATGAGGCTCATGGAGCAGGACCTAAAGCAGCACAGGCTTTAGCAGATCATGAAGCCAAGGTGCTGATAACTGGTAATGGACCAGGGGGTAATGCAGCTGTTGTATTACAAAAAATAGGTGTAGAATGCTATGTGAAAGCTGGTGATATGACTATTAAGCAAGCTTATGATGCATTCAAAAACGGTAAATTAGAGAAATTCTAAAATACTGTAATTATTGTTATATATTTCTTTATCAAGAATAATGGAAACTACTACCATCTAAAAATTCTCTTAGTATAGATGTAGGTGGTATCTCTTTCTCATTAATTGGGAGAATATATGATAAAAATTTGATAAGTCTTCGTGCTTCAGAATATTCAGGTTCTGTTGGAGGAACTCTTTGAAGTATTGGTACAGCCCATTTCTTTAGAACTCCTAATTCGAAAAGTAAGGCAGTGTTAAACATAACATCGGCTTCTTCTTGGAATGGGAAAATGTGTTTTTCTTCTCCTTTGCGAACACTTTGCCAACGTTTTAGAGTGTCTAAAGCTGTGTAGGATCTGTATAAATTATCGCGTACAATTCTTCTTATAAGTCTGTTATCGGTGGTTGGTATTCTATTACTGGAGTCAATGCTTACTGGTGTTAGCGCTGATACATAAATTTTAAATTTCTTATTTTCAGGTATAGATTCTGAAACTATTGGATTAAGACCATGAATTCCTTCAATTATTATTATCCCATTTTTTTCAAGTTTCATTGTCTCTCCATTATAAAACATCTTGCCTTTCTGAAAAGAGAAATGAGGGACTTTTATTTCTTTATATTCAATTAACTTAAGGAGATCTTCATTAAAGAGTTTTAAATTTAATGCGTAGGGACTCTCAAAATCGTAATCGCCTTTTTCATCTCGAGGAGTGAACTCTCTGTCGATAAAGTAATTGTCCATTGAAACTACTTGCGGTTTAAATCCATTAACACTAAGCTGAATAGAAAGTCTTTTAGCAAAAGTTGTTTTTCCGGAAGATGATGGCCCGGATATGAATACTACCTTTACTTCTTTTTTACGTTGATTTATCATATCTGCTATGCAAGCTAATTTTTTCTCCTGCAATGCTTCTGATATTTTAATAATCTCACTTATCTTTCCATTTAAAGTGGCTTCATTTAGTTGACCAACATTGGGTACTCCTATAATGTCAACCCATTCCTTATTTTCTCTAAAAATTTCAAATAATTTGGGCTGAATAATTATGTTTTGTAATTCGTTGGGATTTTCACTACTAGGTGGTACTATTAGCATACCTTCATAGTATTTTATCAGGTCAAATTTCTTTAAATATCCACTGGATGGGATTAAGTAACCATAAAAATAGTTTACTACTTCATCAAGTTTATACACTGAACTGTAGAACTGATAGCGAGTGCGCATCAAGGTACATTTATCATCTAAACCAAATTTTTCGAATATTTTTAATGCTTCTTCTGTTCTTATTTCTTCCCTTTCTATGGGAATATCTTCGTCTATTATTTCTTGCATTCTATTCCGTAGTCGATTCACTACTTCCTGATGATAAGCCTCTGAAGTAAAGCTGCCGAGTTCGCAATATACGCCATTAGAAACTCCATGTTTTATCTTTAGCTTCTCGTTGGGATATAAATCTTTTGTTGCCTTAAAAAGGACTAACGATAACGAACGCATATACATTCTTTTTCCATCCGGATGGCGGTAGTCAATAAAGTTTACAGTTTTGGGCTTGTAAATCAAATAATCTAATTCTTTTAGTTTATTATTTACCATAGCTCCTAGAATTGGAAACTCCATTTCTATTTTTTGATCCTCAATTATATCTTGTAGTGTTGTTCCAAACGAATATTTCTTTTCGGTTTTTGTGTTCTCACAATATATTTTAATTTGCTTATTCTTGTTTATTTTCATAGTTTTCTCTTAATTTTAAAATTCTAATAACTATATTTTAGAACGGTCATGCAAAGATAAGTCTTATTCGTTATAATTATTTGTGAATAATGTGGGTGAGTTATTAGCTGCTTATTTTCAGTGTAAGCAATGTGCAATAAGTTGAATTTATTTCTTTTATTTTTGTGGAATTATTATCATATTTTTAGCAAAATCATCTTCTAAACTCAATATACTTTTACTTACCTTTGCCACACAATTTTTAATGAAACAATTATGGAATTAAGTGGAATATTAGCCATAGCCGGCAAACCTGGTTTATACAAAATGGTATCGCAAACCAAAAAAGGATTAATAGTAGAAGGTTTAGAAGATAAAAAACGCTTTCCTGTTTATTCAGCTCATCAAATTAGCGCTCTTGAGGAGATTAGTATTTATACCTACGAAGACGACGTTCCTTTAGTAGATGTATTTGAAAAAATGCATAATTATTTAGATGGTAAAGACCCAATTAGTCCTAAATCATCAAAAAACCAATTGCTAAGTTTCTTTTCTGAAGTATTGCCGGATTATAATGAGGAACAGGTTTATGCTTCTGATATTAAAAAAGTTATTCAATGGTATATTGCTCTTAAGAAAGCTGATTTGTTAAGTTTCGATAAGGAAAAAATCGAAGAAGTTGGAGCTGAAAAGGAAAAAGAATCAGAATCTAATTCAGCAGAGTAGTATTATATAATCATTCTTGATAATATGGAACCTGTTTACCCCAAAAAGAATGTTAAGTTACTGAAAGTTATAAAGAATAGAACTATCAATGATAATTACTATGTTCTTGAAATTCAAGCAGATCATAATGTAAATGATATACTTCCGGGACAGTTTGTAAGTTTATTGGTGGAAGATACAAGAAATGTATTCTTACGTCGTCCAATATCTATTTATGATGTTCATCCGGAGCGTAATTCAATAGATTTGTTGATACAAATAGTTGGAGAAGGTACAAGATTGCTTTCATATTTAAAACCAGATGATACTGTTGATGTACTTTATCCCCTGGGTAAGTCGTATAGTATTCTTGAATCAGAAAAAAAAGCTCTTTTAATTGGCGGAGGAGTTGGAGTTGCTCCATTGTTGTATTTGGCAAAAAAACTTAAGGCTAATAATGTTGATGTTCATATTTTACTTGGAGGTAGAGGTGCGAAAAATATTATCGAAACTGAAAATTTCAAGCAATATGGTAAATTATACATTTCTACCGAGGATGCCAGTGTTGGAGAAAAAGGCTTTGTAACTCAGCATCCTGTTTTGCAATATGCTGATTTTGATAGAATTTATACTTGTGGCCCGGATGCCATGATGAGAGCAGTGGCCTCTATCGCTGCTAAAAATAATATAGATTGTGAAGTTTCACTGGAAAATATGATGGCTTGTGGTATTGGCGCTTGCCTTTGCTGCGTTACTCCTACAGAAAGTGGTCATCAATGTGTGTGCACCGATGGCCCGGTGTTCAATACTAAGGTGCTTCAATGGAATTAATAAGATAATCTCATTTCATTATGAATACAGCAGTAAAAATTGGAAGTCTTGAGTTTAAAAACCCTGTTATGACGGCCTCAGGTACTTTTGGTTATGGACCGGAATTTGAAGATTTTATAGATATTAATAGGCTTGGAGGTATAGTTGTTAAAGGAACCACACTTCATCATCGCGAGGGAAATGCTTATCCAAGAATGGCTGAGACTTCATCAGGAATGTTAAATGCTGTAGGACTTCAAAATAAAGGTGTTGATGTGTTTTGTAATGAAATATATCATAAAATAAAGCATTACGATACTAATATTTTTGTTAATGTTTCAGGCTCAACGGTTGAAGAATATGTGGAGACAGCTGAGCGTATTAACGAATTAGAATATATTTCTGGAATTGAACTAAATATTTCATGTCCTAATGTTAAAGAAGGAGGAATGGCTTTTGGAACAAGTTGTCCTTCTGCTATTGCTGTGACTCATGCGGTAAGAGAGGTTTATAAAAAAACAATGGTTGTTAAACTCTCACCTAATGTTACTAATATTGTTGATATAGCTAAAGCTGTACAGGATGTTGGTGCTGATGGCGTTTCTCTTATAAATACACTTTTGGCAATGGCTATTAATGCTGAAACTCGTAAATCAGTTTTGTCAACAATTACCGGCGGCCTTAGTGGTCCTGCTATTAAGCCAATAGCTCTAAGAATGGTTTGGCAAGTAGCTCAAGCTGTTGATATACCGATAATGGGTATCGGTGGTATTATGAACGCAACAGATGCAATAGAATTTATGTTGGCAGGGGCAACAACAATACAAGTAGGTACGGCTAATTTTATCGACCCGACTGTATCAATGAAGATAGTTGATGGAATAGAAGACTATATGATTCGTCACAAAATTGGCGATATTAATGATTTGATTGGGGGAATGCTGGTTTAATATTCCCTTTTTCTTTTATAAATTATTTTAGTGTAAAAACACTCCAAAAATAATATTTGATTCTCTTTGTACTTATCTTACAAAATGTAATTATTGTGTATTTATATTTTAAATAATGCTTGTTGATAAGTATAGTGGTTTTAATTGATATTATTTTTTCATTACATTATTTTTGTACCTATGAAAAAGTTTTTATCATTGATACGGAATAATTATGCTAATATTTATAAGGCAAGTCTTTTCTTGCTTACAATGATAATATTATTATTACTTTTCCCAAAAACTAAGCAATTTAGATATGAGTTTGAAATTGGCAGGCCGTGGCTTTATGAGGATCTGCAAGCTCCAAAAGATTTCCCTATTATTAAGTCAAAGGAGGATATTGATAAGGAAATAGAAAAGATTAAATCTAATTCTAAATTATACTTTCTTTATGATGTTGAAAAAACTCAAAAGGAAAAGAATCTAATTAGTTCCATATTTGACGAACAATGGTTAAAGAGATATGGCTTTGGTAAAAGAGAGGCTTTTTTGAAGAATAAAGCTTTTTGTACTAATATATCAAATGAAATATTAGAAACGGGTTTATTGGAATTACCAAATAATCTTGATAGTAAGCAGGGAGATAAAGTTATTTATGTTATTAGAAATAAAATTGCAAAAGAATCATTCCTAAGTTATTTCTACACTAAACATACTGCATATAAATATATGCAAGAGAAACTTAATAATAGAGAAGATTTAGAGACTGTATTTATAGCCAATTTTTTGTCAAATACTTTATCTCCAAATGTGTTTTTTGATAGTCTAAAAACGGCTAGTGAACAGCAAAATTTGCTAAATCAAATTTCTCCCAATGTTGGTATTATATTGAAAGGGCAACATATTATTTCAAAGGGGGAAATTGTTACAAAAGATGTATATAAGGTATTAGAATCATTGAAAGTTGATTTTGAGACAGATTCTAGAAAGTCCACTTTAAATCTCTATATAGGTGAGATTATTCTTATTAGTATTCCACTTCTTACATTAGGATTATTCTTGATGTTTTTTAGAAGAGATGTATTTGAGGATAATAAAAATTTGATAATGATTTTTATTCTATTGATATTTATGACTGCCATAACAAGGTTGATGCTTGAATATCAATCTGCTTATGTGTTGATGATACCACTGATGCTTGGACCAATTATTATTCGAGCTTTTTACGATTCGCGTTTGGCACTTATAGTACATACAATAACAGTAATTCTGATTAGTTTTGTTGTTCCGAGTAGTTTCCAGTTTATATTTTTGCAGCTAATGACCGGTTTGATTACAATTATTAGCATTGTAAAGCTTCAAAATCGTGCACAATTTTTCATTACATCATTTTATATTTTTGCTAGTTATAGTATAATTTATATTGGGATGGAGCTGTTAACAGAATCAACACTTATAAATATATCATGGAAACCATTTCTATATTTTGCTATATCAGCAGGTCTGAGTTTGTTAGCTTATCCCATAATTTATCTTTTTGAAAAACTTTTTGGGATGGTGACAGATGTTTCTTTATTGGAATACGCTGATACTAATAATCCATTAATTAGAAAACTAGCAACACAAGCTCCAGGCACTTTCCATCATTGTATCCAAGTAAGTAATCTTGCTGAAGCTGCTGCAATGGAAATTGGAGCAAACGCTCTTTTGGTTAGAGCAGGGGCAATGTATCATGATATTGGAAAGATACTTAATCCAATGTACTTTACTGAAAATCAGAGTGGAAATTATAGCCCTCATGAGGATCTTAGCTATGAAGAGAGTGCTGAAATAATAATTGGACATGTTCTTGATGGTGTTAAATTAGCAAAAGAAAATCACTTGCCTGAACAAATTATAGATTTTATTAGAACACATCACGGTACTAAACGAGTCGAATACTTTTATAGAATGAGTAAAAAGGAAAATCCAGACGAAGAAATAAAACTTAGTGATTTTACATATCATGGTCCTATTCCTTATTCTAAAGAAACTTCTTTATTGATGATGGCGGATGCTGTTGAAGCAGCTTCACGAAGTATACAAAATCCTAATGCTAAATCAATTAGTGAGTTGGTGGATAAAATTATTAAAAGCCAATTGGATCAAGGTCAATTTAATAATGCAAATATTACATTTCGCCAAATTAATACCGCTAAAAAGATTTTTAAAAGAAAATTGCTAAATATTTATCACCTTAGAATTGAATATCCGGAAGAGTAATTGTAGAGTTTTTTATACTAAAACTTTAATATAAAATTTTGTTTTGAGAAATCTTTACTAATGCTTATTATACCAAAATGAAATAAGTCAATACTTAAACTAACTCTGTTATCAGAAATAATTGTATTCCATGCTTCTGTCATTTCTTGCGACCAATAAATATCATCAAAGACTATATATCCATTGGGATTCATATTATCGATAGCCAAATTAAAATATTTAAGTGTTGCTTCTTTGGTGTGATTGCCATCTACAAATATTAAGTCAGCACTAATATCCATTAATATTTTTTGGAAAACAGTATCAAAATTACCAATATGTAGTTTTATATTACTGATATTCAATTTTGTGAAATTATTTTGTGCAATTTTAGCGATATTTTCACAACCTTCTATACTATTTATATAAGTGTTGGGATTGTCGAGAGCAATTCTGGCAGATGTTAAACCTAGGGAACAACCAAGTTCAATAATTGATTTTGATTGTGTTATGCTTGCAAAACACGATAAGAACTGAGCTTCTTTTGCAGATTTAAGAGAATACTTTGCTATCTGGCATATCTTTCTCTCATTTGATTTATTTTTCCTTGAACCTGCACCAAGATCGTTAACGTAAATTTCTCTTTTGTCTTTTTCTAAGGTATTTCTTAGTTGTTCTATCTCATTATGATATTGTGATTTCTCACTTTTAACGACACAAGTGTTGTACATATTATAAAGAAAAGGTGAGTGAATACTATGCCTTCCTTTTGCTTTAAGCTTGTAGTTAAAATAGCTTTTTGCTATGTAAGTATTTTTATTCAAATTGTAAAAAAAAAATTAAGGTAGATGAGCATTCGCTCATCTACCTTAAATAAAATATTGTATAAAATTAATATGCAAGGTTTATGGCCTCTACTGATTTTATTTCCGGAATTGCTTTAATCATTGCTTGTTCAACACCTTGTTTTAATGTAATTATACTCATTGAACAGCTAGCGCAAGCGCCTTTTAATTCTACTTGAACTTCATTCTCATCAGTAAGGTGTACAAATTCTATATCACCACCATCAGCAACTAAATAAGGTCTGATTTGAGTAATTACATTGTGCACTTTTTGAATAAGTTCTTCTCTGTTTTCAGATGCCATAATATAAAAAATTTAATATTAATTTGTAGAGCAACCGGCACCTTCTTGCATTTCTACTTTTGTAGTTGGGGCCATCTCTTTATTTCTTTTCTCTGTCTGGATTATTACATTTTCAGCTAACTTCCTAAATGCTTTTCCCATAGGGTCATCAGCGTTTAATGCAATAGGCTTACCTTTTTCACCTGCTTCCATTATATCTTGTACTAATGGAATTTCTGCTAATAATGGTACATTCATTTCAGCAGCTAACTTCTTAGCTCCACCTTTTCCAAAGATATAATACTTATTGTTAGGTAATTCGGCTGGTGTGAAATATGCCATATTTTCAATTAAGCCTAGTACAGGTACATTAATATCTTTCTGCTGAAACATTGAAACGCCTTTGCGGGCATCGGCAAGTGCTACTTCTTGTGGTGTACTTACTATTACAACTCCGGTAATACCAATAGCTTGTACTAAAGTAAGATGTATATCACCGGTTCCAGGAGGCATATCAATTACTACATAATCTAATTTTCCCCAATTACCATCGTTCATAAATTGGTTTAATGCATTTGTTGCCATTGAACCCCTCCAAATAAGAGCTTTCTCCGGATCTACAAAGAATCCTATGGAAATAATCTTAATTCCATATTTCTCAATTGGCTCAATCCATGTTTTACCACCTTCTTGTGTGGCCACTGGTTTTGCATTAACTAAATCGAACATAATAGGAGCAGAGGGACCATAGATGTCTGCATCTAATAATCCAACTTTAGCACCTGTTTTTGCAAGTGATATTGCAAGGTTTGCAGCAACGGTAGATTTTCCTACACCGCCTTTTCCTGATGCTACACCAATAATATTTTTAACACCCGAAAATGGTCTTGCAGGAGCTTTAAATGCTGCAGCTTCGAAATGTTGTACTTTGGTTTCTACTTCTACCTCAATATTCTCATCTAAATAGAATTTAAGAGTTCTATCACATGATTTTACTAATGATTTTGAGAATGGGTCTTTGGAACTCTTAATTACTAATGAAAATTTGATTTTGTTATCAGTAATTTCCAAATCTTCAACCATGCCAAGCTCAACGATACTCTTGCCGGATTCTGGATGTTTTACCATTTTTAAAGTGTCAAGCACTTTTTCTGAATTATATTTCATATGTTACATTGTTGATTTGCAATAATTTAATTCTAAATCGTTATTTTAATTTAGATTGCGTAAAAATAAGTATTTTTTTTATACATAAAACTATTATCATTGATATGTCTCATTTTCTTTAATGTTTTTTGTGATTTTTTATTTACAAACTTGCATCCTTATTGATAATTGATATTTTTTTAATACCCAAATTTGAGTTTTTCTAAATAGGTGTTTTCCTACATTGTACTCTGCTATTCATTGCTTACTCTATTCACTACGCTTTTGTGTGAATAATGAGGGTTAAGATTCTACCGATTTTGATGTAAATAAAAACTAAATAATGATACGAGTTAGTTTTTATTAGGGGATTTGTCATATATATTTAATTTTAAGATATTTTATTTTGAGTAACTTTAGAAGAATTGTATGTGATTTTATACAATTAATTTAGAGTTTTTGAGCTATAGTATTGTTATAATTTTCACACTATCAGAGAGTAAAGAGTATCAATTAGTTGTCGAGTGAGTTTTTTGAGATACTTATAAAAATATGATATATATTAGTTTTTAAAGATATACATATTTACTGTAAAATATATATGGCTCATACTTGGAATTGAGCAAACAAAAATTATATCTTTGCATCTTATTTGAAACAGGTTAAAAATTATATAATTTTTATGTCACAACAAATCAAGATTAAACGTGGCTACGACATTAAACTCAAAGGAAAGGCAGAAGAAAACTTGCAAGAAATTTCTTTGGATAAATATGCTGTAAAGCCGACAGATTTTCATGGTCTTTTCCCTAAACTATCTGTTCGAGTAGGAGACAAGGTGAAGAGAGGAACTCTTTTATTTTTTGATAAACATAATGAATATGTTAAAATTCCATCTCCGGTTAGTGGAACGGTAACTGAAGTTTTACGAGGAGCTAAACGAAAAATGTTAGAAATTAGAATTGAGTCAGATGGAACAGATGAATTCATAGATTACGGAAAACAGGAAATTGGTAGCTTGACTTCTGAAAATGTTACTCAAAAGTTAGTTGAGAGTGGGTTATGGAGTTTTATTCGTCAAAGACCATACACTGTGGTTGCCAATCCAAGTGATAGACCTAAAGCGATTTTTATTTCTGGTTTTGATACTGCTCCTCTTGCTGCTAATGTAGATTTTGTACTTAATGGAAAAGAAAAATCATTTCAAGCCGGATTGGATGTTTTATCAAAACTTACTGATAAGGTATATATAGGAATCAATTCTAAAACAACATCTCCTGCTCTTAAAAATGCAAAAGGTGTTGAAATAAATATCTTTGATGGACCTCATCCGGCAGGAAATGTTGGAATTCAAATTCATCATATTTCTCCTATTAATAAAGGTGAGATTGTTTGGACTGTACAGCCTCAAGATGTTGTTGCAATTGGAGATTTGTTCCTTACCGGTCAATATATTTCTGATATTATTATTGCTTTGGTAGGTTCTGAAGTTGAATCTCCTCAGTATTATTCTGTAAAGAGAGGTTCTGAAATTGGAGGTATTGTAGGAGGTAAAGTTAAAACAGAATATGAGTTAAGATATATTAGTGGTAATGTTCTTACAGGAACAAAGGTTAAATTAAATGGCTACTTGGGTTTTTATCATAACTTAATATCTGTGATTCCTGAAGGTAATAAATATGAATTTTTTGGTTGGTTGATTCCAAGTCCTAAGAAGCATAGCTTTTACCGTACTGCATTGTCGTGGTTGACACCAAACAAAGAATATCGTCTAAACACAAATCTTAATGGTGGTGAAAGGGCTTTCGTTGTGACAGGATCTCTTGAGAAAGTGTTTCCAATGGATATACTTCCGATTCCTCTTATAAAATCTATTATGATTAATGATATTGATCAAATGGAACAATTGGGAATTTATGAAGTTGATGAAGAAGATATTGCTCTTTGTGAATACATTAGTACCTCAAAAATTGAGATGCAAGACATTCTTAGGAATGGTTTGAATATGATGAGAAAAGAGATGAGTTAATCATAAAATTATTGATATTAGATGAAACCAATTAGAAATATATTAGATAAAATTAAGCCTCAGGTTCAAAAAGGTGCGAAGTTTCATGCTTTTCATTCATTATTTGATGCCGCTGAGACTTTCTTTTTTGTTCCCGATGCTGTTACAACAAAGGGGAGTCATATTCGTGATGGTGTGGATATGAAACGCACAATGTTTACAGTAGTAATAGCAATGGTGCCAGCTTTACTATTCGGAATATGGAATATTGGCCAGATGCATTTTAAGTCTCAAGGAATAGATTTTGAGTTAATGGATGCATTTTTATATGGATTTATTAAGATTTTACCTTTAATACTTGTTTCATACGGTGTAGGATTAGGAATTGAAATTGCTTTTGCACAGTCAAGAGGACATGAAGTAAATGAAGGATTTTTCGTTTCAGGTATGTTAATACCATTAATTATTCCCGTTACTACTCCACTTTGGATGCTTGCTGTAGCTGTGGCTTTTGCTGTAGTTTTTGGCAAGGAAGTTTTTGGTGGAACAGGAATGAATATTGTAAATCCTGCCTTGCTTGTTAGAGCAATATTATTCTTTGCATATCCTTCTGCTATGAGTGGTGATAAGGTTTGGATAGCAGAAAAAGCAGATGCATTTTCCGGAGCTACTCCATTAGCCGAGCTTACTGCTGGTCATTCAGCCGGTTTAAGTCCAATTGAAATGATGATAGGTGCTTATCCCGGTTCCATTGGAGAAACTTCAACAATAGCAATTGCGATAGGTGCAATTATATTGTTGTTTACAGGAGTAGCCAGTTGGAAGATAATGACTTCATTCTTTGTGGGAGGCCTTTCAATGGCTTTAATCTTAAATTTCTTTGCAGGTAGTTTCCCTGATAATACATATCTTGCTTTACCAGCCTGGGAACACTTATTAATAGGTGGATTTGCTTTTGGTGGTGTATTTATGATTACCGATCCGGTAACAGCTGCCCAAACAGAAAAAGGTAAATGGATTTATGGATTCTTTGGAGGTTTAATTGCTATTCTTGTTAGGGTGTTAAATCCAGCTTATCCTGAAGGTGTTATGTTAGCGATATTATTTATGAATATATTCTCGCCAACCATTGATTATTATGTTATCGATGCAAACATTAAGAAGCGAATGAAGAGAGCTAAATTATTATTGAATAATAACTGATAAATAAAGAAGAAATGGATAAGAATAGTAATGCTTATATATTTATTTATGCTTCGGTAATGGTTGTATTGGTTGCGGTAGTCCTTACTTCTGCTAACCTGGCGCTTAAACCTTTGCAAGAAAAGAATAAGCAAAATGAAAAAATGATAAATCTCCTATCTTCTATAGGAGTATCTGCTGATGCAACTAATGCCGCCAAGCTTTATAGCGAGCATGTGATTAAAGAAGTTGTAATAAATAAGGCTGGAGAAGAACTAAGTGTATATTCTAAAGGTAAATTAGAGCATGGAGATGTGCGTGCATTTGATGTCAATCTTAAATCAGCCTTGAAAACTATTGAAAAAACAGGTGAAGTAGCGTTGCCTTTATTTATTATGAATAAAGATGGTAATGAATATTTTGTTATCCCTGTTTATGGGAAAGGTTTATGGGGGCCAATATGGGGAAATGTTGCACTAGAGAATGATAAGAATACTATATATGGTGTCAACTTCGGACATGAAAGTGAAACTCCCGGATTAGGTGCTCAGATTGCTACTTCTCCAACAGAAGGGAGGGTGGTTTTTTCTGATGAGTTTAAAAATAAAAAGATTTTTGATGAATCTGGTAATTTTACTTCTGTAAAGGTTATCAAGGGTGGAGTTGCAAATCAAAGTGAGGTTAAACCTATTCATGGAGTAGATGCTATTTCTGGAAGTACACTAACAAGCAATGGTGTATCGGAGATGCTTGAAGATTGTTTGGTGAATTATATTAACTATTTTAAAAAGGATAATTAGTTATGGCAGCAAAAGAAGAAAGAGAACCTTTGTTCTCACCTAAAAATATTAGGTTAATTACAAACCCTATTAATGTTGATAACCCTATAACCAAACAAGTATTAGGAATATGTTCAGCATTGGCTGTTACGGTAAAGTTAGAACCAGCAATTGTAATGGCAATATCAGTTACTGCTGTTTTATCGGTTGGTAATTTTATAATAGCATTATTAAGAAATTCTATTCCTTCAAGGATAAGGATTATAGTTCAATTAGTTATTATAGCAGCACTTGTTATTCTTGTTGACCAAATTCTTAAAGCATTTGCTTATGATGTTAGTAAGCAGCTCTCTGTATTTGTTGGTTTGATTATTACGAACTGTATTATTATGGGGCGCTTTGAAGCCTTCGCAATGGCAAATAAACCTTGGCCTTCATTACTTGATGGTATTGGAAATGGAATTGGCTATGGATTAATATTAGTAATTGTTGCGTTCTTTAGAGAGTTATTTGGATCAGGAACAGTTTATGGTTTTCAAATTATCCCCGATTCGTTTTATAATATGGGTTATGTAAATAATGGTCTGGTAATATTACCTCCAATGGCATTATTTGCTGTTGCTACCATTATTTGGGTGCAACGTTCAAGAAACAAAGAATTAATAGAAGACTAATTAATAATATTATAAAGAATTAGATATGCAAGATTTAGTGAATATATTTGTAAAATCCATTTTTGTTGATAATATGGTATTTGCCTATTTCTTAGGCATGTGCTCTTATCTTGCTGTTTCTAAAACAGTGAAAACATCTGTTGGATTAGGAGCAGCTGTAATATTTGTTTTAATTATTACTGTTCCTATTGATTATTTAATGAATAAATACATACTTCAACCTGGTGCTTTATCATGGTTAGGTAGTGAATATGCTGATATAGACTTAAGTTTCCTTAGCTTTATCATGTTTATTGCTATTATTGCTTCTCTGGTACAGCTTGTAGAAATGATTGTTGAGAAATTCTCTCCATCATTATATGCTTCATTGGGTATATTTCTTCCATTAATAGCTGTAAATTGTGCAATCCTTGGTGGTTCATTGTTTATGCAGCAACGTGAATACGAGTCTATTGGTGAAGCCACAGCTTTTGGCTTAGGTTCAGGTATTGGTTGGTTTATGGCAATTGTTGCTATAGCTGCTATCAGAGAGAAAATTAGATACTCAAATGTTCCTGCGCCACTTAGAGGTTTAGGGATTACCTTTGTTATTACTGGAATTATGGGTATAGCGTTTATGACTTTTATGGGTATTAAATTGTAATTGATATTAATTGGAAAATATTTTAAAATGTATATGATGATTTTAGCAGAAATACAAACTTCAATGGTAGTTTTAATTAGTGTTGTTATCTTTTTGATAACAATATTACTACTAGTGAGTATATTGCTTTATGCAAAAACAAAGCTTACCCCTCAGGGGTTAGTGAAAATTAATATCAATGATGAAAAAGATATAGAAACTACTCCTGGTTCTTCTCTTTTGTCCACTTTATCTAATGAAAAGATATTTATTCCTTCTGCTTGTGGTGGAGGTGGAACATGCGGGATGTGTCGTGTTCAAGTCTTTGAAGGTGGTGGTGATATTCTTCCTACAGAAAAAGGATTCTTTACCCGTAAAGAAGCTCAAAATAGTTGGCGTTTAGGTTGTCAGGTAAAAGTTAGAAATGACTTAAAAGTAGGTGTTCCACCAGAGATTTTTGGTATCAAAAAGTGGGAGTGTGAGGTTGTTTCCAACAAAAGTGTTGCCACATTTATTAAGGAATTTGTTGTTAAATTGCCAGAAGGTGAATTTATGGAATTTAGATCCGGTGGATATATCCAAATTGACGTTCCTAAATGTGAAGTAGATTATAAAGATATTGAAGTTGGAGAAGAGTATAAAGAAGATTGGGATAAATTTGGAATGTGGGATCTTAAAATGAAAAATCCTGAGCCTATATATCGTGCTTATTCAATGGCTAACCACCCTGCTGAAGGAAATATTGTGATGCTTAATATTCGTATTGCTACTCCTCCTTGGGACCCTAAATCTAAAGGCTTTGCTAAGGTTAATCCTGGTATATGTTCTTCTTATATCTTTAATCTTAAACCTGGAGATAAAGTTACTGTTTCTGGCCCTTATGGTGAGTTCTTTATTAAAGATACTAAGCGTGAGATGATGTTTATCGGTGGTGGTGCAGGAATGGCTCCTATGCGTTCTCATATTTTTGATTTATTCCATACTAAGAAAATCAGAGATAGAAAAGCTACTTTCTGGTATGGTGGTCGGTCTAAACGTGAGTTATTCTACGTTGACCAATTTAGGGCTATTGAAAAGGAATTTGATAATTTTACATTTAATATTGGACTTTCAGAGCCTTTACCGGAAGATAATTGGGATGGTTATGTTGGATTTATTCACCAAATAATTTTAGATAATTATCTTTCTAAACATGAGGAACCGGAAGAAATTGAATATTATCTTTGTGGACCTCCTATGATGAATCAGGCTGTTTTTCAAATGTTAGATAGTCTTGGAGTTCCCCCTGAAATGATTGCTTTCGATGACTTCGGAGGATAAGAATATTTATTAACCGGAAGATTATTATATTTATAAGAAAAACGATTACCTTTGTGGTAATCGTTTTTTATTTTAATATGTTTTTTAATTTTTTACAGTGCTCAAAATTATATTATTATGCGTTTATTCTTGTTTCAAGTATTTGTTCTGTTATTACCGATCCTGTTTTTACTTTCATGTAACTCTGGAAAACAAGATCTAAAAAAACGTAAAGTAATAGGAGAGGCTCAGGGTACATATTATGCAATATCATATTACGATTCTCATGATAGAATATTAAAGCAAGAATTTGATTCTGTACTTGATGCTTTTGATATGTCAGCATCGAATTATAAGGAACAATCTATTATTTCTAAAGTAAACAGTAACAAAAATGTAAAACTTGATTCCATATTTATTGGGAATTTCAAACTAGCTATGAGGGTGTCTTCTCAAACAAATGGTGACTTTGATATTACTGTACGCCCTCTTGTGGAGGCTTGGGGATTTGGAAAAAGGAGGGCTGAAGATATGGATTCTAATATCGTTGATAGTATAATGCAATTTGTAGGCTTTAATAAAATTTATCTTGATAATAATTCCCAAATAATAAAGACTGACCCAAGAGTGCAAATAGATTTTGATGCTCTTGCTCAAGGTTATTCTGTTGATGTTTTAGCAAAATATTTGAGAAGTATGGGGATAAACTCCTTTTTAATTGATGTGGGAGGTGAAATTTTTGCTAGTGAGTCAAAGATTGACGGTAGTGACTGGAAAGTAGGAGTGGAGACTCCCAAAGATAGTGCTGCCTACGGTGAAGACCTTTCTGCAATTATTCCATTGAAAAATCAAGGTATGGCTACTTCTGGAAATTATCGTAAATTTTATGTGAAAAATGGAGTTAAATATGCTCATACCATTGATCCTCATTCCGGATACCCAATAGCATCACGATTATTAAGTACAACGGTTATTGCAAATACGGCTGCTGAAGCTGACGCTTATGCTACTGCTTTTATGGTAATGGGTCTGGAAAAAACTAAAAAATTTGTAGTAAAACATCCAGAATTAGAAGTTTTTCTGATTTACTCTGATGATGATGGAAATTATAATTACTTCTCTACACCTAAATTGTCTAAGGTTGTTGAGAACTAATACTATTTTTATACTTAATTTCTGTTTTAACCATAATCTATTAATACCGATTCACTAAATTTAGGATTACCTTTAACCCGCATTATTTATGCAAAAGTAAAGCGAATTGTATGAATAAGTAATGAATATCAGGGTGCAATGCTGGAAAACGAAACAAGTTTAGGACAGGCTGATTTAGAAAAAAAACTCAAATTTGGGTATTTTAAAAATATTTAATTCTTTTAATCTTAGATAGATATAAGTTTTCTGTGAGTGAAATCGTATGTTATACCAATTTGAAAGCAAAAGTGCCGATATAAATTCTAAATATTTTTTTGTTTAACGAATTTAAAAAAATTAAGCATAGCCTCAGTTACGGTTTATTTTTTTAAGGAAGTAAAACATAAAAAAATAACGAATTTTGCAGTAGTTTTGTTTTTAATTTGGTATTAAACTAAGGTTGTTAGTTCTACTTAATTGTTAGGATTATTTGTGAATAAT
>Ga0256842_1001285_pt1 | contig 20559 bp, 20 predicted proteins | sample 4559240metaG_FD_185973 | JGI IMG/M metagenome (GOLD analysis project Ga0256842, IMG submission 185973) | Hydrothermal vent microbial communities from Guaymas Basin, Mexico - 4559-240 | ecosystem: Environmental > Aquatic > Marine > Hydrothermal vents | place: Mexico: Guaymas Basin | collected... | reverse complement strand
GGAAGCCGTCGACGGCCAGCCCGAACACGTCGAACCCGGGCCCGACGTTGGCGATGGTCGCCGGTGCCCGGGCGGTGACGGCCACCGCGGTCCCCCCATCGTTTTGGATCTCGTAACGATACGCCGGAGGGAGCCCTCCGGGGGCTTGTACCGGGGCGGAAACGACGGGCCGTCATCGGGCGGGGGTCCGCCCCGCTCTCACGACCCGCCGGGACGACCCCGGCCGGCCGCCGCTGTCGGTGGGCCCGATCCCCTCACTTTAACGATTGGCGGGCCCCTCGACGAGCCTCAGCGAGCACTCCGCGTCCCCGCGCTCGAGCCCGACGACGTGCCGACCCTCTCCGAGCTCGTCCAGGGCCAGCTGGACCAGGACCGTGCACGGCAGGACGAGCGGTCCGTCGGCGACCCCCGAGAGCCGGCGGCACTCCCCCCGGTACGGGCACTCCCGAACCGTCACCCGGTCGTCCTCCACCTCGAGCGCGAGCTCGCCCCCGTCCAGGCCCAGCCTCACGGTCCCGCCCTCCCGCAGCGCCCGGACCAGCGGCTCGAGATCGGCCTCGAGCAGGTCCTGGAGGTGGTCGACCACGATCCTCAGGTGGGCGTAGGTGACCCGCCCGTCGTTCCGCTCGATGATCCGGTTGAGCACGAGCGCCACCGCGACCGTGTGCGTGGGCGAGATCACCCGCGCGGCAGGATCAGCCGACAACCGTCCTCACCCCGCTCCACGCGCTCGAACCAGACCTCGTTGAGGACCGCGATCAGCAGGGCGACGGGGCAGAGGACGTTCCCCACCGCCGACTCGACCAGGTCGCAGACGGGTCTCCAGGGGCAGTCCTCGACGGCGATCTAGCCGTCGCTCACCCGGTAGGTCTCCCCGCAGGCGCCCTCCACGCTCCCCCTCCGCTCGGGCAGCCCCTCGAGCACCTCCAGGACCCGCTCGGCCTCCCGGCTCTCGAGGCGCTCCGGGAGGACGTCGGCGAGCGCCCGGACGACGTTGGCGGGCGTCTCGAGCTCCCGGAGCGTCGCCAGGAAGGCCGCCAGCATCGCGGTGTTGAAGTCGTCCATACGGCGCTACTCGCCCCGAACCCCGGACTCCTCGTAAAACCGCTGGGCGGCCTCCTCCAGCTGCTGAAGCAGCATCCTGGCCAGGCCCTCGGTGATCCGCTCGCTGTCGTACAGGAGCCCCACGATGAAGTACCCCTGCACCTCCTTCAGCACGAGCGAGTGGCCGCCGACGACCGAGATCGTGACCTCCTCACGCGGGCTCACCAGCTGCTCCATGAGGTTCTTTACGCGCAGCAGGATCGTCGACGAGACGGCGGCCGGGTGCTCCGGATCCACCTCGCCCACCTCCTCCTTCACCTCCTCCGAGACCGCCGCGTCGATCGTGAACCCATCCTTCGTGGCGATGAACGCGCAGAGCACGCCGTCCTCCTCGACGATCTGCTGCGGGCCGGCCAAGCGGGTCCCCCCGGCACGGCCCCGAAGTTAAGTTGCGGTTAGATAAGATTATCGGCGTGGAGAATCCCTCTCCGAAACGGTTTTCTATCTTGAGGGAAACCCCGCCGTCAACGCCTTTCGGTGGGGGTGAGGCGGGTTGGGGTTACCGTCCGGCTCCCGGTGAGCGACGTCGAGCTCGGCCGCGCCCTCCTCGACGTCATCGGCGCCCTCACCACGGCCAACGACGTCCTGCATGACTGGGTCCGCGACACGCTCCACGAGCTCCTCTCCCGCCTCCGCGCCGGGGAGACCGTGAACGCGAGCGAGCTGGTGGAGGGCGACGGCTGGTCCCCTCGAGCCAGCACCACCGTCCGCGCCGACACCACGCCCACCCAGCTCGCCGGCGTCGCCCTCCTCGTGCGCCTCGCCCGGGAGTTCCGGCTGGGCAGCACCGAGGCCGCCCTCGCCGCGATCCTCCACGACCCCGAGTGGCGCGAGCACGTCGCCCGCGTCCTCCGACCCCACCGGCTGACCCCCGAGGCCGAGCTTCCCGGCGACGAGCCCGCCTACCTTCACGACCGCCCCGACGTTCTCCTCAACCGCGCCCGCGAGCTCGCCCGCGACCTCGAGTGCCCCCGCACCCGGGAGCTCCTAAGGCGCTGGGAGCGTGGCGACCCGGACGCTTACCCCGAGCTGCTCCGAACCCTCGCCGAGTACTCCGACGTGCTCGCCGACGAGCCCTACCAGCCCCTCCTCGAGTGGCTCGCCGAGCGCTACGGGGTCGAGGAGGAGGTCCTCGACAACTTCGCCCGGCTCATCCACCCGCACGACCTGCCACCCGTCCTCCGCTGGGAGCACCGCGTCCTCCGCGCCAACGCCGCCGCCCTGCCCGGCCCGCTCGCCCGCCGCGGGTACCTGCCCTGGGTCCACGAGGAGCACGAGACCGCCTACACCGACCTGCGCCGGCTCGTCCCCCTCTACCCCGAGACCTTCGACACCGTCATGGACGCCCGCGGCTACGGGCTCACCTACGACGAGGTCGAGGAGCAGCCCACCGACTACTTCCCCGAGCCCGTCGCCCGCGCCCTCACCGCCGACCTCCGTCCCGACGAGGTCAAGGCCGGCCGCTCCTGGAGGCACCTCGTCCACCACGAGATCGAGCACGTCGTCCCCGTCGCCACCGCCGAGCCCCTCACCACCCTCACCCAGGAGGAGCTCTGCGAGCTCCGAGAGACCCTACCCCACCCCGACCCCGCCCTGGCCCGAGTCCTACCACTGGCCGGCATCATCCGCATCAAATCCTGGCTGCTCCACCGCAAACTGCCCGGGCGCGACGACGTCCGCGAGCTCAGCCCCGTAGGCCCCGGATCCTAGCACGAGCGGCGAGCGCGGCGGACGATACGGCGCGTGACGCCGGGAAACGGCGACCCACCCGCGCGCTAACGCTCCCCGGCCAGCGACCGGTGCCGGAGATTCCTCAGCCTCGGCAGCTCCCGGGCAACGTCCTCGCACCGATCGTACGGAAGATCGCGCTCCACGCCCACCTTTTCGGCGACCTCCTCCACCTCCACCCGCTCCCCGGACACCTGACGCTTGATCCGCTCAACTCGACTGAGGGCCCGCTCCGCCGCCTCCCGGTCCTCCTTGAGCGCCCTCATCAGGGTCTTCAGCAAGCGGAGGACCCCCGCGCCCGGCGGGCCCCGAAGACGCCCCGGCGATTTATAGGAGTTACCTTAACGGTGGCTCCCCCACCCCCCTCGAGAGGGCCCCGCACAGCAAGCGAACACCGCGCCACCTTAACCCGCGGCCGGCACCGGGTCCCGGGGAACAACCCTGAGCCAACGCCCGGCACTGTACCGGCTCCTCGGCTACCTCACCGCCCGAGGCTCCATCACCCAGTGCCCCCGCGACCGGACCCACCGCGCCCGACTCACCGTCGACCCACAGGCCCTCCCGAGACTCCAGCAGGACCTTCACCGCCTCGACCTCCACCCACCGAGCACCACCGAGCTCACCCTCCACCGACCCGCCCGCGAGCTCCTCCGACTCGGCGCCCCGACCGGCCCCCGACGCGAGACCGGCCCCAAGGTTCCCGACGCCGTCCACCACGCTCCACCCTCCCTCAAGGCCGCCTACCTCGCCGGCCTCCACGACGCCCGCGCCACCATCACCGACGACGACCCCACCACCCCGCGCGTCACCCTCACCATGACCACCCCGGCCCGCCACCGCGACCGACTCACCGCCTTCCTCCGAGACGTCCGCACACTCCTCCACGACCTCCGCGTACACGCCACCCCCACCCGACCCTCCGGCCGCGAACACCTCCGCGCCCACCTCCACATCGACGGCGACACCCACGTCCACCGACTCCTCACCCGCGTCGGCTTCCCGTACCACGAGGGCAAGCGCCGCGAGGCCCACCGGCTCAAGACCCGACTCGAGCGCCGCATCGAACGCCTCCGAGCCCGCACCCGACCCGTTCAGGCCCCACCCGACCCCGTCCTGCACGACCCCGACCTGCCCGACCAACAGGAGGCGTACCTCCGCCGCCGAGGCCTCCTCCCACTCGACCTCGACGACCACAAGGCGCCGCTCCTCGCCCGCATCCTCGGCTACGCCCTCGGCGACGGCAGCCTCCACGAGGTCAATGGACGCCCCCGGCTCACCTTCGCCGGCGAGCCCGAGGGCCTCCGAGACCTCGCCCACGACCTCCACGACCTCGGCGTCAGGACGGGCCTCCGACGCTGGGACACCAAGGACATGGTCGAGGTCCACGTCCACGCCCAGTCCTTCGCCCGCTACCTCGAGCACCTCGGGATGCCCCGCAGCCCCAAGGTCGAGCGCGCCTACCGGGTCCCCGGCTGGATCCGCCGCGCACCCACCGGCATCAAGGCCGAGTTCCTCGCCGGCCTCTTCGGCGCCGACGGGTGGCTCGCGGAATCGGGTGGCAGGTACACGGTCGGGCTCACCTTAGCCAAATCTCTGAAACTGTCGAAATCGCTAGAGGGGTTCATGGACGATGTCGTTGGGTTACTCTCAGAGCTGGGAGTGAGCGAGGATAAGGTGTGTAGGTACTGGCGTGACCCGTATGATACTGAGCGTGGTGGGGCCAGGATCAAGCTGTCATTACGAATTCACGACAGGTGCCAAGTGGAGCGGTTCCTTCAGTCAGTTGGCTTCGCGTATTCTAAGAGGAAGTCGCAACGTGTTCGGAAGGCGCTCCGTAGGCTCACCGGCGCCTAGCGGGACCGTAACGTTTTTAGGTCTCCCTCGGGTCGGGCCCCGCACGGGGGCGGGCCCGCAGTTCAGCCCGGTAGAACGCCGGCCTGACGAGGCGGGGCGGGGATTGAGCCCCGCCCCGCCGCGGTGAGCCGGTGGTCCCGGGTTCAAATCCCGGCGGGCCCACCAGCGCGGACCGTTACGGACTCCGTAACAATCCTGCCCGGGATCGGCGCGCGATCGACTCGCGCGGACCGTGGGCGGGCGCGGCGTCGCCCCAATTGTTTCGATGATCGAAACAATGGCCGCGTCAACGCCGCCTCGACGGGTTCCCGGGATCGTGCTTGCTGTAACGATAACGGGCCGCCCAGTTCTCCCAATGCCGGAGGCGGGGGCGGGAGGGTTGGAGCCGCGCGCCCCGCTGGTCGTGGGCGTGGCGGCCTACAAGGGTGGCACGGGCAAGACCACCGTGGCGTTCAACGTCGGGATGGAGTTCGCGCGGCCCCGGGGCTACGGCGGCGTTCCGGCGTGCCCGACGATCTTCATAGACTTTGACCCGCAGGGCAACCGCGAGTCGAGCGGGCTCACCCTGAAGCAGCTGCTCGCCGGTCGCGGTCCCTTCAGGCCGGAGCGGGTCGGCGAGATCGAGGGCTTCGAGGTGTACCGCCTCGAGTTCGAGCCGGACGGTCTGGAGGAGCTGCTCGACGATCGGGCCGCGGGCCTGGGCGCGGCGTTCCTCGCGGTGCCCGCCAGCGGCGACTACAGGCGGGTGGCGAGCCGGAAGCGCGTTCGACGGCTGGTGGCCGGGGTGCACGACCTGGTGCGCGGGGAGGATGGGGGCGCGCGGCCCCCGATCGCCTTCGTGGACACCCCGCCGATGAACTCCGAGCAGCGGTGGGTCAAGCGGGTGCTGCGGGCGTGCGACACGATCGTGCCCGTGATGGACCCGTCCTCGCCCGAGCAGATCACCCGGTTCCTGGAGTCGGAGCACGGGCCCGACGTTCGCGTGCTCGTGCTGAACAAGGACTACAAGCCCGGCACGGTGGAGTGGGAGGCGAACCTGGAGCGGGTCCGGCGCGAGCTGAGCAAGGTGGTCGGTGCCGTGGACCGGGTGCACATCCCGGACGCTCAGGTCATCAAGTCGGCGACGGACCTCGGCATCCCGCTCCGCATGCGGCGGTCGCGGCCTCGGGAGTACGAGCGGCTGTTCCGGGAGGTGGCCTTCCTGATCGCGCAGTACTGGCAGCGGCGCGACCACGTCACGGGGGTTCTCGAGGGGTGATCGAGCTGGAGGTCGAGGGAGCCGTGTCGGTTTTCGGCGTGGACGAGGAGTGGGCCGAGGCGGTGATCGACGCGGCCCGGGACGTGCTGGACGACCGCCGGGCCGAGGAGCGGACGCTGATCCGGCGGGTGGACGAGGTCTGGCCGGTGGCGAAGGCGGTCGCGCGGGTGGCCTCGATCTTCCGCCGCTCGGCGCTGCAGATGGAGGCTGACGGCTCGCCCTGGGAGGTGCTCCGCGGGGTCCTGGGGCTGAGCGGGGTCGAGTCGTCGCTCGTGGAACGGCTGCGCGCGCTGGTGGAGGGCCGGGGTCTGTACGGCCTGCCGGTGCTCTCGCCGGAGGCGACGCTGGCGTGCTGGGGCGTCGACGGGGAGGGGCCGGCGGCCGCGCTGAGGGAGGTGTACCGGCGGCTGGACGTGCACCCGGTCCGGGGCCTGGTCGCGCTGGCGGTGCTGGAGGACGCGGCCGACGTGCTGCTGGACGAGCTCGGGGAGGCGGCTGAGCGGCTGTCGGAGGGGTTCCGCCGGGCGTGGGACGAGCGGTCGGCGCGGCTGCTGGGCCTGTGCCTCTGCGCGTGGCTGTCGGAGCGGCTGGACGGGTTCGAAGAGTGGTGGGAGGGTGAGGACGGCGGCTGGCAGGGCCTCTACTCCCGGCTCAGGCGGGAGGAGCTGGTCGAGCGGGTGGTGGAGGAGCGCACCGGGGTGCGCCCGGGCGAGCGGTAGCGGTCAGCATGGGGCTGGGGCTCTTCACCCGCTCCGTGCCCACCGCTGTCATCATCCACGTCCCCTACCGTTACGCAGGTCATAACGATTGCCCCGACGACGCGCGGGGGGTAAGGCGGGAAGGTAAGGAGGGTCGGGCGGCGCCGGCGCTCACTCCCCGGCGGAGGCTCGCCGCCCCTCCATGATGCGGTCCAGCAGGTCCGGGAGCCGCTCACGCAGGACGCTGTAGATCCTGGTCAGCGGGATCTCCGCGGGGCACGCGGTCTCGCAGGCCCCGCACTCGACGCAGTACAGGGCGACGCACTGGGCGACGTGCGCGTGCCAGGCGGGGGTGGGCGTCACCGACTCCCGGCCGGCGAAGGCCCAGCACCCCTCCTCCTCGCACGCCTCGCAGACCGGGCACACCTGCCGGCAGCTCCGGCACTTGATGCAGCGGTTCAGCGCCTCCAGCGCCTCCGCCAGGTGATCCTCGTCCAGCGTCTTCTCCCGCCAGGAGCGGGCCATCTTCCGCATGATCTCGTCGATCTTCTCCCGGATCCGCACCGACCTCTCGGGCGCCTCCAGCACCTCCACCGCTCCCTCCTCCACGGCGCCGGCCAGCAGGTCGCGCCCGTCCTCGGTCTTGACCTCCACGAACGTCCACTTCCCCATCATCTCGTCCGGGACGCCCCAGTTACCGCACGCCAGGTCCGCGCGCTCCGGGACGTTCTCGTCGCACCGGCGGCAGCTCTCGCGCCGTCCGGACCCCCTCTCCTCCAGATCGTCGATCGAGACCTTGATCTCCTCGCCGTCTCGAAGCTCGATGATCAGGTTGCCCTTGGCCACCTCCTCCCGCTCCACGTCCAGCGGGTCCACGTCGTGCTCCTCCAGGATCTCCAGCACGACCCTCGGCTCGAAGGTGCCGCCGCAGTTGAGGCCGATCCGGTACACCCGATCCAGGCTCACGAGGTCGCGCTCGGCCAGCCGCTCCAGGGCTCGAGCGTCGCAGGGCCTGCAGGTGACCGCGACCCGCAGCTCGGGGTCCTCCCGGTGAAGCTCCGCCACGAGCCGGGCCAGCTGGGTCGGGGCGCAGTGGTAGGAGCCGGAGGGCACCTCGGCCGGGTCGTCCACGACGACGGGCCGCCCGTCCAGCGCGTCGATACCCCGCTCCACGCAGACGGCCACGTCCACCAGATCCTCCCGCAGCGCGTACCGCAGCAGCTCCGTCACGACCCCGCCGCACGCGGCCTCCTCCACGGTGTCGGGGTCCGACGACCGGGCCAGGTAGCACCCGTTCACCTCGATCCCCGACACGGTGGGTTTCACCCCCTAGGAGCCGGACCCGCCCCGGGAGGAGGGTTTGATGCGGGCGGGGACGTGCTTGTACTCCGGGATCCCCGCCTCCGGATCGATGATGTCCGGCGGCGTCAGGGCGTTCTCGCCGAAGTGGAACGGGGTGAAGATCACGCCCTCTCGCACCCGATCGGTGACCCGCGCGCGGCACCGCCACCTGCCGTACGGCGTCTCGATGATCACCTCCTCACCGTCCGACACTCCGTAGCGCTCCGCGTCCTTCGGGTGGATCTCGACGAACGACTCCGGCACCTCGTTGTCCAGGAGCCGGGAACGCCCCGTGATCGTCCTCGTGTGGTAGTGCGCGTACACCCGACCGGTGGTGAGGATCAGCGGGTACTCCTCATCCACGCCCCGCTCCGGCTCCCGGTACTCCACGTCCTCCGGCCTCGGGAACCGGGCCCTGCCGTCCTCGGTGGCGAACTCCTCGGTGTGCAGGATCGGCGTGCCCGGATGGTCCTCCTCCGGGCACGGCCAGTGGATCCCGCCGGGCCGCCTCCGGAGCCGGTCGTACGTGATCCCTCGATACTGCGGGACGACGCGCCGGATCTCCTCGAAGACCTCGCGCGGCGACCGGTGGCCGAACCCCTTGAGCCCCAGCCGCCGGGCCACCGCCTCCAGGATCCACCAGTCGGGCCGGGCCTCGCCCGGCGGGTCCACGACCTTCTCCGAGAGCTGGACGCGCCGGTCGGTCGCCGTGAAGGTGCCCGTGCGCTCCGCCCAGCCGGCGGCGGGCAGGACCAGGTCCGCCAGCTCCGCCGTCTCCGTCAGGTACAGGTCCTGCACGACGAGGAACTCCAGGTTCCGGAGCTTCCTGACCGCGTGGCGCGAGTTCGGCTCCGAGACCGCCGGGTTCTCGCCGAAGATGTACATCGCCGCGATCTCGTCCGAGTCGAACGCCTCCGGGAGCCGCAGCCCGGGCTCCTCGGGCACCTCGAACCCCCAGAGCCGGGCCAGCTCCTCCGCCGCCTCCGGACCGACCCGCCGGTACCCGGGGAAGTGCGTGGCCAGCGCGCCCACGTCGCAGGCTCCCTGCACGTTGTTCTGCCCGCGGAGCGGGTTGACGCCGGTGCCGGGCCGGCCCACGTTACCCGTCAGCAGGGCGAGCGCGCAGAGGGCCCGCAGCGTCCGGCAGGCGATGTCGTGCTGCGTGAGCCCCATGCAGTAGATGATGCAGCCCCGGTCCGCCTCCGCGTACCGCACGGCCGCCTCCCGGACGTCCTCCGGGTCCACCCCGGCGATCCTCCGAACGTCCTCCTCCGAGACCGCCCCGCGGACGTACTCCGCGAACGCCTCGAACCCGGTGGTCCGCTCCTCGATGAACTCCTCGTCGTGCAGCCCCTCCTCCAGGATCACCCGGGCCATGTACAGGAACACGACCAGGTCGGACCGCGGCCGCACCCGCAGGTGCAGATCCGCCAGCTCCGCCACCAGCGTGCGCCGCGGGTCCAGCACGATCAGGTCGGCGCCGTCCTCTACCCCCTCCACGATCCTGCGGTACACGATCGGGTGCTGCTCCGCCGTGTTCGAGCCCGCGACCAGGTAACAGTCCGCCTCGGCGAGGTCCGGGATCGAGTTGGTCATCGCCCCCGACCCGAAGACCTCGGACAGCGCGACCACGGTCGGAGCGTGTCACAGCCGCGCGCAGTGGTCCACGTTGTTCGTCCCGAGCGCGCGGGCCAGCTTCTGCCCGACGTAGTTGTCCTCGTTCGTGGCCTTGGCCGAGGTGACGAAGTACACCTCCTCCGGCTCGAAGGACCCGAGGGCCTCCGCCACCTCCTCAAGCGCCCGGTTCCACGAGAGCTCGCGCAGCTCACCCGACTCGGTCACCCGCGCCGGCCGCTCCAGCCGGTCCCGTCGGAACGCCTCCGGAGCCTCCCAGAGCTTGATGCACTGGCGCCCCTCGTTGACCGGGTGCCGCCGCCAGGGCTCCAGCACCCGGATCCGCTCCCCGTCCGTTCCAACCAGGACCCCGCATCCGCACCCGCAGAACGGGCACACCTGCGGCACGAACCGCAGCCTCGCCAAGGCATTCTCACCCCCTTCGACCCGCGCGGCGGGGGCGCTCCCGTCGGACCGGGTTTCGGCCGCGGCCGCCCCGGGCCCGAGCCCCCGCGTCAGGGGGCCCTTCGGGCCGGCGGTCCCCTCGGTTCGGGGTTCCCGCCGACCCACATCGGGACGGGCCCGAGGCGCCCGCGGCTTACTCCCCGGCCCGACGGGAGCGCCCCGTCCACGCCACCGGACGCCTCAGCTTAAACCTCACAGGCCATCCGCGCTCGGTTTCCGTAAGGACCGCAGCAGTCCGGAGCGCGCAGCGAGGAGTCCCTCGGCCCACCACAACCTCCGGAACCTTCGCGCTCGGGAGGATCGCCCGGTAATGCCCGACCCTTTCTCCCCAGCCAATGGTTTCAAAGTTCGTAACGATTGGCCCGGGGCGTGAGGGGGTCTACTCCTTCTCCGTGGGCCACAGCACGCGGTCCAGGGCGCGCTCCCAGGCCTTGGTGGGCAGCTCCGGCATCGCGGTCACGTCCTCGCGCACGACCTCGATCGCGTCCACCGGGCACGCCCGGGCGCAGGCGCCGCAGTAGGCGCACGCGTCCGTGTTGACGACGATCCGCGTCTTCCCGGCCGTCCCTCCCTTCTCGAACTCGAGCGCGTTGCACGGGCAGACCTCGACGCAGAGCCCGCACCCGACGCACTCCTCGTCGTCGATCTCGATGCTGCCCTGGTAGGGCTTGGTGACCTCGATGGCCTCGACCGGACAGACCTGCTCACACCAGGAGCAGTACACGCACCGGGACCTGTTGACGGCGATCTCGCCCTCGATCTCGCCCTTCTCGGGCAGCTCACCGCGCGTCGTGCCGTAGCAGATCATGCAGCCGACCTTGATCGCGTCCACCGGGCACGTCCGCATGCACACGCCGCAGTACACGCACCTGTCCTCGTCCACCTCGATGCTGAACTCGGGCTCCGGGTCGCTGGCGCTGGGCGTGGGCCGCTCGACCGTGATCGCGTCGGCCGGGCACGCCTCCTCGCACGCCTTGCAGTAGATGCACTTCTCCTCATCGATCTCGATCTCACCCATGGCCAGGTCGCCGGGGCTGGGCACCTCCCGCTCGACGGTGATCGCCTCCTGCGGGCACGTGTCCGCGCAGAGCCCGCAGTACACGCACTCCTCCTCGTCCACCTCCACGTCCTTGGGCAGCTTCGGGAAGCCGCGCTCGGTGGCGGGCTCACCGTCGATGAGCAGCGTGATCGCGTCGTACGGGCAGACGAAGGCGCAGATGCCGCAGAGGACGCACTCCTCCTCGTCGATGTCGATCGGGTCCTCGCCCCTCCGCACGACGGCGGAGGGCGGCTCCACGGTGATCGCGTTCACCGGACAGGCGGTCTGACAGAGCCCGCAGGCGGCGCACCGCTCCATGTTCACGACGAGCTCCCGCGTCTCCGCGCCCTCGCGCACGATCCTCAGGGTGGGCGGGGAGACCTCCTTCACGGGCTTGAGCCGACCGTCCGCCATTTGCGCTTCCCCCAAGTGCGGCCCGGTGCTCCGGTCCCGGGACGGCCGCCGCCTTATAAATCGGGGTATCGGGAGCCCGGGCATGGCAACGCTTATAAAGGGTCAGTTGCGCGGGACGCAGGCGCGAGCGCTGGTAATGCTCCTGACCCGGTCCTCGTTCGCTCCCCGCCTCCGCACGACCTAATTCCTCCCTCCACCGGTTGAACAAGTCGGGAGCCGTCACAGGGGGTGCCCCGGGTGCACCGGCACGTCTTGGCCGTCCCGCTACTGATTGCACTGCTGCTTGCCTCGGCACAATCCGCGGGGGCGCTGACCGTCAGCGACATCTCCCAAGACTGTCCGCCATGGGTAGTCCCGGAGTTCCCACTCCCGCCGCGCTGGGCTCTGCCCGGCTCGGGTCGCCTGGGGTTCCCGTATCCCTCCGGCGATCACTTCCTGCTCGTGGCTCCGCTCTGGAGGGAGAACGATCACTACCGGGTGATCTTGGGCGCGTACAACGTCCGAGAGCTCGCCTTGCCGCGGGGAGTGATGGTGTACCGTGCGCTGATTCCTAGCGGAGTGAAGTGGGAGTGGGTCGAGAGTCGTAGGCAGGCGATCCCGGCGGGTCCGTGGAGTCCCGTCCGGTACTCGCTGAGGGAGTCCGGCGGTCTGCTGTACCTGGAACCCTCGCGGGTCATCGGGAGGACGTTCGTGGTCGAGGCGAGCCTGCCGACCCGCGATGGATGGATTGAGATCGTACTGCCACCCGGGAGCTGGGTCGTAGCGCTCGGCTGGACGCTGGACTTCAACGTGCTGACGCTCGACGGTAAGGTCCTGTTCCGGGGCCGGCACCCGTACGACGAGGTCGAGTACGACCTGCCGGGCGGCGTTCACCTAGCCTTCTGGTGCTACCTGTACGCGCTGGACTTAAGTGGTGACAGCGAGGCGAGGCGGCGGAGGGTCTCGCGGCTCCTACCGGGTGGCGACCTCCCTAAGACCTTCCAACCCAGGTGGCAGTACGAGCGCAGGCTGTTTTACGGGTACTGCACGGTGATTGAGGTCCGGACGAACGGGCCGCTGCTTCTCGAGTTCAGGGCGCCGAAGCCGGGTGCTCCGCTCAGATCACCCACCGACCTCGTTACGAAGCACGTGTTCGTTACCGAGCGGTACGTGCGCAGCCACTGGCTGCCCCCGCCGTACCCACACCCGCAAGGGTCCCGTGGAACTCCACTAGGACTGCTCCCGGTCTTACACTCTCTCTTCACCCTCGTGACGCTGCGAGGAGCCCGGGGACGCGGCGGGTCGTTGTAGCCGATCATCGCTGGCGCGGTTCGCGGGGGCGGTGCCGTACACCCGGCAGAGGCTTAGAAGCTGGCACCGCGCGATGTGCGTGAAGACCTCGCAGCGTGCCGTTCCCGACTGTGGTCCCACCCGATCCGGGATCAGCTCCCCCAGCCCCTGCCCCGCTCGCCTGGCCGCGTCTGCCGCTCGGGGCTGTGATGTCCGGTCGCGCGGGCCGGTCCCGGCTGGCCCGCTAATTAGGGCGGGACGGGCCGACGCGCTCGCCGTTCGGCGCGTCCGCGGTCCGAGCCGCGGGGGATCGACGGCGTGGCTCGGTGGGTCCATCAACATATTTTTCCGGGCTGTCCGGGGCGGGGCGGGGGGTGCGCTCGTGGCGAAGATTCTGGTGACGGATCCGATCCACGAGGAGGCGTTGGAGAAGCTGGAGGAGCTGGGTGAGGTGGTGGTCCTGGAGGACGCGGACGAGGAGGAGATTCGGAAGCACGTGAGGGACGCGGACGCGTGGGTGGTGAGGAGCGGGACGCAGGTGACGCGGGAGCTGATCGAGGAGGCGGAGAACCTGAAGGTGATCGCGCGGGCGGGCGTGGGCGTGGACAACATCGACGTGGAGGCGGCGACGGAGCGCGGTATCATCGTGGTGAACGCGCCGGAGTCGAGCTCGATCTCGGTGGCGGAGCACACGATGGGGCTGATCCTGGCGCTGGCGCGGAAGATCCCGCAGGCGGATCGGTCGGTGCGTCGGGGCGAGTGGGAGCGGCAGAGGTTCATGGGTGTGGAGCTGGCGGGGAAGGTGCTGGGGATCATTGGACTGGGTCGGATCGGGCGGCAGGTGGCGAAGCGGGCGAAGGCGTTCGAGATGGAGGTGATCGCGTACGACCCGTACATCCCGGAGGAGGTGGCGGAGGAGCTGGGCGTGGAGCTGGTGGACGAGCTGGACGAGCTGCTGCGGCGGGCGGACATCGTCACGATTCACGTGCCGTTGACGGACGAGACGCGGGGGATGATCGGGGAGCGGGAGCTGAAGCTGATGAAGGAGTCGGCGTTCCTGATCAACTGCGCGCGGGGTGAGGTGGTGGACGAGGAGGCGCTGGTCAAGGCGCTGAAGGAGGGGTGGATCGCGGGCGCGGCGCTGGACGTGTTCGCGGAGGAGCCGCCGGGTGAGGATCACCCGCTGTACGAGCTGGACAACGTGGTGCTCACGCCGCACATCGGCGGGTCGACGAGCGAGGCGCAGCGGGCGGCGGGGCTGATCGTGGCGCGGGAGATCGAGCGGGTGCTGAAGGGTGAGATCCCGGAGAACGTGGTCAACCTCCCGCTGGCCGGGGTGCCGAAGGCGACGAAGCGGCTGATGGAGGTGGGTGAGCGGCTGGCGGACGTGGGCGCGCAGCTGCTCAAGGGTCGGCTGAAGTCGGTCACGATCAAGGTGGGTGAGGAGCCGGGCGAGCGGGAGCGGGAGGCGCTGAAGCGGGCGGTGCTGAAGGGGTGTCTGGACCGGATCCTGCAGGAGCCGGTGACGATGGTGAACGCGGTGAGGGTGGCGGAGGACCGGGGTATCGAGGTCGAGTTCGCGGTCTCGGACGAGCTGGACGAGGACGAGCTGGCCGTCTCGCTGCGGTCGGAGGAGGACGAGACGTCGCTGCGGGGCACGTGGGTGGACGGGCAGGTCTACCTGACGTCGGTGAACGGGTACGAGCTGCGGTTCAAGCTGAGCGGGCCGACGCTGTTCGTCTGGCACGTGGACCGGCCCGGGGTGGTCGGTGAGGTCGGGCTGATCCTGGGTGAGCACGGGGTGAACATCGCGGCGATGGAGGTGGGTCGCCGGGAGAAGGGTGGGGAGGCGATCATGGTGATCAGGACGGACGAGGAGCCGCCGGAGGAGTGCCTGCGGGCGATCGACGAGGTGGAGCAGGTGCGGCGGGTGGACCTGGTCCTGTGCTGAAGAGCGTGGCGGTGGCGGGCGACCTGGACAACTTCGGCGAGGTGGTGCGGGAGAAGGGGTGGTCGGAGTACTCCCCCAACCCCGCCACCGGCCTGCTCACGGAGCTGGTCGAGCGGTTCCTGTCCCGGTTCCCGGGCGCGGTGGCGGTCAAGGGGCCGGATCGGGAGCGAGGTACCGAAGAGTTCATTGTCGAGATACCGGGGGGAGAGGAGCTCCTGGAGGAGGTGGTGGAGGAGTGCGAGCGCATTCGGCGCGAGTTCGAGCGCCGGTTCGAGGGTGAGGTGACGATCAGCATCGGCGTGGGCGTGGCCCCGGCCCCGCGTCACCGGCTCGTTCCGGAGCGCGAGTCGCCGGCGGTCCGGCGGGCGCTGGAGGCCCTGCGGGAGGCGAAGCGGCGCGGTGGGAACACCGTGGTGGTGAGGGGGTGAGGCGGTTGGCGGAGGAGGTCAGCCCGGACAAGTTCTGGATCACGTGCTACGCGCTGGCGGCGAGGTCGCTGCTGGAGGTGATGAGGACGAAGTCGTACCCGATCCAGTACGTCCTGCGGCAGGAGCTCTCGGACTACAACGACCGGATCCAGTCCGTGACCCGAAGCCTCGTGTACGACACGCTGCGGCGGTACGGCACGCTCGAGCGCGTGGTGGACGACATCGCGAGGAGCCGGCTGCCCCCGCTGGAGCGGGCGTTGGTGATGATCGCGGCGAACGAGGTCCTGTACGAGGGCAAGCACCCGGCCCCGGTCACGGACTGTGCCGCCAAGGCGGCGAAGGAGCTGGGCCTGAACCACCGCCGGGTGCACGGGGTGGTCGCGGACCTGGAGAACTACGAGGGGCCGGAGCCGGAGGACGAGCTGGACGAGCTGTGCCTGGAGTACCACCACCCGCGCTGGTTCGTGGAGAAGTTCGAGCCGCTGCTGGGGCGGGACGAGCTGAAGAAGCTGATGGAGGTGCACAACCAGCCCCCGGAGCACTACACGTTCCGGGTCAACACGGCGGAGGCGGACGTGGACGAGGTCATCGAGGAGTTCGAGGAGCACGGGTTCGAGGTCGAGCGCGGACGGTACGTGGATTACTGCATCCGGATCGAGAAGGGCAAGCCGCTCCGGCTCGAGGAGCTCGAGTGCTGGAACAAGGGCTGGATCATCCCGCAGGACGAGGCGGCCGCCCTCGTCACCGAGGTGCTCGACCCGCAGCCGGGGGAGCGGATCGCGGACCTGTGCGCAGCCCCGGGCGGTAAGACCACGCACATCGCCCAGCTGACGGAGGGCGACGTGGAGATCCTCGCCGTGGACGTGAGTCGGACCCGGCTCCGCCGGCTGCAGAAGTTCGCCGAGCGGATGGGCTTCGATGACTGCATCGAGATCATGCGAGCGGACGTCCGCCGGCTCGGGCGGAACCCGCGCTTCGTCGGCAAGTTCGACCGCGTCCTGCTCGACCCACCGTGCACGAGCCTCGGCACCCTGCGCACCGACCCGGACGTGAAGTGGAAGATCGGGCCGAAGGAGGTCCGAGAGCTCTCCGCGAAGCAGAAGCAGATGATCCGGGCGGCCGCGCGGCTGGTCAAGCCGGGAGGCGTGCTCGTGTACTCCACCTGCACGATCACGCCCGAGGAGAACGAGCTCGTCGCCTCCGAGGCGCTCAAGACCGAGCGGCTGCGGGCGGAGGACGTGCGCTCCGAGTTCGACTTCCTCTGCCCGCACCTCGAGGTGGACGGCGTCTCCCCCTCCCTCGAGGCCGGCCGAATGTGGCCCCACGTGCACGACACGTCCGGCTTCTTCGTGGTCAAGTTCCGGAAGCAGCGCTAGACGAGCAGCGCCGCGAGCAGCCCCGCCGCACCCGCCGCGGCCGGCAGGGCCAGGTACCACCACACCCTCCGCGCCAGCGCCGGGCCGCCGAACGCGCACACCCACGGCAGCTTGACGAGCACCGCCTCCAGCGAGGCCACGGCGATCAGCCGGCCGGCCACGTCCGGCCCGAGCGCCCCCGAGGCGGCCATGTACGCGAGCGTCAGGCTCATCGCGTGACTGCTCGCCAGCGCGCCCACCACGACCCCCACCACGACCCCGAACTTCCCGGCGAGCAGCTGGGCCACCTTCAGCACCATCGCGAACCCGGAGATCATCAGCCCCAGCTTCGCGGCCGGCCCCAGGGACAGCGGGGAGCGGATCCGTTTCCGGACCACCCGCCACAGCTCTTCCTCCTCCACGTCCAGCCGACTCACCCCGATCCCCGCGGCCAGCAGGCCGGCGACCGCCGCCGGGACGGCGACGAACGCGACCCACTCGAGCAGCACCGGCTCCCGAGAGATCATCCCCACGTACGCCATGTTCCGGAGCACGGCCACCGCCACCGCGGCCGAGACGACCACCGCCACGACCTCCGGGACCTCCCGGAACCGGGCCGCCACCGTCGCCGTCGTCGCCGAGCTGCTCACGAACCCACCGACCAGGGCCGTGGCCAGGGCCCCGCCCCGCGCCGAGACCCGCATGCCCACGTACCCGATCGCGGTCACCGCCAGCACGATCAGGACGATCTCGATCACGCTCCGGAGGTTGAGCACTCCCCACGGGTCCACCGGCCCGGGCGGGCAGAGCGGGTAGGCCAGCGCGGCCAGCGAGAAGACCGTGATCGCGTCCAGCACGTCCCGGTCCGAGAGCCGCCGCAGGACCGGGTGGACCCGGGTCCGAGAGAGCAGGACGACCGAGGTGACGATCGCGAGCGTGGCCCCCTCCTTGAACCGGCCCACCCCGACGAGCCCGCCCGCCACGAGGGTGACCAGGAGCGCCATCGGGGTGACGACCCCGAGCGAGCGCCTCCGGTACACGCGCATGGCGTAAAGCAGGACCACCAGCCCCACCGCGCCCGCGAGGACCGCACCCGCCAGCGGCCCGACCCCGATCCTCGCGAGGTACGTGGAGAGACCGCCGAGGAGGCCCGCCAGCGTGAAGGTTCGGAACCCGGCCACCCGACGGGCCGGCTGCGCGTGCTCCCGCTCGACGCCGATGAGCATGCCCACGGCGGCGGACAGGACCACGACCTTGAGGAACTCGAGGTAGCCCGTGAGCTCCCATCCCAAGCCCGCACTCCCCGGGGGGAGTGACCCTGGAGCTGGATTACAACCCTTCCCACCTCATGTTCCTGGTCACCGTGGTGGACGATCGGGACGGGGAGGTGATCGGCGACGCGATCCAACGGCTCGTGGAGATGGACGAGGTCCTCGCCTGCCACGCCCTCCCCTGTACGACCAAGAAGAACCGGCCCGGGCACGTGCTCCTGGTCCTGGTCGACGGCGGGGATGACCCCGACGAGACGGCCGAGCGCGTGGCGCGCGAGATCATGACCCTCACGGGCTCGACGGGCGTCGACCGGTTCGACGCGGACGGGGTCTACTCCGTCCCCTCCCGGTTCGAGACGGTGGAGGTGGAGTACGGGGACCGGCGGTGGGAGGTGAGCGTCAAGATCGCCGAGACGCCGGACGGCGAGACGGTCACGGTCAAGGCGGAGTTCGATGAGTGCCGGCGCATTAGCGAGGAGACGGGGGTCCCGCCCCGGGAGGTGAAGGCCCTCGTCGAGGCGGCCGCCCGCGTCGGCGGTCGGGTGGATCTGAAGCGCCGGGAGATCCGCGCGGACTGACCGGGCGAAACTTTGTACGCGGAACCCGAAACGCCACGGGACTCCGCGAGGTGAGTCGGCGGGGGACGACGCCTTGACGGTGCTCTCCGACCGGGACATCAAGCGGGCGCTGGAGACGGGCGAGATCGTGATCGACCCGCTGGACGAGGACTACCTGGAGGAGGCCCTCGGCCCCGCGAGCCTGGACCTGCGCCTGGGGAACGAGTTCGTCGTCTTCAAGACGCTGCACAAGCCGTGCATCGACCCGACCAAGGACGCGGGCGAGAACACGGAGCGCATCGTGATCGACGAGGACGAGGAGTTCGTGATCAACCCCGGCGAGCTCGTCCTGGGCGTCACCTACGAGTGGATCGAGATCAACTCGCCCGAGATCACCGGCGTCCTCCACGGCCGCTCCTCGCTCGGCCGGCTCGGCATCCAGGCGCACGTCGAGGCCGGGTACGTGGACCCGGGCTGGCGCGGTCGGCTCACGCTGGAGCTCGTCAACTTCAACCCGATGCCCGTGAAGCTGCGCCCCGGCATGAGGATCGTCCAGATCGTGTTCCACCGCCTGTCGAGCGCGGCGGAGCGGGTGTACCCCGAGTTCAGCGGCAAGTACTACGGCGACAAACGGCCCGCCCCCTCCCGGCTGCACCTGGACTTCCGAGACGAGAACGAGGAAGGGAAGGGCCGGGAGAGCTGAAATCGGTCCGCTTATAACCCCCCGCGCCCGCGCCACCCCGGGCTCACTTGGCCTTCCGCCAGTTCTCGTACCCCGCGTTCCTCCAGCGAGTCTACGAGCCCGCGCCCTGGGGACGCTGCCGAAACACCGACCAATGGGCCTTCGGCCGCCGACTCCTCGACCCCGTGCACCCGGACCGGGTGGTCCTGAGGTCCGTACGGGCGAGCCTGGCGCGCCCGGACGCCGAGCATCCCTGCCTCCGATGCCGGCTGCGCTGCACGACCCTGCTGTCCGTGCCGTGGGATGAGGAGCCTCGGGAGGGAGAGGACCGGGTGCGGGTCCCGGTGACCATCCCGTGGCCCGAGGACCTGGCGCCGCCCAGGACCGTTCACGTGCCGCGGGGTGGGGTGGTCAAGCACCGAAGATTCAACGTATCCATGCCCTACCCGCCCCCGAACGACCGGGTCTCGCGGAAGGCGATCTTCGCCCTGGCCCTCACCCTCAGCCTCCTGGAAGAGGGGACCGCGGACCTTGGCGGAGGTGAAGGTTAAGATACGGGACGAGTCGCTCGCCCGCAGCACGTTCAAGGAGCTGGAGGGGCGCCCGGCCGAGGTCGTCAGCGTCAAGCGCGAGGAGCGCGAGATCAACCCGCAGCCTCCCTTCGAGACTGGAACCATGCTCCAGGTCGCGACGCGCCGCCTGCGGCTCTCCTCCGAGCGCGTGATGCAGCTGGCCCAGGACCTCTTCGAGGGCGGGATCATCACCTACCACCGAACCGACTCCACCCGGGTCTCGGACGAGGGCAAGCGGGTCGCCCGGGAGTACATCGAGGCGAACTTGGACCCGGAGGACTTCCACCCGCGGACCTGGGAGCCGGAGTCGGAGCACGTGGAGGGCGCGCACGAGTGCATCCGGCCGACGCGCCCGGCGGACCCGGAGGAGCTCCGCACCATGATCCGGGAGGGCGCGCTCCAGACCACCATCACGCTGACCCGCGATCACCTGCGCCTGTACGAGCTCATCTTCCGCCGGTTCATGGCGAGTCAGATGAGGCCGGCGAAGGTCCTGTACCAGGAGGCCGTCCTCCACGTGAAGGTGGACGGGACGCCCGTGGCCGAGATCGAGCTGGAGGGCGTGGTGGAGATCCTCGAGCCCGGGTTCACAAAGGTGCTCACGGAGTACGACCTGCCCTCGTACGGCATCCGCGAGGCGCCCAAGCTGGAGGAGGGCGACGAGCTGGAGATCGGCGAGGTGGAGGTCATCGAGCGGCACGAGGCGTACCCGTACGACCAGTCGGAGCTCGTGGAGGACATGCGGGAGCGCGGCCTGGGCCGGCCCAGCACCTACGCGCAGATCGTGGAGAAGCTGTTCCGCCGGGGCTACGTGTACGAGACCCCGCGCCGCCGGTGGATCTTCCCAACCTCGCGCGGCGAGGCCGTGTACGAGTACCTGAGCTCGCGGTACGAGGAGTTCGTCTCGGAGGAGACGACGCGGGACCTGGAGGAGCGCATGGACGCCGTCGCGCTGGGTC
>Ga0256842_1001284_pt1 | contig 20560 bp, 18 predicted proteins | sample 4559240metaG_FD_185973 | JGI IMG/M metagenome (GOLD analysis project Ga0256842, IMG submission 185973) | Hydrothermal vent microbial communities from Guaymas Basin, Mexico - 4559-240 | ecosystem: Environmental > Aquatic > Marine > Hydrothermal vents | place: Mexico: Guaymas Basin | collected... | reverse complement strand
GAAGAGGCTATAGCTTCTGGATGTGAAACTATGGCTATAGTTACAGGTCGTGGAAAAAGAGCCATAGAAGACCATTTTGATAGGTCGTATGAGCTTGAAAATCAGATAGCTGGAAGTTCAAAAGAAGCTTTGATGGTAGGTATAAAAGACATAGTGAAAAGCTGTGCTTTTAGTTACACTAGACAACAAGAGATGAAAGGTCTAGGTGATGCGATACTTACAGGTAAGATTCTTATAGGAGATGAACCTTTTGCAGTAATTTTAGCAGATGATTTATGTGACAATAGTGACAATGATGGAGTTTTATCTCAAATGGTGAAAGTTTATGATGAGTATCAGTGTTGCATTGTTGCGGTTGAAGAGATAGATAAAAAAGATACAAATAAATATGGCATAGTTGCTGGTGATATGATAAGCGACAATATTATGAGGGTAGATGATATGGTTGAAAAACCAGAATCGAAAGATGCACCATCAAATCTAGCCATCATAGGCAGATATATTTTAACTCCAGATATATTTGAGATACTAAAAGAGACAAAACCTGGAAAAGGTGGAGAGATACAGATAACAGATGCCCTGCTTGAATTAGCTAAGCAAGGTAAGGTTATAGCTTATAAATTCAAAGGAAAACGCTTTGACTGTGGAAGTGTAGATGGGTTTGTGGAGGCTACTAACTATTTTTATAAAGATAAGTGTAAAAATTAATTATGAAATATGATTACTTGATTGTTGGTTCTGGTATTATAGGTATGACCATAGCATATGAGCTTAAATTAAAAAATAAATTACTTAAAATTGCTATTGTGGAAAAAGAAAATGATGTTGCTAGACATGCAAGTGGTAGAAATAGTGGTGTTTTGCATGCTGGATTTTATTATAGTGAAGATAGTTTAAAAGCAAAATTTACTGTTGATGGCAATAAGAAAATGAAAGATTTTTGTATTTCTAATAATATTTTTGTTAATGAAACAAAAAAAGTAGTTGTTGCAAAAAATATAGATGAACTAGAAGGGATTTATGAACTTCAAAAAAGGGCACAAATAAATGGTGTAAATACATATATTATAGATGAAGAAGAACTTAAACAAATTGATTCGAATATAAAAACTTATAAAAAAGCTCTTTTTTCACCAACAACCGCAAGTATTAATCCCATAGAAGTTTGTATGAAACTAAAAGATATTTTAAAAACTAAAGGTGTAGAATTTTATTTTAATACAAGCTTTGAAAAATCTAATATTGACTATAAATATTTAATTAATTCTGCTGGTGCTTATGCTGATAAGATAGCAAAGCGGTTTGGTTTAGCAAAAAATTACACAATGTTACCATTTAAAGGGATATATTTAAAATATATGGAGAATAAAAATGACATAAAAACCAATATATATCCAGTTCCAAATTTGGAAAATCCTTTTTTAGGAGTTCACTATACTATAACAGTTGATGGAAGTATAAAGATAGGACCTACTGCAATACCAGCTTTTTGGAGAGAAAATTATCAAGGTTTTTGTCATTTTAACCTCTTTGAAATGGTTGAAATATTATACTATGAAGTTAAACTTTTTGTGCTAAATTCATTTAATTTTAGAACATTAGCATTAAGTGAAGTAAAAAATTATAATACAAAAGTATTTATACAAAAAGCAAAGGATATGGTTTATAAAATTGGGAATGATTTTAGGCCTATACCAGCAGGAATTAGATCTCAATTACTTGATACAAAAAAAAATGAATTAATTCAAGATTTTGTAGTAGAACATACAAAAAATTCAACTCATATACTAAATGCTGTAAGTCCGGCATTTACATGTAGTTTTGCTTTTGCAAAATATATTGTTGAAGAAATAAGTAAAAATAGGAGTGATATATGAAAAAAGTATTAGTAACTGGTGGAGCTGGTTATATTGGAAGTGTTTTAGTAAAATTATTATTAGATGATGGGTATAAAGTTAGAGTTATTGATAACCTTTCTTTTGGTGGTGAAGCGATAGTAGAGTTGTTAAATAATGATAATTTTGAATTTATCAAAGGTGATATTAGAAATAGAAATGATTTAGTAACTGCTATGCAAGGTATTGAATATGTTGCACATTTAGCTTCAATTGTTGGGGATCCTGCTTGTGCTATTAATCCAGAATTAACAAAAGATATAAATTTAAATGGTGCTAAACTAACATATGAAGTTGCAAATGAAATGGGTATAAAAAAGTTTGTTTTTGCTTCAACATGTAGTAATTATGGAAAGATGGAGGATTCAAGTGCTTATGTGGATGAAACTTCTGAATTAAGACCAGTTTCTCTATATGCAGAGACAAAAGTAGAGTTTGAACAATACTTGTTATCTCAAGATAAAACTAACATTGCAAAACCAACATGTTTGAGATTTTCAACTGTTTATGGACTTTCTCCAAGGATTAGATTTGATTTAACAGTTAATGAGTTTACAAAAGAGTTAGCACTTGGAAGAGAATTAGTGGTGTTTGGTGAACAGTTTTGGCGACCATATTGTCATGTTGTTGATCTTTCAAGGGGTGTGTTGGCTATTTTTGATGCTGATGCTCATAAGGTTGCTTTTAATGTATTTAATGTTGGAGATACAAATGAAAATTATCAAAAACAGATGATAGTTGATGAAATTTTAAAACAATTACCAGATGCAAAAATTAAGTATGTAAAGAAGAATGAAGATCCAAGAGATTACAGAGTGTCTTTTGAAAAAATAAAAAAAGAATTAGGATTTAAGATTACGAAAACAGTTTCTGATGGTATTGGAGACTTTATTCAGGTTATTCAGGATGGATTTATAGATAATCCTGATGATTCTAAATATAAAAATATTTAGAGATTTTACAAATGTATAAAAAAATAGTTAACTTTATACAAAATATCTACAATACAACTGATTTTATACCTCTTCATGAGCCTAGATTTATAGGAAATGAAAAAAAGTATCTAAATGATTGTATAGATTCTACATTTGTATCAAGTGTGGGTAAATATGTAGATATGTTTGAAGAACAATTTGCCGTATATGTTGGTAGTAAATATGCAATTGCTACTGTAAATGGCACAAGTGCATTACATATATCATTATTGCTTTCAGGTATACAAAAAGATGATGAAGTGATAACTCAACCACTTACTTTTATAGCAACTTGTAATGCAATTGATTATTGTGGTGCAAAGCCTATATTTATAGATGTAGATTTGGATACTATGGGATTAAGTCCTAAGTCTTTAAAAGAATTTTTAGAAAATAACTGTGAACTAGAAGATAATAAATGTATAAATAAAACAACAAAAAATATAATCAAAGCTTGTGTACCTATGCACACTTTTGGTCACCCATGTAGGATTGATGAGATAAAAGATATTTGTAAAAAATGGCATGTGGAATTGGTTGAAGATGCTGCTGAAAGTCTAGGAAGCTACTATAAAGACAAACATACTGGAACTTTTGGAAAATTAGGAGCTTTTAGTTTTAATGGAAATAAGATTATTACTAGTGGTGGTGGAGGAGTAATCGTTACAGATGATGAAGAGTTAGCAAAAAAAGCAAAGCATCTTACAACAACTGCAAAAATACCACACCCTTATGAATATAGACACGATATGATAGGATACAACTATCGTATGCCAAACTTAAATGCAACACTTTTAGTAGCTCAGATGGAACAGTTAGATAAATTTGTAGCAAACAAAAGAGATTTAGCTTCTAAGTATGAAGAATTTTTTAGTTCATGTGAAGATATAGACTTTATAAAAGAACCAAAAGATTCAAAATCAAATTATTGGTTACAAGCTGTAATTTTAAAAGATAAAACTATAAGGGGTGAGTTCTTAGAATATACAAATAAAAATGGTGTAATGACAAGACCTGTTTGGAAACTAATGAATGAATTAGAGATATTTAAAGATGCCCAGTCTGCAGATCTTAGCAATTCAAAATACTTAGAAGAAAGAGTAGTAAATATTACAAGTAGTGTGGTACTGTAGATGCAAAATAAACCTGAGATACTTTTAATCGGTGGTGGTGGACATTGTCACAGTGTGATTGATGTAATTGAACAAGAAGATAGATTTAAAATAGCTGGAATTATAGATAAAAAAGAGTTAATAGGTACAAAAGTTTTGGACTATGAAGTGATAGCATGTGATGATGATTTAGAAGAGCTATATGAAACTTATAAATATGCAATAGTAACAGTAGGACAAATCAAATCAAATAGTTTAAGAGTGAAATTATTTGATTTGATTAAATCTATAGGATATACACTACCAACTATTATATCTCCATTGGCTTATGTATCTAAATATTCTACTATGGAAGAGGGTACAGTTATTTTGCATCAAGCTTTAGTAAATGCAAATACAAAAATTGGAAAAAATTGTATAATAAATACCAAATCTCTTGTAGAACATGATACAACAATAGAAAATCATTGCCATATAAGCACAGGTACAATTATCAATGGTGGTGTAGTAGTAGAACAAAACAGTTTTGTAGGTAGTAATGCAACTACAAAAGAGTATATAACTATTACAAACAATAGCTTTATAAAAGCAGGGAGTGTAGTAAAATGATACATTATGATAATAATTTGATTTATAAAAAGGTATTTATAATAGCAGAAGCAGGTGTTAATCATAATGGAAGTATAGAATTAGCAAAAAAATTGATAGATGTAGCTGTAGATGCAGGAGTAAATGCTGTAAAGTTTCAAACATTTAAAGCATTTAATCTAGTAAGTAAAGATGCAAGAAAAGCAGAATATCAATCTAAAAATATGAATGATAGTGATGATAGTCAATATAATATGCTAAAAAAGTTAGAACTAGATGTAGATACTCATAAAGAGCTTATATCGTATTGTAACTCTAAAAATACAATGTTCCTTTCAACTCCATTTGATCATGATAGTATAGAACTTCTAAGTGAATTAGGTTTAGAGATATTTAAAATACCAAGTGGAGAAATTACAAATTTACCGTATCTTAGATATATTGGTTCTTTAAATAAAAAAGTGATACTTTCAACTGGTATGGCAGATATAGGTGAGATAGAAGATGCTTTAGATGTTTTGGTAGAAGCTGGAACAAAAAAAGAAAATATCACGGTTCTTCATGCGAATACAATGTATCCTACACCTATGGAAGATGTAAATCTAAAAGCTATGGTAACTATTGGTAATACTTTTGATATAAAGTTTGGATATAGTGATCATACTTTAGGTATAGAAGTACCTACAGCTGCTGTTGCCATGGGCGCAAGCTGTATAGAAAAGCATTTTACATTAGATAAGACTATGGAAGGACCTGATCATAAAGCAAGTCTTGAGCCAGATGAACTAAAAGCTATGGTGAAAGCTATAAGAAATATTGAATTAGCATTAGGAAGTAGTATAAAAAAACCAACTAAAAGTGAAACACCAAATATGCAAGTAGCTAGAAAAAGCATCATTGCAAACTGTAGCATAAAAAAAGGTGAAGTTTTTACAGAAGATAATCTAACTATAAAAAGACCTGGAAACGGAGTAAATCCTATGAGATGGGATGAAACAGTAGGAGCCATTGCACAAAAAGATTATAAAGAAGATGAGTTAATATGAGTAAAAGAAAAATTTGTGTAGTTACTGGTACTCGTGCTGAATATGGACTTTTGTATTGGCTCATGAAGGAGATAGAAGCAGATGATTATTTAGAATTACAACTTATTGTAACGGGTATGCATCTGTCACCTGAATTTGGGCTAACTTATAAAGAGATAGAAAAAGAATTTAAAATAGATAAGAAAATAGAAATGCTTTTATCTTCAGATACTTCAGTAGGTATATCAAAATCTATGGGACTTGCTCAAATATCTTTTTCTGAAGCTTATGATGAATTAAAGCCAGATATCTTAGTGGTTTTAGGGGATAGGTATGAGATATTTTCAGCTGTAAGTGCTGCTATGATAGCAAGGATTCCTATAGCACATTTACATGGGGGAGAGACAACAGAGGGTGCATTTGATGAATCTATAAGGCATAGTATTACTAAAATGAGTCATTTGCATTTTACAGCTACTGATGAGTATAAAAATAGAGTTATCCAACTTGGAGAAAATCCAGATAGAGTTTTTAATGTTGGTGGTATAGGGATAGAAAATATTAAAAGATTAAAACTACTTTCAAAAGATGAATTTGAAAAATCTATAAATTTTAAATTAAATAAAAAAAATATAATTGTAACTTTTCATCCAGTTACACTTGAAAACTCAACAGCAGCAGAGCAGTTTCAAGTTTTATTAGATGCTATAGATGAACTTGAAGATACAAATGTTATTTTTACAAAAGCAAACAGTGATACAGACGGAAGAGTTATAAATAAAATGATAGATGAATATGTGTTAAAAAATATTAAGAAATCTATTTCTTTTACTTCTTTGGGGCAGTTGAGATACTTAAGTGCTTTACAATATATGGATGCAGTTGTAGGTAATAGTTCTAGTGGACTTGTAGAAGCACCAAGTTTTCAAATAGCAACCATAGACATAGGTGATAGACAAAAAGGTCGTATAAAAGCAAAAAGTGTTTTAGATATATCCAATAGATACGATGAAATACATAAAGCATTTCAAAAGATATATGAAGATAAATTTATTTCTTTGTTGGCAACTGTAATTAATCCCTATGGGGATGGATGCGCAAGTATAAAGATAATTAAAATTTTAAAAGAAATTAGTTTAAATCATATACTGAAAAAATCTTTTTATGATATAATGTTTCTAACATGAAAAGTATAAATAATATAAAAGTTAATGAAAAATCAAGTATAAGAGAAGTTTTACAAATTATTAAGAATGGGGCTGTGAAAATAGCTTTTGTAATGAATGGCAAGAAGCTTTTGGGTGTGATTGCAGATAGTGATATAAGAGAAGGATTGCTTAATAATTTAAATCTATTTGATAGTATAGAAAGTATATATAACAAAAATCCACTTGTTTCTTACGAGGACGATTCTAGGCAAGAAATTATAGAAAAAGCACTATTGAAAAAAATTCAACAGATACCAATCCTAAATAATAAAAATGAAGTTATAGGTGTAGAAGAATTAGATGAACTTTTAAGACCTACACCAAAAAGTAATAAAGTGATTTTAATGGTCGGTGGACTTGGAACAAGACTAAGACCACTAACAGATGAAATACCAAAGCCAATGCTTAAAGTAGGAGATAAACCAATATTAGAAACTATAATATTAAATTTTAAAAAATATGGTTTTACTAATATAATAATGTGTGTTAATTATAAATCACATATTATAGAAAATTATTTTAATGATGGAAGTGAATTTGGTGTAAGTATTGAGTATGTATATGAAAACGATAGAATGGGTACGGCTGGAGCATTAAGTTTATTGAAAGAAATACCGGAAAAACCTTTTTTTGTAATGAATGGAGATTTACTTACAAATATAAACTTTGAACATTTACTTATACATCATGTTGAAAATAAAGCATCGGCAACAATGTGTTTAAGAAAGTATGAGTACGATATTCCTTACGGCGTTGTAGAGCTGAATAAAGATGCACAAATAATATCTATAGAAGAAAAACCAAAATATAATTATTTTGTAAATGGTGGGATTTACTTAATAAATCCTGATATTGTTAGATATATTCCTGATGGAGAGTTTTTTGATATGCCATCTTTATTTGAAATTTTGCTAAAAAATGGTAGAATCTGTGATTCATATATTATTAAAGAGTATTGGCTTGATATAGGCAGACTTAGTGATTATGAAAGAGCAAATCACGAATATAGTAATTTTTTCAATTAAAGAAAGTTGTATGCAAAAAAATAAAAAAAGAGTTGTCATAATTGGTGCAGGAACAGCTGGACTGGCTATTGCAAATCGTATTCAGAATCACTTTGATGTTATTGTGATTGAAAAGAGTAATTATCAAAGTTATCCATGGATATATAAAATACCACTAATGATAGGTTTGGTGTTTAGAAAAAAAGTTATGACATATATCACAAAGAGAGAGTTTACTCTCTCAAATGGTCGTAAGATTCCGTTTTTTGAGTCAAATCTATGGGGTGGAGCCTCAATTATGAATGGTTGTGTTCATGTTTTTGGATTTAAGTCAAAGTGGGCTTCTGTACTTAAAAAATTTAATCTCAGCAATGATGATTTAATGAAAAGTAATGATGAAATATTCTCATTTAACTTAAACGAGAGTAATAAAATAACTCTGATGTATGCACATCAAACTTCCATAGATGAGGCATTTATAAAAACATTAAATTCTCGTAATTTTCCTACAGATGATATGGGATATACTGAAAGAGAGGCATGTGGACCTCTTCAAAATACTGTAAGAAAATATTTCAGAACATCTGTACTTTCATTGATAGGCAAACAAAATTTTTCTGGTTATATGAGGGAAAAGGTTCAATATATTTTATTTGATAATGACGGTAAAGTTACAGGAGTTAAAACAGACAAAGGCATCAGAGAAGCTGATTATGTTATTTTATCTGCAGGTGTTATAGGTAGCTGTGATTTAATGTTAAGAGAAAAAGACAGAAATAGTTTTTTACAAAATCTTTCTGTTGGTGAGATGTTACAGGATCATACAAACATAAGAGTTAATGTAGTAGCAACCAAACCGATAGACTCTTTAAATGAAATATATGATAGTTTTTATAAAAAATTGTCAGTAGCACTAAAACATTTTATGGGTATATCAACAGTTATGAGGGGTACCGGTGCTACTTCTGCTGCTTATCTTGATTTGGATAAAGATGGAGAGATAGATACAAGGATTCAAATACTTCAGTTTGCAGAAACAGGAAGACACGGCAGTAGTGGAAATCTGTTTGGAAGTAGCCAACCTAGTTTTTCCATATCTATTACGGCCATACACCCAGAGTCTTATGGAAATATTATTTTAGATGGTGATGAAAATATAGTAGATCTCAAGTTTTTATCGGCAGAGAAAGATGTAGAGTTGCTAACATTGGCACTTGAATACTGTTTTGATCTTCTTAAGTCAGAGCCTATAAGTGAGTATGTTTTAAAGATTGAGGATGAAGAATATATAAAAAATAATCCTGAAAAATATATTCGAGATACTATGTTTAGCGGACATCATTTGATTGGTGGCTTGCAGGATGCAGTGGATTCTAATTTTAAAGTACATAATACAGAGGGATTGTATGTGTGTGATGCAAGTGTGTTTGATAAATATGTTGCAAGCAATATTCACTCCTCTATTGTTTTACTTGCAGATATGTTTGCAAAAAAGTTTCTTAAAATGCTTTGTACAAGTAATAAATAATTAGATTTGTGGAGAAATAAGTGAAAGTTGAATTTATTGATATAAAAAATAGATGTTCTTTTAATTCTTTTTTAGAAAATAATAGTTTTACTACAGTTGAGCATTATTTTTTGCTTGAAGAAATTGAATCTAATTACTCTTTTATTGTGTATTTTAATAATAAGCCAGCTTTATTTTTTCCATTAGTTTTAGAGAATATCAATAATACATTAAAAGGTGCTTTTAAAGGTGTATCTTTACCATCTCCTTTGTTTGATGGAGTTATTGAGTCTAATAAAATTAGAAAAAGAATTATTAAATATGCATTGGATATTATTGATTCAATATGTTTGGATAATCAAGTAGAATCATTAAAGATTAATTTTTTAACAACATTAATTAATATAAATGAATATCAAATATTACATACATTATTAAAGAAAAATTTTTATTATTTAGATATTTTTGATATTGGTTTTTTGGATTTAAATGAGGTTGATATTTATCGAAAATTTTCTAAAGGTCTTAAATCTGATATAAAAAGGTGGAAAAATACATTAGAAATAAATTATTTTAATTATGGTGTAGAATTATTAACTTTTGAAAATTTTATTAATGAATTAGAATATTACAAAGGTAGTGATTTGAAAATTCTATATACATTTTATATAGAAAATAAGTTAGATTTTATCACCATTAAACAAGATAATAAAAATTGTGGATATTTACTTTTTTTAATTGATTCAAATAATAAGATAGTTAATTATTATAGTGCTTTTAAATTAGAAGAAATTAATATTCCTATTCATGCGATAGGACTTTATTATGCTATTGAAAAGTATATTAGTAAAGGATATTCCCAATTAGAATTAGGTATACTCAGTAGTTCTGTGAATTTAGGATATATTCCATCTATAAAGCAACAAAAAATATCAAATTTTAAAAATGCTTTCGGCTTAAAATTAAAGCATATGTCAGTTTATCAGAAGTTTTTTTCAATGGATGATTATTTTGTTTATGTGGACAATCAATTACAAAAGCTTATAAATAGTTATGGTATAGAAATATGAGTAAGAAAAAAATTATTTATTTTGTTACAAATGGTTTTTCTGAGAGAGATTTTGTAAGATATGGATTAGAAGAGTTTTTTAAGCGAGGATATTGTGTAGAAGTTTGGAACTTCTCAAATTTTATGTTTAAATATTTTTCTTTTCCTGAGCCATATGTATCATCAGATTTTATTTTGAAAAATATAGACACAATTAAAACTTTTAATATCTTGATTAATCTTGAATCAAGAGATATTTTTGTTATTAATTTACTATTTTTTAATGTAAAAACTTATCCAATTTATAAGAAACTTAAAGTAAATGGTATTCTTTTTTGTGAAACATCATTAGGAGGTATGCCTCTATGTTATAATTCTTTAAGAAAAATTAATTTGAATTTTTTTAAAGTATATAATTTTTTTTTTAAGAAAATAGTAAGATTTTTAAATATAGATATAAAACCTACTTTTTTGATAGTAGCAGGTGCTAAAGTAGCAAAATCATTTAATCATCAAAAGCTTTTGCATGCTCACTCTAGAGATTATGATTTGTTTTTAAAATCAAAAGATAAATTGAGTAATACTTCCCCAAAAGATATAATTGTATTTTTAGATGTTAATTTAGTAGAACATTCTGATTTTGAATTATTAAATATAAAAAATAAAGTTACAAAAGAAAATTATTATAGATCTTTAAAAAAATATTTTTTTAATTTAAAAAAATCTACTGGAAAAGATGTTGTAGTTGCAGCTCATCCGAGAAGTAATATTTCTGAATTAAAGAATAGCTTTAAAGGATTTAAAATTATCCAAAATGACACATTAAAATTAGTGTATCAGTCATCTTTTGTGGTCTCTCATGATACAACGGCTATTTCTTTTATTGTTTTATTAAATAAACCAATTCAATTTATTACAACAGATGAATTAGTAAATTCAGGAGATAAAAATACTGAATGTATGGCAGACTATTTTGATAAAAAAGTTATTAATATTGATAAAGAATTTTATTTTGATGAAGTTGAATTTTATAAAATACCATATGATAAATATAAAAAATATGTAGAAGAATATATTAAGATTAAAAATAGCAAAAAAAAGTTACTATGGGATATTTGTATTGATGAAATTGAAAAAAAAGGGAATGAATGAGTGAAATAGTATTTAATAATTTTGGATTTGTATCAGCTTGTGATGATATAGATTATACTGTTTTAGCAGGTAGGTGTATGTCAGAAAAAGGTATGGAAAAGAGGGTATTTAGAGATGTAATTTTTAAATTAAATTTAACTGAGAATGATAAATTACTTGAGATTGCTTCTGGAACAGGAAATTTATCAATTCCTATCTCTTTTATAGTTGATAGTGTGTCTTGTTGTAATTATGATTTACTTATTGAAAAAATGAAAAATAGGTGTCCGTATGCAGATAATATTATGTATTATCCTGGAAATTTTCTTAAAATTTCTATTGATGAGCAATATGATAAAATTCTTATATACAGTGTTTTACATTATTTAGAAAATGAACGGGAAGTATTTGATTTTATAGAAAAAGCATTGAAGTTGTTGAAAAAGGGTGGAAGACTACTTGTTGGTGATTTGGCAAATGCAGATAATGAGAATAGATTTTATAATAGTCAAAAAGGTAAAGTTTGGATGGAAAAACATTATAAAGATAATAAACAATATGGGAATAATGGCCAAAAAGTTAGCTTTTCTGAATATTTGGTTGATATGAAGAAAGATGGTTCATGTGTAAAAATTACTAATGAACTTATTTTTAAAATATTAAAAAAATTTAGAGAAAAGGGTTATAAAACATATTTGATGGAACAACCATCTAATTTACCATGTGGAATGACTAGAGAAGATATTATGATAGTGAAATATGATTAGGTTTTTTTAAATGTTTATTTATGAGAATAGAGCATCGGTAATATTATTTAATATTTTGAATAATTTTAGGTGTATGAATCAAAAATTTTTAATTCCTTTAAATGGATGCTCCATTATCCCTTTTACTTTTTTAAAAGCTGGAATTAATTTTGATTTTGTCGATATTTCTAATGATAGTTTATGTATGGATGAAGAATTAGTTCTCAAAATTTTGGATAACGATAAGAGTAATAAGTATGTGGGGGTTTTGTTTATAAAATCATATGGAATAAATATGAATTCTAATGATTTTTTTAAAAAAATAAAAGATATTAATTCAAATTTATTTATTATAGATGATAGATGTTTGTGTATTCCTGACTTAAATTTTTATTTAAATTCAACTTATGCAGATTTGACATTGTTTAGTACGGGTGGATCTAAATATATTGAAATAGGTGGAGGATTTGCTTATCTGAAAGATACTTTTTTATATACTAGGCAGGAATTATTATTTAGTTTAAAAGATTATAATTATTTATTTCAAAATTTAAATAATTTTATTTCAGGGAAAAAGTCTTCATTTATATATAATGATTCAAATTGGCTGGGGGATAAAATATTACCTTTTAAAACAGTTTTAGAATATAAAAAAAACATTAATGATAAACTTGTTAAAACTTTAAAGCATAAAAAAAATATTAATAGTATTTATACTAATGAATTACCTATAGATATTCAATATAAAAAAGAATATCAAGTTTGGCGTTTTAATATATCTGTTAATAATAAAAATAAAGTTTTAAAAAATATTTTTGAAGCAGGTCTGTTTGCTAGTTCTCATTATATACCACTTAATAGAGTATTGAAAAATATTATAATTTATAGTAATAATAAAAATAAGTATAATGCTGATTTGTTGTATGAAAAGAATATTAATTTATTTAATAATTTTGATTTTTCTGAGGAAATGGCTTTTAAGTTGAGTAATATTATTAAAAGTTCTATATTAAAGTAAAATAAATAAGAATATAAGGAAAAATAAATGCCTGGATTTGAGTTAGTAGGAAAAGAGGAACAAGAAGCGATTAATGAGATATTTACAAAAAGTAACGGTGTGGTGTTTGCACATGGTTTTGATGCTTTAAGAGATAATATTTTTAGAGTTAGAGACTTAGAAAAAGAGGTTGCAAATAAGGTTGGAGTGGCTTATGCTCAGGCTGTTTCTTCTGGTTCAACAGCACTAAAAGTTGCATTAAAAGCACTTGGTGTAAACAAAGGTGATGAGGTTATTACACAGTCTTTTACTTTTGTAGCTACAGTTGAGGCTATACTTGAAATTGGTGCTACTCCAGTTATTGTTGACATAGACAAAACATTAAACATGTGCCCAAAAAGTTTTAAAGAAGCGATAACAGAAAAAACAAAAGTTGTAATTCCTGTTCATATGCTGGGTGTGAGTGCTCAGATGGATGAGATAGTATCTATCGCAAGAGAAAATAATATACTAATATTAGAAGATACAGCTCAAGGACTTGGTGGAAAATTTGCTGGTAAAGCACTTGGTACTATTGGCGATATAGGTACATACAGTTTTGACGGCGGTAAAACTGTTATATGTGGTGAAGGTGGTATGGTTGTTACTAATAATAAAAATATGTTTGTAACTGCTAGAGCATATCATGATCATGGGCATGAATACAGCACTACAAAAGGTCGTGGAGTGGAAGATGCATTCTGTACCGGTTTTAACTATCGCATGAGTGAACTGCAGGCTGCTTTTGGCTTGGCACAGTTTAAAAAACTAGATATCATACTTAAGCTACAAAAAGAAAATCAGATAAAATTAAAAGAGGCTATTAAAGATATTGGTTTTGAGTTTAGGGAGATTCCTGATGCTGATGGCGATATTGGTGACAGTATAGTGTTTTTCTTAGATACAAAAGAACAGGCACAAAAATTTGTAAAAAAGATGGGTGAAGTGGGATTGGGGACAAAAAATCTTCCTGATGCTATAAAATGGCATTTTGCAAAACACTGGCAACATATGTTTAAAGAGTATGATTTTTATAATGATGGAAAAAATCACTGGGAAAAATCGGAAGAAATTTTATCCCGTTCTATAGCATTGCCTGTAATGGTTAAGATGAGTGATGAGCAGATAAAATCAATAGCTAAAAAGCTTTTAGATATTGCTAAAGAGGTATAACAAATGAAGGTTTTGGCTATTATCCCGGCAAGAGGTGGATCAAAAGGGATACCAAAAAAAAATATAGTTGATTTAAATGGCAAACCTTTAATTCATTATACTATAGAGGCTGCCAAAGAGAGTAAACTTATAGATGAGATATTCTTATCAAGTGATGATAAAGAGATTATAGAAGTTGCAAAGCAGTTGGATTTATATACCTCATATGTTAGACCAGATAAGTTTTCTGGAGATACAGCAACAGGAGCGGATGTTGTTATTGATGCTTTGGATTGGTTGGCAAAGAGTAGGGGTTATGTACCTGATGCGGTTTTGTTGCTTCAACCCACCTCCCCGCTAAGAGTATCTGCAGATATAGATGGTGCGATAAGGCAGTTTGAAAAAGATAAAAAAAATACTTTAGTCAGTGTTCATGAAATGATTGAACATCCGTATGAGTGTGTTTGTGATATTGAGAGTGATAAATGGCATTACTTGGCAGAGCAGGAAAAAACTGCAACAAGAAGACAGGATTATAAACAAAGTTTTTATTATATCAATGGTGCTATATATATCGTAAATGTAGATTTTTTTAAAAATGAAAAAGTTTTTATAAAATCAAAAGACACCTCCTTTTATGTAATGTCACATGAAAGAGGAATAGATATAGATGAATACAGTGATCTTAAAAAGGCTGAATTTTCTATGAGAGCTTTAAATATTGAAAATTAAACAAGTTGTTTACCTGACACAGACATCTTTTTCGAAGAGGGATAAAGATCGCTTTGGTATAGATGTATTTTTAAAATACGGTATTGATGTTGTTGTGATGGATGTTACGGCTTATATGGATGCCCAGGTGGCAAAAAAATATATTTTAAATGAACAAAATAGTTATGATTGTGTTAAAGAATTTTCTACTTACAGAGAGATTGAAAAATTCATATTAAGTTGCAACAAAGACAGTGTATTTATCTCTTTTATTGGTGAGTCAAGTTTTAAATCTCTTAGGGTGTTAAATTTACTTTATAAATATAAAAAAGAGTTTGGAATTATACTTTCTGGTTCCTTGCCAGCAACAAATAGAAAGTATGGAATAGCTGAAAAATTAAAACTGTTAAGTTTTAAAAATATTATCCGATTAGCAGGAAAAGCTTTCTATATGTTTTTCTTTAATAAATTTAAATATTCATTTGTAATTGCTTCAGGGGAGGAGTCATATAATATTATAAAAAACAGATATAAAGATGCAATGGTGATAGATGGACATGCATTTGATTATGATTTATATTTGCAAAAACACAGAGATGCCTGTCTATTTCAAAAGGAAGATTATGCAGTATTTTTGGATGAGTTTTTTCCTTTTCATCCGAACTATATAAGGCATGGGGTGGATTATAGCCACTTTGCCGAATCCTACTATAGGAAACTTTCCACATTTTTTGACCATATAGAAAAGGTCTTTAATCTTAAGGTAGTTATATCTGCTCATCCAAGATCTTATTATGATAAATTACCAGATTATTGGAATGGAAGAAAATTTATTATTGGAAATACTGTTGATTTAGTAAAAAATTCAAAAATTTGTATACTTCATGCAAGTACATCTGTTAATTTTGCAGTTTTATATACTAAAGCATTGTTTTTTGTAACAATGCAGGAAATTAAAAATTCAAATCTTCAAAGTATGCTTGAAGCTATGTCAAAAGAGTTAAAATCCACAATTATAGATATGGATGATTTTGATGAAAACATTAATCTCGGGATAGATTATGATGAAAGTAGTTATGAGTTGTATAAAAGTAGATATATTAAATTAAAAGGGAATCCTGATATAAATAACTGGGAGTTGTTGTATAATAACTTATTAACAAGAAAGGATGGTAATGATGAGTGATTTTTTAAGAAAGTTAAATACAATTGTAAGTAAAAGTGACAAGTTTACACTTTTTTATCTTTTTTTATTTACTATTGTTATTGCAGTTGTTGAAACCGCCGGTGTTTCTATAATTATGCCCTATATCTCACTTGCAAATGATTTTTCGTTGATTGAGTCTAATGTTTATTATAAATATGTATATGAGATGTTTGAGTTTTCAAGCTATGTAAGATTTAGTATATTTTTAGGTATTGTTATAATAGTTTTTTATGTTTTTAGAGCTTCGATAAACGCACTGTATATATATAAAATAGTGAGTTTTACACAGGTGAGTTACTATAAAATAGTAAATAAACTTTTTAGTAACTATCTAAATATGCCATACAAAAATTTTATTGGTAAAAACAGTTCATCTTTAACTAAAATAATTATCAGTGAGTCATCATATATTACAGATATTTTTAGAGCTTTTTTGATACTGCTAAGTGAGATATTGATACTTGTATTTATATATTCTATGCTATTGTATATAAATTATCAAATAGCTTTAGCTATAACATTTATTTTACTTTTTGTTGGTCTATTTCTTATAAAAACCATATCGAAGGTGGTTAAAAGAAAAGGTGTAGAGAGGGAAAAATTTCAAAATATATTTTATGAAATGCTGAATAGAAATTTTAACAATATAAAAATGTTAAAACTGCAAAATACACAAAAAGCTTTGGATGAGTTTGACTATATCAGTTCCAAATATACAGATACATATAAAATTAGTGGGTCTATTCAGCAGTTCCCAAGACTTATTTTTGAAGCTGTTGGTTTTAGTGTTGTTATTTTGATAGTTATTTTTATCTTGTATAAAAATAATTCAGATATCTCCTCTTCTTTTGGTCTTTTGACAATTTTTGTATTGGGACTATACAGAATCTTGCCGTCAATAACTAGAATCATGGCAAGTTTTAATCAGATATTAGCATATTATAAATCTATAGATTTAATACATGAAGATATGCATATATATACAGAGCAGATAGGTAGTGATAAAATTGTTTTTCTTAAGAAAATAAAATTAAAAAACATCTCGTTTGGTTACATTAAAAGTGAAAATATTATTGAAAACTTAGACTTAATTATAGAAAAAAATGATAAAATTGCTTTTATAGGTGAGAGTGGGAGTGGAAAATCTACTCTTGTTGATATCATTATGGGTTTACATCAAGTCAATGGTGGTAATATTTACATAGACAAAGAGAAGTTAACTGAGAAAAATTTAACTGATTGGAGAGGGCATTTTGGTTACATCCCTCAGTCTGTCTATCTTTTTGATGGTACAGTTGGGGAAAATGTGGCATTTGGTGTAGATATAGATGAACAAAAAGCCATAGAAGCTCTTAAAAAAGCTAATATCTGGAAGTTTTTAGAAACCAAAAACGGATTGGATACAAAAGTTGGAGAAAGTGGTGTTATGCTTTCTGGTGGACAAAAACAGAGAATAGCAATAGCAAGGGCTCTATATAAAAACCCTGATGTTTTGGTTTTGGATGAAGCAACTTCGGCACTTGATGATGAAACTGAAGCTAAAATTATGGATGAGATATATGAAGTGGCGAAAGATAAGACTCTTATTATCATCGCACATAGATTGAGTACTATAAGAAGATGTGAGAAAGTTTATAAAATAGAAAATGGAGAAATAAAAGATGTTTAATAATAAAAATATATTAATTACAGGGGGGACAGGAAGTTTTGGTAAAAAATATGCTGAAATTATCCTCTCTAAGTATAAACCAAACAAGATAATAATTTTTTCAAGAGATGAACTTAAACAGTATGAGATGGCTCAGAAATTTACAGATAGGTGTATGAGATATTTTATAGGTGATGTAAGAGATGTCGAGAGACTAAATGAAGCTATGAATGGTGTTGATTTTGTCATACATGCGGCAGCTTTAAAGCATGTTCCTGTCGCTGAATACAATCCTATGGAATGTATAAAAACAAATATAAACGGTGCAGAAAATGTTATAAAAGCATCTATTAAAAACAATGTTGAAAAAGTTATAGCACTTTCTACTGATAAAGCTGCAAATCCTATAAACCTTTATGGTGCAACAAAACTTGCTTCAGATAAACTTTTTATGGCTGCTAACAATATGGTAGGGGATGGTGTTACAAGATTTAGTGTTGTCAGGTATGGTAATGTTACAGGTTCTCGCGGTTCTGTTATACCTTTTTTTGAAAAACTTATTCAAGATGGCGTTACAGAGTTACCAATTACTGATGAAAATATGACAAGGTTTTTAATAACTCTTGAAGATGGTGTGAATTTTGTTTTGAAAAATTTTGAGAGAATGTATGGTGGTGAGATATTTATACCAAAAATTCCTTCCATGTATATAACAGAGTTAGCAAAAGCTCTTGCTCCTAATTTACCTCATAAAATCATAGGAATTAGACCTGGAGAAAAACTACATGAGATTATGTGTCCAGCTGATGATAGTCATCTTACGCTTGAGTTTGATGATCATTTTGTTATAAAACCGACTATACAGTTTACAAATATATCAGATTATTCTGTTAATAAACTTGGAGAAAAGGGTGTGCCTGTTCGGCAAGGATTTGAATATAATTCTGGAAATAATAAAGAGTGGCTCACACATGAGCAACTCTTAGAGATGATTAAGGATTTGTAGGTGTCTTTTATTCCCTATGGAAAGCAAACTATCACACAAGATGACATAGATGTGGTTTGTGATGTTTTAAAGTCTGATTATCTTACAATAGGTCCAAAAGTAAAAGAGTTTGAGGAAGCAGTTGCTGAATATTGTCAAGCTGAATATTGTGTAGCTGTATCAAACGGAACAGCTGCTCTTCATTTGTCTTCACTGGCTTTGTTACAAAAAGGTGATAAAGTTCTGACAACTCCAAATTCGTTTTTAGCTACTTCCAATTCCCTGTTGTATGTAGATGCAAAACCTGTTTTTATTGATATAGCAGAAGATGGCAATATAGATTTTGATCTTTGTGAACAAAAGTTAAAAGATGATACTTCGATAAAGGCTATCTATGCAGTAGCATTTAGTGGAAATATGTTAAATCAAAAAAAACTAAAATATTTAAAAGAAAATTACAACATTATAATTTTGGAAGATAATGCACATGCTATAGGTGCAGTCTGTGATGGGATAAAAGCCGGAAGTTGCAAAAACAGTGATTGTAGTATTTTTTCATTTCATCCTGTTAAGCATATGACAACAGGTGAAGGTGGGGCAATAACCACAAACTTCAAAGAGATATATGAGAAGTTATTGATTTTAAGAAATCATGGTATGGTTAAAACACTAGAGATGAAACCATGGGAATATGAGATGCAGGAGTTAGGTTTTAATTATCGTATAACAGATATACAGTGTGCATTGGGACTCTCGCAGTTAAAAAAACTTAAATATTTTATAGAAAAACGGATAGAAATAGCAAAAACATATGATGAGATTTTCTGTAAAAGTATTATAAAACCACTTTATATGTATAATGGAAATTCGTCCTATCATCTGTATGTGGTAAGAGTTGATTTTACTAAAGTAAACATAACCAAAGAGAAACTTTTTGTTGAAATGAGGGATAGAAATATAGGATTACAGCTTCATTATATACCTATAAACAAACAACCTTACTATAAAAAACTTGGCTATGGTGATGAAAAAACGCCTGTTATGGATAGATATTATGATGAGTGTTTTTCTTTACCAATATATCCTACTCTCAAAGATGATGAGCAGGCATATATTATAAAAAATCTTATGGAGGTTTTAGATGGCTAAAGCAGTCGCAATAATTCCCGCAAGAGGTGGAAGTAAGAGGATACCAAGAAAAAATATTAAAGATTTTTTTGGTAAACCTCTTATAGCATATAGTATAGAAACAGCATTAAAATCAAAGATATTTGAAAAGGTGATAGTTTCGACAGATGATGAAGAGATAGCAGAAGTTGCAAAAAAATATGGAGCAGAAGTACCTTTTTTAAGACCAAAAGAACTAGCTGATGATTATACTGCTACGCAACCTGTTATAGATAATGTTTTGGAATATTTAAAAAGTATGGGTGAAGAGTATGATTACTATTGTACTGTCTATGCAACTGCACCATTGCTACAACCTAAATATTTGATTGAAGGGTTTGAAAAATTAGAAAACAGTGATGCTGTAAATGCTTTTAGTGCTACTTCTATGCCATTTCCTATCCAGAGAACTTTTA
>Ga0256842_1001283_pt1 | contig 20566 bp, 18 predicted proteins | sample 4559240metaG_FD_185973 | JGI IMG/M metagenome (GOLD analysis project Ga0256842, IMG submission 185973) | Hydrothermal vent microbial communities from Guaymas Basin, Mexico - 4559-240 | ecosystem: Environmental > Aquatic > Marine > Hydrothermal vents | place: Mexico: Guaymas Basin | collected... | reverse complement strand
TAGCTAATAGATATAGTGTAAATGTAAAAACAATCTCTAAACATAGAAATAGAGATTTTACAGAAGATAAAAGTTCCAGACCAAATAAAATACACTATGATAATATAGATAGTAAATTGTTACAAAAAGTGTCATAGATTGGTGGAATAAGAATGTTGGTTTAAGTGGTCTTGACATAAGAGGACATTATAACTTTCAATATCACCTAAAATAACTTATATTCTCTTTAACCACAATTTAAACTCAACATCTTCAAATTGTATCTTTTTATCAATTTTAAAAACAATACCTTTATCCATAAGGGATTTTAATGCACTTTGCATTGACGATATTTTTATGTCATAGGCTCGTACTAACTCATCTTCAAAAATATTTGTTCCATCTGAAACGGCTATAATTTTTAGACAGTTTTGTTGAGCTACTGTATATGTATCTAGTAAAACAGCTAAATCTTTTTTTCTCTCTATAATCATCTCTATAAAATCTATCATAATTGCTAAAGTAACTATAGAATCACTATTTTGTTTTCTAAATATTTGATACGAAACTAACTGAATAAATCTAGTTTCCCCATCAGATTCATCATATAAATACCTAAAAGCTTCACTATCTACTATAATGTTTTTTCTTCTAAATCTATCACTAATCCAACTATAAAACTCTTCAAAACCTATAGCTTCTAGTTGATACTCAACACCTAATTTAAAAAATGGTCTATCACTTCTGTTAAATAAAGATAATAAAAGAGTTCTTTTTGAACCTGTAAAGATAAATGAACAATTATCTCTTTTGTTTACAATAGTTCTAAGTAAGGCTTCTATCTTTTCTGAATTATTTAATGAGATTATTTTTTGAAACTCATCTATTGCTATAACTGCTTGAAGATTATTTTTTTTAAGAAAAGAGAAATACCCATAAAAAAGTTGTTCTAGTGCTTTATAATAATCTTTTTCAGTTGAGTTTATCTCAAGTTTAGGAGTTCCACTAATGGTAAGTTTAATATCTGAATTTATAAAATACTCTTTTATCTCCATACTAAGTTGTGCTAGTTTATCTAAGCTAGTCTCTTTTTTCACTAAACTACTCTCTATTCCATACTTTAGATGTTCATAAAGTTCTCTTATGTTAGAGATAGAGTAAATATCTATATGTGCTGTTAAAATAGTTTCATCAAGTTTATTTAAAAAAATCTCTTTTATTAACGATGATTTACCAATTCTTCTTTTAGAAAACATTATAAGATTTGTCTGATTCTCTATATGATCAGTAACCTCTTCAATATCATTTTCTCTTCCACAAAAGTATGCACCATCAACTTCAATATCAAACTTAAAAGGATTTTTCATAAACACTCCATTTATTTCAGATAATAAATTATACCTAAATTAAGATTTTAAGATACATAAATAATTTTATTTATTTTAAGTAATTTATTTCATATCATCTTTTGGTAATAATATCCAAAGTTTTAAAGGTGACTTTAACTCACCTGCTATCTCCATAGCCTCTTTTGTGTGACCTAAAAACATATCTGCTCTTATAGCACCTTTTATAGCTCCACCTGTATCTTGTGCAAAAACTACTCTGTCTACCTCTTTATTATCTATTTTAGAATCTAAATATAACATACTACCTAATGGTATATAGCTTCTATCTACTGCTATTGAACGGTTTGGTGTCAGTTTAACTCCCAATGCTCCTGATGCTGGATTCTTTCTTTGTTTAAAATAAACTACAGATTTATTATAGTTTAAAACTTCATCAACTTTTGATGGGTTTTCATCTAAATATTTTCTTATAGTTTGAAGAGATACATCTTTTAGTTTTAAAGCACCTATCTTCACTAAATATCTACCTATCGCTCTATATCTATGCCCATTTTGATTATCAAAACCGATAAATATAGTTTTACCACCCTCTAATATAACCCTACCTGAACCTTGAATCTCTAAAAAGAACAGATCTATTTTAGAATCTGTATAACAGATAACTTTAGCTGGGATTTTTTTAGATAAACTCTCCCCTCTTGTATAGTAAGGTATGAGTTTGTTATCAACCACTCTACCCCTTAATCTATAATTTTTAAGATTTGGGTAGATTGAGCTTAAATCTACCACTATTAAATCATCTGGTGTTTCATAGATTGGGTATCTATACTTTTTTGTTTTAGTAAGTGAGCCTTTTAATTCTGCTTCATAGTAACCTGTTAAGAGTCCATCTTTTTCACCACTTTTTGTAACTACTTGATATGGTGTAAACTCATTTTCTATAAAAATCTTAAAAGTGCTATCTATATATTTAGCTTTTTTACAAAGTTGCTTATATAGTTTTTTTGTTTTTGAAGTTTTACAATTATATAAAAAAGTGGCTAGTAAATTTTCATAATTTTCTTTTTCCCAATTAGGTAATTTCGTAAAATCACTTTTTATTAGATTTGTTTTTGGTAATTTCTCAAAAATAACAACATTTTTTTGAACTTGTGGTTGGTTTGAACACCCCAAAAATAAGATGATTGTAAGTAAGATTGATAATATATATTTCATAAATGGAATTATACTTAAAATTAAACTACAAAAAAGGTATAATTGCGAAAATATTATAATATGTGAGAGAAAATGGAAGAATTAAGCTACTACGAAATACTAGAAGTATCTAAAAGTGCCGACAAATCAACAATCAAAAAAGCTTATAGAGCTATGGCTAAAAAATATCATCCAGATAAAAATCCAGGTGACGAAGAGGCTGAACACAAATTTAAACTTTGTAACGAAGCATATCAATGTCTAAGTGATGAGCAACAAAAAAGTATCTATGACCGTTATGGTAAAGAGGGTTTACAAGGTATGGGTGGTGGTTCTCGCCGTTCTAGTGGTGGTTTTGATGATTTAGGTTCTATGTTTGAAGATATGTTTAGTGGTTTTAGTGGGGGTGGTTCTCGTCGTCGCCAAAACCCTGCTGATATGGAAAAATACCCATTAGATATGAATGTAGACTTAAATATTAGTTTCCAAGAAGCTATATTTGGTTGTGAAAAAGATGTTGAATTTAAGTATAAAAAATCTTGTACTAAGTGTAAAGGTACAGGTGCTAAAGATGGTAAACTATCTACTTGTAAACAGTGTGATGGTCAAGGTCAAGTTTATATGAAACAAGGCTTTATGACTTTTTCTCAAACTTGCCCTATTTGTAACGGTACTGGTTCTGCTCCAGCTGAGCCTTGTAAAAGTTGTCATGGTACTGGTTATGAAGAGGTTAAAGAGAGTGTAACTATAAAAGTTCCTGCTGGTATCGATTCAGATAATCGCTTAAGAGTTTCAGGTAAAGGAAACATTGGTAAAAAAGGTACCAGAGGTGATCTTTATGTTACTTTCAATGTTACACCAGATAAACACTTCCAAAGAGATGGAAATGATGTTTACATAGCTATACCTGTTTTCTTTACACAAGCAGTTGTTGGAGATACAGTTTCTATACCATCACTAACAGGTGAACTTTCACTTAAACTAGATATTGGTACAAAAGATAAACAACATTTTACATTTAGAGGTGAAGGAATCGCTGATGTTCACGGACATGGAAAAGGTGATCTAATCGCTCAAGTAAACATAACATACCCTAAAAAACTAAACTCTGAACAAAAAGAGTTACTTCAAAAACTACAAGATTCTTTCGGAATCGAAGAAGCAAAACCTCATGAATCTGTTTTAGATTCTGCTATTGATAAAATGAAAGGCTGGTTTAAATAAAAAAACCTAAAAAACCCTATGCTTTTAATTTTATTTTAAGCTTAGGGTGCTATACTTTCGCTATCTTTTTATTGGGGTATCGCCAAGCGGTAAGGCCGTAGCTTTTGGTGCTACTATTCGGGGGTTCGAATCCCTCTACCCCATCCACATATTAAAATCCCTAAACAATCAAATATACTTAGACTATATTTTCAATTTCATAAGTTATGCAAGAAGTCTATTAAAAAAAGCTACACTAAAAAGAGTAAAAATGACAAATATGACTATTGAAAACTACTTTAATATATCAAAGATATTAAAAACTAAAAAACTAAAAGATTTTCAAGCCTATCAAAAAAAAGTTAATTACACTTATAATAAAGATGAAAAGTTTAATGAGTTAAATAAATTTTATAAAGATGTTAATGATAAAAATTCATCATACGATACTATTTTTAAACAGCTAAATAGTATACGAAAGTTAGTTTTAATCGTTATATTTTTAATCACTTTTTTATTTACATATAACTACTTCACTACCGAAATAAATGTTAAAACATATCTTCTTTTTTCTGTTGCTTTACCATTACTATATAGTGTTTTCGCATTAACCAAGGTGATAACATATAAATATCCACAAAAGTATGAAGTATCTTTTTTAAATAGTTTCTTAAAAAGAATATCATCATCTTTTGATAAAAAGCATAATCATATTATAAAAACTTATAGTATTGTTTTACTAATTGAGATGGGGATTAGTTATGCTTTAGCTATTCTTGTTGCTACTATGATTATTTTTTGGTCTCAATCTATCACATTTTATTCTCAAACTACATATAATGCTAAAAGTCATGTAAAAGATCTTATAAATAAACAAGATAGAGTGATAGAATCTAAAAGTTTTTACTCTAAAGTTATCACTATAGCTATCTTATTTGTGATATTTTTAAAAATCATTTTAAGATATTTTGCTATTAAAATTATGAATAAAACTATTTTAAACTCTTTAGAGGAACAAGCTAAAATATTTTTTGATTTGATGCAACAAAACACACTTATATATAAGAAAGAGATTCCTAAAGAAAAAAGTTTTACAAAAATAGAAAAAAATAGTTTAAAAATAGTTAATAATAGTTTTTCTGATATATATTATAAACTTTATTATGAGATTGATTTTGACGAAATTAAAAAAATAGTATTTAATGACGATACACTTGATAAAAAAACTTTAAAAGAGTACAGTTTTGCTCTTTTTGATCAAGAGGATGAGGATGATAAAGTTTTATCATCACTTCAAAATCTTATACTTATATTTGCCTCTCCTGAATCATTAGCAGATGAAACCTTTAGAGGTTATATAAAACAGATGTTACAAAAAGATAATATAGTACAAATTTGGATATTACCTTTAGTTCGAGATAATGATAACTATATTTTAGCTCAAAAAGGTGATTCCAAATATCTTGATTGGAAAGATAAAATAGAAAATATTATAGATGATGATAGAGTGAGTTTATATAATGAAAGATAATGCACCAACATTTGTGATAATAGGTAAACCAAATAATGGAAAAAGTAGTATGATCTCTGCTTTAACTTTTAACGATAAAGTAGAGGTATCTGAAAAAGTTGGTACAACACTTAGACGAGCTTCATATAGCTACATACGGGATAATAAAATAGTATGCAGTTTTTACGATACACCCGGATTTGAAAGTGCTAAAGATATTTGGAAATATATAAAAAATAATCGTGCAGACAATTATGGCAATAATCGTTTAATCAAAAACTACATAAGAGATAACAACAACGAAGAGAGTAAACAAAAAGATATAGAGATTTTAGAAGCTATTTTAGATAGTGATTTTCTTATATTTATGATAAATAGCTCTGAAAGATTCAACAAAAATAGTATAGGAGCAGAATTAGAGATTATAAATTTTGTAAATAAACCAACACTTGTTTTATTTAATCAAAAATCTAATGAAGGCTATACTAGAGAGTGGAAAAATGAGCTTGTAAAATATAATCTAAAAATATTTCATAAAATAAACCCTCTTGAGATGAATTTCATAAATATCATAGATATTTATGAAAAACTAAATAGTGTTGATAGTTCCATACAAAATAAAAGATTTTTAACTAACTTAAAAGAGATACATAAAAAACATTTAGAAGAAAATATAGAAAAATCATCAAAAATTATAGCTATAATGATAAAAAATATCCTGCATTTAGAAACAGAGTATCAAGTCTCATCAGAAAAGATAACAAATAGTGATAAAGAAAAAGCACTACAAGAGTATCAAAATAGAATCTATAAAATAGAAAAAGATGCTAAAAAAGAGATGGCAGAAATATGGGGCTATTACAATATTAAAATTATAGATACAAGAGAGGAGTTTAACTCTAAAGAAAATATAGAACTAGGCTTAAGTAAAAAAAGATTGATGTTACTTGGTATAGCAACTGGAGCAGGAACAGGTGCTACCATAACTGCCCCAGCATCTATTTTTGATATGGGAATCACATCTGCCATCAGTGGAACTATTGGTGGCACACTAGGTGGGGTGGGTGCTTACTTAGTTGGAGAAAAATTTCATAAAGCTATTATCTCAAATAAGAAGATTATATATAAGATAGATAAAAAAGCTTACAATGTAACTATAATCCTACTAAAAAGATCTTTAGAGTATCTTTATAGACTCATAAAACATGGTCATGCAAATAGAACTGATATAATCATCCCAAAAAAAGATGAAAACTTACTATTTAACTCTCAGTGGAGTTTTCCTCAAAATGATGTTAAAGATATAATGAAAATACATAGATATATAGTTCAAGATGAAGATACAAAAAAATATGTTGAACAATTATCACATATAATTGCAAATTTACAAATAGGATAAAATTTGAAAAATATTGATATTAAAAAAGTTGGTGTTATTTTAAGACCATCTACACCAGAGTTAAAAAGTAGTTTTTTTCAACTTAAAGAGATATTTTTAGATCATAACATTGATGTATATATAGATAGTATAAGTGCCGGTATGATTGATGTTATGGGGATGGAGTTTGATTTTCTTTGTAAACAGTGTGACATACTTGTTACTCTTGGTGGAGATGGTACTCTTATCTCTGTAGTTAGAAGAAGTTTTAAATATGATATACCTGTACTAGGTGTTTATGCTGGAAATTTAGGATTTTTAGCAGATGTTAGTATGGATGAACTTGATCTATTTGTAAGTAAACTAGCCGTGGGAGAGTGTAGAATAGATGAACGGTCAGTTCTTGAAGCTACCATTATAAAAAATGGTGAAAAGATGAGTATATATGCTTTCAACGATATAGTTCTAACAAGACCATCTATATCAAATATGATTCATATAGAGACACTCATAGATGGAAAAGCTTTTAACACTTACTATGGTGATGGTGTGATAGTATCAACCCCTACTGGCTCAACTGCTTACAACCTTTCAGCTGGTGGACCTGTACTTTTTCCACTTACTCATGTTTTTACACTTACACCAATATGCCCACATTCACTTACACAAAGACCTGTCGTTTTACCGGGTAAATTTTCTATAGAGATGAAAACACCAAAAAATCCTGCTCTTATGATTATAGATGGTCAAGATATGCATGAACTAGATATAAATGAGAGTGTTCATATAGAGTTAGCTTCAAAAACTGCAAGATTAGTACATAGGGAAGAGTTTAACTATTTTGATGTTTTAAAAGAGAAACTTAGTTGGGGAGAGTAGTAGAAATTTTAAATATAAATAAGAAAGATTTATATTTCATAGAAATAATATGTTATAATAACGGATTAAATATACCAATAAGAGGATATAGTAAATGAAAATACTATTTAGTATTCTATGTACTACGCTATTACTAAATGCTTCAGATGTTTCAAATTCTAATTCATTACCACTAGATGATGCCTTAGAGATGTTAAAGTCTGAAAATTTAGAGATTAAAGCTGCTTCATTTGATGTTAATTCTGCTAAGATTGAAGAAAAAACTGCTACTGGTAGTTATTTCGGAAAGTTAGACTTTATTCAAGATGTTGCTAATTCAAACGATGCTGGAAATGTTTTTGGTTTCAAACTAACTTCGAGAGAAGCTGATTTTGGGGATTTTGGTGCTGAAGAGTTTATGGACAATATGGGAGCATGTCAAAATGGTGACAATTCAGCTTGTTCAAAAATGTATACTGATCCACCAGAGAATCTTAACCAACCAGATTCAAGAACTTTTTTCCAATCAAAACTAAAGTATGAAATTCCACTTTTCACTGGTTTCAAAATAGGTAGCTATGCTAACATTATGCGTTCTATGACAAAAATGAAAACTCTTGAAAAAAGTAAAGTTATCATAGAAAAAGTTTATCAACTTAGAAAAAGTTACTACGATATGGCTTTGTTAAAAGAATCTATAAAACACCTTACTACTGTATTGAAAAATATAGATACACTTGAAAATACTACACAAAGTATGATCGATGTTGGTTATGCTAAAAAAGTAGATTTATTAGAGGTTCAATCAAAAAAAGGTAATGTTGAAAGATTGATAGCACAGATGGAATCAAATAAAAAACTTTTATACCACTATATAAGTTTTTTACTAAATCATCACATTACAAATATACAAACACCTGTAGCAGATGTTAGTATGCCAAATATAAGTGATGAAGATATTTTAGAGAATAATGTTGATATTAGAAGAGCATCTACAGGCTTAGAGATAAGAAAAAGTATGGTTGATGTTGAAAAATCAGCATATTATCCAATGGTTGGTGCTTTCGCTGAAATATCAACAGCTGATAATAGTTTCCTAGGAGATGCTGGAGATCATTCAGCTTATACTGTTGGGGCTAGATTAACTTGGAATATTTTTAATGGTGGTATAGATGGTGCGAAAGTTGAGAAATCTCGTATTGAACACCTAAAAACTCAAACACAAGTTCAATTAGCAAAAAAAGGTATCGCACTTAAAATAGCTAAAATCAGAACTGAGATTCAAACATCAGAAGATGAGATAAGTTCTTTAAACAAAGAGTTAGCACTTGCTGATGAGATCTACAAAAGTTATGAGGGTAGATATAAAGAAAAACTAGCTTCAATGAGTGATGTAATTATCAAACAATCTGCTCAGATTCAAAAGATACTTCAACTACAGATGGCTCAAAACAAACGAAATGAAAGAATTTTCGCACTAGAAAAAATAGCAAATGGAGAAAAATAATGGGTAAACTTTTACTACTTTTAGCACTAGGTGCTTCACTAATGGCTGAGACTTTGACTTTATCGGGAAGTGTAATCTCTGATAATCAAAAGATGATAACGAGTCGTTTTATGGGATTTGTAACACAAGTAAATGTATCTGAAGGTGATTTTGTAAAAAAGAATCAACTACTTTACACTATCGATTCAAAAGAGATAGATTCTGCACTAACTCAAGTTAAACTTGGAATCTCTCAAGCTGAACTATCTTTACAAATGTACCAAAACCAATACACAAATGTAGAGTTAAATCTACAAAGACATATAAGACTTCTAAAAAAAGATATGGTTTCTAAATATGAAGTTGAAAATCTTCAATTAGCTGAGGAAAATTTAGCAAATATGATTAGTATTGCTAAAAAAAGAGTTGTTCAAGCACAAGCACAATTAGCTGAGGTTAAAAATCAATACCTATACTTAAATATCAAAGCACCAAATGCTGGTGTTGTTGTTGCTAAAAATATCAAAGTTGGTGAGATGGCGATGCCAGGTATGCCAGCTATCGTACTTTCAGATTTAAGTAACTTAAAAATATCTGCTGAGATTGCTGAAGGTGATATGTCAAAAATAAGTTATGGTAAAAAAGTGGAAGTAAATATACCATCATTACATATAAAAACTGTTGGTACTATCTCTGCTATCATCCCAAATTCAAACCCAATGACACATACATTTAAGATAAAAATTTCATTTAAAAATGTATATAAATCTATATATCCGGGTATGTATGCCACTGTAAATATAGAGGTGAACTAACTATGGAAGAGAAAGATTTATCGCATATCAAAGTGACTGATTATGCTGGTAAATTGGCTAAAGCATTTTTGTATAATCCACTTACAGCTGTTTTAGCTATTTTTTTACTAGCATTAGGTTATTTATCTTTAGAGGTTATGCCTAGAGAGGAGGATCCTCAAATATCTATCAGTGGTGGTAGTATTATCATCCCTGCTCCTGGTCTTAGCCCTGAAGAAGTTAGGGAAATTTTAGTTGAACCTTTAGAGCAAAAACTAAGAGAAGTAAAAGGTATAGAACATATCTACTCTATGAGTATGGAAAATGTTGCTGTTGTTAATGTTATGTACTATATTGGTCAAGATAGAGAAAGTTCTAACTTAAAACTTTACGATAAAGTTATGCAAAATATGGATATGCTTCCAAAAAATATTATGCAACCTATTGTTAAACCTTTTGATATTGATATTGATATCCCTATCGTTGGAATCACTTTTTATCAAAAAAATAAAACTCTAAGTTATCCAAAATATCTTGAAACTATAGAAGATATAAAAAAAGAGATAAGTGCTATAGATAATGTAGCAAAAACAGAATTAAAAGGTGAACATAAAGAGCAATATAATGTTGAAGTAGATTTAGCAAAACTTAAAGGTTATAACTTATCTTTAGGTCAAATTGTTAAAGGTATACAGTCTGTTTCTACTAGTGTTCCTAGTGTAAAAGCACCTACTAAAGATAATAAACTTGTAGTATTTGGAATTAAAAATGCAATCGATTCTATAAAAGATGTTCAAAGCATTATGGTTGCTCAATATATGGGAAGCCCTATCTACCTTAGAGATGTAGCTAGTGTTACAGATGGTATAGATATTCAAAATAAACAAAGTGCAGAGATTATCTTCAAAGATGGTACATCACATAAACAGATCACATTAGCTGTGTCTAAGTTAGCAGGAACAAATGCTGTTTTTGTAGCTGATGATGTAAAAGAAACATTAGAAGCTAACAAAGAAAAACTAACTAAACTTGGTATTGGCTATACAATCACAAGAGATTATGGTGAAAGAGCAAATGAAGCTGTTAATGAACTGGTTCATCATCTTGTTATCACAATCTTAATCATTGCTGTTATGTTAGTATTTTTCTTAGGTTGGAGAGAATCTTTGATTGTTACATTTACTGTACCTGCAATTTTAGCTATTACACTTTTCATAGCATATATGGGTGACCAAACTATAAATAGAATTACACTATTTGCATTCTTATTATCACTTGGTCTACTTGTTGATGCTGCTATTATTGTTATAGAAAATATACATAGACATATGCACTCACACGATTCTAAAGATAAAACTATGGATGAGCTACTTATAACAGCTACTGATGAGATTGGAGCTCCTACAAATGTTGCAACTTTAGCTATTGTTTTAACTATGGTTCCTATGGCATTTGTTGGTGGTATGATGGGTGAATTTATGAAACCTATACCATATAATGTACCTGTTGCATTAATAGCTTCACTATTTATAGCTTATATATTTACACCTTACTTAGGTAAAAAACTATTAAAAAGAGAGGATACTCATGCATAATAACCATAATGGAACTAAATTTGAAAATTTTATTTTCAATATTTTAGATACACCATCTAAAAGTATGCTTGTTATAATCTTGATACTAGCTTCATTAGCTGGATCAGTTATGATGTTCCCATCTAAAATGGTTTTAGCAAAAATGCTTCCGGGGAAAAGTACAAATACTTTTACAATCTACATAGATACACCAAAAGGTAGTTCTATATACCAAACAAAAAATGTTGCTCAATGTGTTACTTCTATTATGAAAGAGGAGAGTGAAGTTGAAAATATGGAACTCTTTTTAGGTGAAGGTTCACCTCTTGATTATGCTGGTCTTGTTAAAGGGAGTGGTATGAAAAAAGGGGAAGAGTTTGCAGAGTTAGTTATAAATTTAACTGATAAACATACAAGAGATGAAAAATCATTCAATATGGTTAAAAGATTAAGACCTATATTACAAGGTCAATGTCAGCCTCTAGTAAGTGGAACAAATATCAAAATGATTGAGATGCCAGCTGGTCCTCCAACATTAGCTTCTATTGTTGTTGAAGTATATGGAAAAAACAATCAAGATGTTATAAAGTTATCTGGTAAAGTTGCAAATATTTTAAGAGATACTTCTGGTTTAGTTGATGTTGATGTTATGGCTGATGAAACATACAAAAAGTACACTTTAAATCCTATCACTGATAAGATTGCAAAAAGTGGACTAAGTGTTAAACAGATAAATCAAATTTTATATCTTGCTTTTGAGGGGATGGGTGTTGCTGTTAAAAACACTATTGAACTAAATGAGCAAATATCGATTTTTGTATCTCTTAGTGAAAAGAGTCAAACTGTTGGATCAAATAAATTAGAAACACTAAAAAATAAACTATCTCAACTCTCTCTTATGAACAAACAAGGGATGATGATTCCACTTACTGAAGTTGTAACTATCACTGAGGGAAAATCATCACCTATGATTTACCATAAAGATTTAAAAACAATGGTAAATGTTGTAGCTGAGACTGATATGGTTTCTCAAGTATACCCATTACTTGATGCTAGAGAAACTATGATTAAAAAGTTTTCTGACAAATATATAGTTACTAAAGTACCGGGAATCACTACTTATATGTTTGACTTAAATTTAAAAGATAAAAAAACTGGAGAAAAGTTTTTACTAAGATGGGATGGTGAGATGAAAGTAACACTAGACACTTTTAGGGATTTAGGTGGTGCTTTTATAGCTGCACTTGTTTTAATCTTTTTACTTCTAGTTATCTACTATAAATCTTTTGCACTTAGTGGTATAGTTCTTAGTGGTAGTTTCTTATCTATCATCGGTGTTATTGTTGGGCATTTTATTGCTGATTTGGTAACAACTGAAACATTCTTTTTAACAGCTACCTCACTTATAGGATTTATAGCACTTATGGGAATTAGTTCAAGAAACTCTTTACTACTTATAGATTTCGCCCAATTTCTTATAAAAGATAAAGGAATCGAAAAGAAAAGAGCTATCGCAATAGCTAGTGCTACAAGAGCAAAACCTATTATGCTGACAGCTATCGCTATTATACTTGGTTCTGCACTTCTTGCTAGTGACCCTGTTTTTGGTGGTTTAGGTGTTGCTTTAATCTCTGGAACTGTTGCAGCTGTAATAGTTTCACTAATCTTTATACCTATTCTTCTAAACAAAACAAAAGCTATATAATATAGCTTTTGTTTAACTTCCAAAATTAGTTTTGGAAGTTAAATATTTTCAATCTATCTTTTAAAAATTTAACTATGCTATATGAAAAAGTTCTAAACCATTTGTAGTGGTTAAGTTTTTAATATCTTTTAGTGAAATATCTAACAGTTCAGATATTTTATCAGCAACCAGTGTTGTATATAGTGGCTCATTTCTCTCACCCCTATGTGGTGTTGGTGTTAAGTATGGTCCATCTGTCTCTATAAGTAGTTTATCTTTTGGTATTTTTGGTAAAACATTTACTAGCTTTTTAGCATTCTTAAATGTTAAAACTCCACCTATTCCGAAGTAAAAGTTCTCTTTTGCTAAACTAAGTAACTCCTCATCAGCATTAAAACAGTGTAAAACTCCACCAACTTCTGAAGCATTATAATCAAGTAGTATCTTTTTAGAATCACTAGAGGCATCTCGTATATGAACTATAAGAGGTTTTTTATACTTTTTAGCTAACTCTATTTGTGCTATGAAAACTTTCTTTTGATTCTGTTTTTCAATCTCTTTCTCCTCATCACTACCCTCTAATCTAAAGTAGTCAAGCCCACATTCACCAATCGCTACACATTTTTCATGATTTATATATTTCTCAAAATCAAGAGATTTAAAAGATTCTATATCGTAAGGGTGAACACCTATGGCAAAAAACACATCTTTATAGTTTTGAGCTATCTCTACTGCTCTATCTAGTGTAGATGGATCAGCCCCAGGTATGATAAATCTTTTCACCCCACCCTCTCTAGCACGATTTAAAACATCATCTAAATCATCTTTATATCTTTTATCATCTAAATGTATATGTGTATCAATTAACATTTTTTTTACCCTCTTTTAATTTTTTTACATGTAAAATATTTTTTATCATAAAATATAGAAAAAGCATAGATACACCAAGTGATACACTAGCTAATACTAAATTTCCAGCACTAAAAAATTTAAAACTTAAAACAAATAACACTACTGAAATTATGAAACACATCTGTTTGCCTCCAAAAGTTCTTTTGCAAATATTTTCGCTTCATTTGAGATACTATCTCCACTAATGATTCTAGCTATCTCATCTATTTTATCATTAAATTTTAGTTCTTTGGTTAATGACTCATCACCTTTCTTATAAATTAAAAAATGTTGATTACCCATAGAGGTTAATTGTGGTTGATGTGAGATAACAAAAATTTGAAAATATTTTGAAAGTTGTCTAAGAACTTTAGCAACACTCATAGATTCCTCACCACTAAGGTTAGCATCTATCTCATCAAGCATTAACACACCACCATTTTGATTCATATTTTCAGATTTTAGTGCTAGTATAGCTAATCGAAGTCTATTAAACTCCCCTGTACTCACCTTTTGTAACTCAGTTGAATTTAGTTGTATAACTATCTCATCCTTACCGATAGAATCGTACTCTTTCGTTTTCATACTAACTTCAGCATCTCTAAGATACAACTCTTTTAAGTATCTATTTAGATCTTTTTTAAACGATTTTATCTCATTATGGCGAAGTTCACTTAGTTTTGAAGCTAACTCCTCCATATCTTTAGAGGCTTTTTCATATCTCTCTTCTAAATCGCCTTTAGTTATCTCTATGTTTTCATACTGAATCAACTCTAACTTTTTTTGTTCCTTATAAGCTAAAGCCTCCTCGATAGTCCCATATCTTCTTTTTAAACCACTTAACTCCTCTATACGGTTAAGCACATCTTCTATATCAATATCATCAAGAGCAGAGAATCTCTCTTGAGCATTATCTAAGACAGCTCGTAACTCATTCATAGCATCATCTATAAAAGAGCTATCTTGATCTAATGCCGATAAAACATTTGATATATTACTCTCAAAATCAAATACACCATTAACCAAAGAGATACTCTCTAAAACTTTCTCTTTTTTTGATAACTCTTTTTTGATGGTCAATAACTCTTCATCTTCTGAAATTGTTGGGTTTATATCTTCTATCTTTTTTATCTCAAAAGCAGCAAACTCTTTTAGTTCAACAATCTTTTTTTGCTCCTCTAAGATTTTTGCCAGTTTTGATTCTAATCGTTTATGTTCTAAAAAAGATTCTTTATACTCTTTTTTTAGTTTAAAAATCTTTTTTGATTTTACACCGATTCTATTATCTAGTATAGATATAAGATTGCTATTCTCAAAATCGCTAAAATCTTTCAAGCTTAGATGTCGCAAGTAGTTTGAAGCTATACTACCCATAACTTTTTTAGATACACTTTGATTATTTATAAAATATCGAGCTTTCTCTTTTTTGATATGTTTAAAGATATTTATATCTTCACTACAAATAGCACTATCATCAATATCCCAAGTAACACTAGATTCACACAAAGAAGCTTCACAACTACCACTACCAAGAGAAGATAAAATGGAGTTCATAAGTATAGATTTACCACTACCACTAGGTCCAGTAAAAACAATCAGACCAGGTTTAAAATTTAACTCAACCTCTTTAAAACTAAGATACTCTTTTAAATAAAATCTTTCAATCATAAAATAAACCTTTTAAATATTGGGTATATTTTACACTATATGAAATTAAAAAGGTAATTTTATGACAAAATGCCATATTTTTCTATAACTATTCTAATAATCTATATTTTATTTATAGATACTTAAGTGGTTTTGTATATAATTCATATTTATCTAATAAAAGGTTTTATATGAAATATATCATAATATTTTCAGTTTTATTATTTACTGCTTGTAGTAGCACAGGTGTAGTTCCTATGGATAAAGGAACATATATGATTGGAAAAAGAAGTGCTCAAATTGGTTTTGGTCCACCTAGTGGTGTTAAAGCTGATGTTTATAAAGAAGCAAATAGCTTTTGTGCCAAAAAACAAAAAACAGTAAAAACTCTTAATCTTAAAATTACAAATTCTGGTCTTGCTAAACCTGGACATGTTTTACTTGAGTTTAAGTGTGAATAAACTAAAGAGAGTAAAATATTAACTCTCTTTCCTAAACCTAATCATCTTAAATCTTTCACCTAAAAAGTTTGGCATTATAAGCATTTTTGCTTTCTCTAACTCTTGTTTATATATCTTCTCATCAGCATTTTTTTGTAACATCTCTAAAAGTTCCATTATCCCCATATCTACAAGTGCTACCATTTGAGCTTTTAACTCTACAAACTCAACACCAGCATCCTCATAAGCATCTTTTACATGCTCAAAAGTAACATCATAAGTTATATCGGATTTAGCAAATAGTTCATCTCTTTTTATCTTTTCATCAAAAAATGGAATCACTTCATGTTTTGAGTAGATTCTCAAAGAGAAATCTGGACGGGCTATCATCTCTCCATAATCAAAACTCATAAATTCAAACTTGTCACAAGAGTTAGCCATCTCTTTAGCAAACTCTTCATAACCGATAGCTATCTCACCTCTATCTTTGTTATATTTTTTTGCTTTAGAATCTACCCACTCATCATCTACATCAAACTCTACATTATGTCCATCTACTCTTGCTGTTTTACCTTTATAGTAAAGTTCACAAGGGAAAGCATCAAATATCTCATTTGCTATAAAAAAAGCATTTTTACATTTTAATTCACTTAATGATTTGTAGTGAGTAAGCTTAACAACATCACCAAAAGATTCATTAAAATAATCTTTTTGAAACTTTTGTAGATCATCAAATCTTTCAATTATCACAAAGTTTAAACTCTCTAAAAGCTTCGGTCTAAGTGTATATATAAACTCTATAACATCAGCTAAAAAGTATCCATGATGAGCGCCTATCTCACAAATAGTTCCATCTTTAGCTAAAAAACCATCATCAACTAAAGAGATTATATGTTTAGCGATAGTCCCACCAAAAAATTTACTTGTACTTACAGCAGTATAAAAATCACCACTTTTACCTATGTTTTTATAGGTAGCATAGTAACCATCTTCACCATAAAGCCATTTTACCATATACTCACTAAACTTCATACTCTCAAACCACCTATACCAAATTTAATTTTTGTCATTTTTATACATCTCATATAAAGTTAGTAACTCTAGCTGTTTATCTATCTCATATATTTTAAAATCTATCTTTTGGATTGTTACAGAGTTAGACAACATATCTACATCATAACTTGTCTTATAACCAGCATTAAAAAGGCTAATCGTATCATCTAAAAGTTTTTGATAAAGATTTTCATTCTCTATCGCTAAAAGTTTCTTTTTCTCTATGTTTTTTATATTTTGTTGAACCTGTTCATATATAGCATTAAGTTCAACGATTTTATCATCTTTAACCACTTGAGATTTTAAGAAATCAACCCGTGAAGATTCTACATCTCTAAATGTATTTATATTTATAGGTATAGAGATATTGATTCCATAATCATAAAAATCTGTTTTAGGTGTAGTGAAAGTTGTCCCAACAGTTGAATTTGATTGCCAGTTATACCCAGCAGAAAAATTTACACTAGGTAGATACTTAGCTATCGTTATATTTTTGTTATATCTGTTTTTTTCAATCTCACTTTTTGAGATACTAAGTGAGATATTATGTTTCATAAACTCATCTTTATCTAACGATTCTAAGTATGGTATTTTTACTGTTTTATAATCTTTATCACTCAAAGTTTGAAACTTAGATATAAGCCTCTCTTTAGTTGTTTCTATATCATAAAGTGCTTGAATTACAGAGTTTCTCTCTATCATAGCATTATCTAAAAAACCAGAATCTAGCTGACCATTTAGATACTGCTCTTTTTTTTGCTCTAGTGATATTTCAGCATTTTTTATAACTAGATTTTGTTTTTGAATCTGTAAATCTATCTGCTTTATCTCCATCAAAAGAGAGATGGCATCTTTAACCAACTTTCTCTTTAAAACATCTACTGAATAATCGGAGTAGATTTTAGAAGCCTCTGCAAACTTGATTCCATAGTAGATTCCACCACTTTGAAAGATGGGTTGATCCATCCTTATAGAGGTGCTAGTTTTAGTTTGAGTATTACCATAAGGATTACTTTTGGAGTAACTATAGTTAAGTCTCAATGGTGCTATCCAAGAATCACGAAGCATAGAACTTTGAGCCTCTATCTTCTCATAATCATAACTAAATTGCTCTTTTTTATTTTTAGATAGATAATCATCTAAATGTGTAATGTTATCTTTTGCTACTAAATAGTTACTAGATAGTGCTAACAGCACGATTAAGGGAGTTAAAACCTTCATCAATTTCCTCTTTAGTTATAGTAAGTGGTGGTAAAAATCTAAGTGTATTTCTTCCAGCTTTTAAAAGCATCACACCATTATCTCTAGCATTGTTTATGATTGTAGTTAATGTATCAGCATCTTTTACACGAAGCCCACACATCATACCAATTCCAACTTTTTTTATAAATAGTTTTTTATTTTCATTATAAAAATTTTCTAAAGAGTTGTTAAAATACTCTATATTTTTCTCTAAATCACCAGATTTTTCAGATTCATCTAAAATATCCATCACTTCACAAACAGCAGTTGAACTAAGGTAGTTTCCACCAAATGTTGAACCATGATCTCCAGCAGAAAGAACATCTTTTTTAGATGTCATAACAACACCAACAGGAACACCACCACCGATTCCCTTAGCCAAAGTAACAACATCAGGTTCAATATCGTAAACATTTGAAGCTAAAAACTTACCAGTTCTATAAGCACCAGTTTGTACTTCATCAACTATAAGTAAAACATTTTTAGATTTTAAAAGTTTTGCTAGTGCTTGAACTTCATCTTTATTTTGAGGCTCAACACCACCCTCACCTTGAACAAGTTCAATCATAACAGCACAAGTATGCTCATCAAGTAAACACTCTATATCACCCATAGTATTAGCATACACAAAACCATCAGGAAATGGTCCAAAATAGTTGTGCATAGATTCTTGACCTGTCGCTTTTACAGTTGTGATAGTTCTACCATGAAAAGAGTGTTTTAAAGTGATAATTTTATACTTTTTAATCTCACCATCAACCTCCCCAAACTTTCTAGCTATCTTGATAGCACCCTCATTAGCTTCTGCACCACTGTTACCAAAGAAACATTGCATATCATACCCACTAGCTTCTACTAACTTTTGAGCAGCTTTAGCTTGTGGAGCGATATGGTAAAGGTTTGATATATGTGTGATGTTTGATATCTGTTTATATATAGCATCATTAACTCTACTATTTCCATGACCAACACTTACCACACCGATTCCAGATGTAAAATCTATATATTTTTTACCATTAGAATCAACTAACCTAGCATTATCGCCACTAACAAACTCAACATCAACTCTAGCATAAGTTGGTAAAACATATTTTTTATCTAACTCTTGTATATTCATAATTAATTACCTATCTTTATTTTATTTATATTATATCTAAAAGTTTAACACTTTTAAGGTTTGTTCTGGTTAAAAATATTTAAAATTTCGATGATTATAACAAAACTCAAGTAAAATTCACTTGAGTTTAATCTAATGTTATTTAATAAAAAAAGATTTTACTCAAAATTCATATAGCTTTAAAATAAATCTCTTTTAGAAATATATTTTTCTAATTTTTTCTTAAATTCATCAAATATTATTTTGTCAGCTTTCCTTTCACCAACACCCATCATTCCTGGATTCCCAATAGATTTAAGTATTTTTTTCATATACTTCATCGGTTCTCTTTTTTTTGTTAGAGCTTTGAGATGTTTTTTTGTTTTTATAAGTAATAATCTAGCTTTTTGATATTTAAAGAAGTTCACTTCTACTTGTGCTAAAAGTTCTTTTATCTCTAATACCAATGAAAGATTCAATAATTTTTTAACCTTTAAATCTTCTTTTGATTGAGTAGCACCTATTAACTCTTCGTATAATGCTATATCTGTTGATTTTTCAAAGTAAGTGTAAAGCTCTTTTTGTTTTTCTATCTCTTTTATGGCTTTTGAATAATCATCATTTTTCAATGCTTTTGAGATAGTTTTATAAGCAACTATGGTTACTTCAACTTTAGCTTCATCAAATGGACAAGCAAAAATGGTGATTTTTACTAAAAAAAGAGCTATTAAGATTTTAAACATTTTTTTTCCTTTTAAATAATATTGTGATAATTCCTATGTAAACAATCCAAAATACAACTTGTAAAAGTGAAGGTTCAGCATCGTAACCAATCAAAGCACCAAATATTTTTCCAATCATAGAATCATTTGTAAGTAAAAAGTTACTATCATAAAGAGGTGCTATGAAAGTTTGATGTGGCTACACTAATTCATACAAAGAATAAAAGCTATTCTAAGTTAAAATAAGAAGAATAAGTGAGGCTAAGATGGCAAACCGTAAATATACAAAAGAGTTTAAAGATTCAACAATTCAATTAGCATTAAACAGTACAGAATCTGTTTTAAAAATTGGAGCTGATTTAGATGTGAATCTTAAAACAATCTACAATTGGATTCGAGAGTATAAAATAGCTAATAATATACCCGTAGTATCTATTGGAAAATCAACAACTTCATCAAATAATGT
>Ga0256842_1001282_pt1 | contig 20576 bp, 19 predicted proteins | sample 4559240metaG_FD_185973 | JGI IMG/M metagenome (GOLD analysis project Ga0256842, IMG submission 185973) | Hydrothermal vent microbial communities from Guaymas Basin, Mexico - 4559-240 | ecosystem: Environmental > Aquatic > Marine > Hydrothermal vents | place: Mexico: Guaymas Basin | collected... | reverse complement strand
GTCTACTATGGCGACACGGCGCGTGTTCCCTATGGACCGAAAGACCCAGCTACGATCACCCGCTATGCGCTCGAGGCGTTGGAGTTTTTCAAAAACTTCGAGATCGATCTGATGATCACCGCATGCAACAGTGTCAGCGCGCATGCTCTGCCCGAGCTTCGGATCAATGCCGATTTCGATATCTACGGGGTGATCGAGCCGGGCATTATGGCGCTCAAAAATGCAAACCTTCCACGCGCAAGCCGTATTCTGGTGCTCGGGACGAAAGCGACGATCGGCAGTAGCCGTTACCAAAACGGTATTCGCGAGCTCGGGTTCGAAAATATCGAGGCGATCGCGCCTTCACTTTTCGTGCCGATCGTCGAAGAGGGGATTTTCAAAGGAGAGGTGCTCCAAAGCGCACTCGACCACTACTTCAAAGCGCTTCGGCCACCCGATGCGATTATCCTCGGATGTACCCATTTTCCACTCATTGCAGATGCCATTCGCGACTATTTTCCAAACAGACCTCTACTCATCCACTCCGGCGAGGCGATCGCGGAGTATCTGGAAAACAACGGATGCAAACCACACAAACAAGGAAAATCCGATCTGAAAATTTTCGCTTCGGAGAATCCTGACGGGTTGAAACGCATCGCCAAAAAGTGGCTTGCTCTTTGAAGTATGTCATATTTTATGTATAATACACCATATATTATAAGAGGAGGTGCCGACATGCATGCTGTTAAAACGACTTTTTCGCTTCCGGACTACATCGTCGATGAGCTTTCCGAGTTTGCCGAAGAGCTCGGTGAAAAGAAAAGCCACATCGTCGCCGAGGCGCTCCACCACTATTTCGACTACCTCGACTTGAAGGTGGCACAAAAACGCTCCCAGGAGATACGTGAAGGAAAGGTGCAAACCATTCCTCTCGAAGAACTGGAAAAAGAGTTAGGGCTATAGATGCCGTTTTCTTTTAGGCTCCATCCTGCGGCAAAAAAAGAGCTCGAGAAGTTCGACCTGCCGATCAAACGCTTCATCCTCACCTCTTTACGGGAGTTTATAGACCATTACGATCCCATTTATGAAAGAGAGCTGATGCATCGTTCCAAAATTAAAAAGCTCAAAGGGGAGTGGGAAGGATACTATCGCCTAAGACTGCGAAATTACCGCGTTATTTACGAAAAGATCGACGAAGAACTCGTCATTCATATCGTTCGTGTCGCCCATCGAAAAGAAGTTTATTAGCTGCACTTGGCTACACTAAAACAAAAAAAGAGGTTCATGTGTCACAGGCACTCGCACTCAAATACCGCCCGAAACGTTTCGAAGATCTGATAGGTCAGGACTCGGTGTCTCAGACACTGGCTATGGCGCTCGATCAAAATCGGCTGGGGCACGCCTATCTGTTTTCCGGTCTGCGCGGAAGCGGGAAAACTTCTACCGCCCGCATCTTCTCCAAAGCCTTGTTGTGCGAAAATGGCCCCACGTCCAAGCCGTGCGACAGCTGCGAACAGTGCCGCATGGCCAACGAAGGGCGGCATATCGATATCGTCGAGATGGATGCCGCCTCCAGCCGCAAGATCGACGACATCCGCGATCTCATCGAGCACACGAAGTACAAACCATCCGTCGGGCGTTACAAAGTCTTCATCATCGACGAAGTGCATATGCTCACCAAAGAGGCGTTCAACGCACTTTTGAAGACGCTCGAGGAGCCGCCGGAGTTCGTGAAGTTCATTCTGGCCACGACCGATCCGCTGAAACTGCCGGCGACGATTTTGAGCCGTACCCAGCACTTCCGCTTCAAAAAGATCGCCAAGCCGCTCGTCATCAAACACCTCGAGCATATTCTCAACACCGAGAATATCGCGTTCGAGCCCGAAGCGCTGGAGATTTTGGCGCGCAGTGGAAGCGGCTCGCTACGCGATACGCTGACCCTTCTCGACCAGGCCATCGTCTACTCAAAAAGCCATGTGGATGTCGCGACGGTGACACAGATGCTCGGCATCATCGACCCGGAGTTTCTCGAAAAACTTTTCGATGCTCTCTTGCAAAAGGATGAAAGAAAGATCCGCGAATACCTCGTAAATCTCGAAAACCACGAAGCGGAAATGGTGATCGACGAGATGAGCCTCTTTCTGAAAGAGAAGCTGCTGCAAAACGACCCGAAATTCTCTCCTATGCTGCTGGAGCGCTTCTACCGCATCCTCGCGGAAGCCAAGCCGCTACTGGCACTGAACACCGACGGCGATTTCGTGCTTTCGCTCACCATTTTCAAAATGGTCGAAGCGCTAAATATCAAGCAGATAGACGAAATGATAGAAACGCTCGAAGCGGAATTGAGAGTTGAGAATGGAGAATGGAAAATGGAGCGAACCGCTCCCGTTCCGGCATCAATTCCTGCCGCGGAGGCCAAACAGGCTCGAGTTCCGGCGCCTGATACCCGGCACCCGACACCCGACAACGAAATTCGCTTCAAGAAGCTCATCGAAAAACTCTACGACCGCAATGCCGAGCTCGGAAGAGCGTTCGAAGAGAGTATAGAATTTGTCGGTTTCAAAGATGGGACGCTTTCATGGGCGAGCCATGCCAAAGGCAACAATCGTGAACTTCTAAAAAACCATTTCGGCATCGTACGCCACTTCGTGCAGGATATCTTTGGAGTGGGAACCAAAATCAATCTCGTCAAATCGGAAAATCCACCGCTCCCAAAGGATAAAGCGCCGGATACGGCGCACACACCGCCCCAAAACCTGCCAGATGCCAACGGAGCTACCCACACCTCGTCGATGGTTGAGGATATCGACTGTAGCGACTCAGGTTGCGTCACCGGAAACTGCAGCGAAACGGAACCGGCCAAAGAGTACGATGCAAAAGATATCTTAAAAGATCCGATGGTTCAAAAAGCCAAAGAGCTTTTCGGTGCAAAAAAGATCGTCATCAGATCCAAAGTGTAGAAGAAGCGATGGGAGCGGTACGATCTTGCGCTTTAATACTTGCAACCGTTCTTCTGTTTACAGGCTGCGCGCCCAAAACTCCCGTTACGCCCCATCTTCAAGAAAATATTACCCCTTTTTTGGATCAGCTTCCACCTCCATTGAGTGAAATGCGCCAACACAGACTCTATGCCGATCTTCTTTCACACCGCTACCTCCCATGGCGGCTCGAAGCTCTCGAAGCCACGCGCAAACAAGCGAGATGGGCCGAGCGCTTCTATGCGAAAAAGGCACTGTTTGGGGAAAACCGACGTCCTTTGGATCAAAGCCGTTTCGTCCGCTGGCTCAAAAATGGAGCGTTCGACGACTACAATACTCTCTGCCGCCACGCCGTCACCATCCATCCGACCGCACTTCGCCTCTTCCCCACAATGCGCCCCATCTTTTACAACCCTTCCTTGGAGGGCGAAGGGTATCCTTTCGATTACGCCCAAAACAGTTCCGTAAAAGCCTTCACCCCTCTCATCGTTTCACATTTGAGCAGGGATAGAGGATGGGCGTTTGCACAGACTCCTTTCGCCAGTGGATGGATCCCCATGCGCGATATCGCCTATCTCTCCAAAAAGCAGATCGACACCCTGATGGTACTACCGCTTGTCGTGGTGACAAAAGAACAGACCCCTGTTTACGATGAAAAACAGAACTTTCTTTTTTTGGCAAAAATGGCGACAATGCTGCCTTGCGTAGGCGAAGAGGATGGTTTTTACAAAGTGCTCGTACCAAAAAGCCGCGACAAAAAGCTGACGACACGGGTATCGCTACTCTCCAAAGAGGCGACAAAAAAGATGCCGCTGCCGATGGATAAAGCACACGTACGCCAGATATCTATGCAGCTTCTGGGAGAACCTTACGGCTGGGGAGGATTGGTCAACGACCGCGACTGCTCGGCGATGACTCGCGATTTCTTCGCGCCATTTGGCATATGGCTACCGCGCAACTCGAAAGCCCAGGCGCAAAAAGGCCGCATTGTCAACCTAAAAGGGTTGAACCCGCAGGCGAAAGAGGCTCGCATCCTTTCAGAAGGAGTGCCGTTTCACACACTCCTTTACATGAAAGGTCATATCATGCTCTATGTGGGAAAAAGAGAAGGCCGCGCCTGGGCTATGCACAATATGTGGGGTATCCACACTATAGAAAATGGACGTTACATTATCGGGAAAGCGATTATTTCGGATCTATGGCTAGGCAAAGACCTTCCAATGGCAGATAAAAGATCTCTTTTTATCAAAAGGATAGAGAGCATCAACTTTCCAGCGGAGTGATATCTACGGCTTTACCTTTTTTGTAGCGTTTACAATACTCGACGATCATACCGTGAAAAAGGGCGTATATCTGCGCCTTGGGCTCGGTTGGAAAAACTCTTCTCACTTTGATATCGTAATCTTTCATACCCTCTATAAGCCACGCCTGTATCGCCCGGTAATCTTCAAAATCGAAACCAAAAGCGCGCAACAAAGCCGCCGTGTAGCTATCTACGACCATCGCTTCGCGGTAGCATGCAAAATTTAAGATCGCATCGGCCGTCTCTTCGCCTATCCCCTCTCTGCTCAGCAGCCATCTTCTGTCCACGTCCGCCTGGAAGCTCCCAAAATCTCCGAATTTGTCGCCGATAGCCTGGTTCAGCGCTTTAATACGCTTGGCTTTGGTGTTGTAAAAGCCTGCGGGGCGAATCGCTTCGCGAAGGGTGTCCATATCGAGTTTCGCCAACCCCTCTATCGAAAGAGCATCCAGATTTTCAAGATTTTCAAGTGCTTTCTCGACCTTTTGCCAACGTGTGTTTTGTGTCAATACGGCCCCGATAACCACTTCATAGCTTCCGCTGTTGGGCCACCACCATGGATCTTTTTCTCTTATTGGAAGCCCTTGACCGTAAAGAGATTCGAGAAGTTCGGCACTGTTGGTCATAACTACTCCTCGATGCGGGCATGAAGCGCCGTTTCGATATCGCCTTCGGAGTATACGCGTATCTTTTTCGCATGGATCGCCCGTCCGTTCTCTATGTGAATCACAACCATCTGAAGGATGCTTTTGCATTTGTCCGGCACGTCGAAACGCCCCGGCAATCCGGTCATGAAACGCTCTATAGGCACTTTCGAATCGACGCCTATGACATTGTCGCGGCATCCCGTAAGCCCTACGTCGCTCACATATGCACAACCTCTATCTATAACCAGATCATCGGTACCTACATGGGTATGGGTCCCCACTATCGCGCTCACTCTCTCACGCAGCATCATCAAAAGCGCACGTTTCTCGCTCGTAGCCTCCGCATGCATATCGATGAAAATATGATCGACTCCCTCTTTTTCCAGACTATCTACGATGCGACTGGCGGCAATAAAAGGGTTGTCCACCATCGGCATCGCGAAATGACCCATGATATTCACTACGGCCAGCCGCTCGCCATGGACTTCGAATATCTGCACCCCGCGCCCCGGCACACCATCGGGATAGTTGATCGGGCGCAGAAGCGGCAAACTCTCAAGCAATCCCTTGATCTCTTTTTTATCCCACGTGTGGTTGCCGCCCGTCATAACGTCAAAACCCGCCCTGAAGAGTTCATGGGCGTTCTTTTCGGTAAGCCCGAAGCCGTGACTTGCATTTTCATAGTTTCCTATTACAAAATCGAGCTCCTCGCTTTGACGAAGTTGTGAAAGGTATCTGCGCACCATCGCCCGCCCCGGACGACCGACGATATCCCCGATAAATCCGATCTTCATCAATGTAATTCTCCGTTTTTCAATTTTTTCGGATATTCGAAGAGCACCGTATGCCCTTTCATCCTGCATGCCTGCCCCCAGCGCTGCGTATCAAACGCTATACCGGCCACCCCTGCGGTGGGGATATTGTCGATCGTGATATCTCCTAAAACATTTGCAAGCTCGGTTATGCCGGGATTGTGCCCGACGATCATGACCCGTTTGGCATCGTCGGGCAGCTGGCACACCAGATAGAGCAAGGATTGAGGTGACGCTTCGTATATTCCATCCTTGTAGTCGATGGCATCCGTATCGTACCCCAACTCTTCGGCTACTATTTTGGCTGTCTTTTTCGCCCGTTTTGCAGGCGAAGATATAATAAGGTCTGGCTTGATACCCAGCTTTTTCAGATATTTGCCCATCAAAGGGGCATCCTCTTTCCCCCTTGCGTTCAAAGGACGATCGAAATCCGAAAGCGTCGGATCGTCCCAGCTCGATTTGGCATGTCGCATCAAAAAAAGTTCTCTCATCTGTCGCTCCTCAATGCATTCGCGGCATTGATTTTTCCATAGCCATAATAGTCGTTTCGACCATTTTCATCATAGGCGATATCCCCTATCTTGTCGGCCGTAGTTTCCAACACCTGAATCACCTCTTCGCGTGTGAGGTTTTGATTGGCCTGAAGTATCTGAGCTACCACGCCGGATACGATAGGCGCGGAAGCCGACGTTCCCGCAAACGCATACCTGCTATCGTACAAAAGATAGTTGCCGCTGCTTTCTCCGGCACTTCCCATCTGATCCGTGGTAGTGATTCCAACATACTCTCCACCTGGAGCCATCAGATCGAGCGTGTTTCCATAATTGCTGTAACCGGCGCGCTCATTGTGGATATTCGTAGATCCCACGGCAATCACCTCATCTATCGAGGATTCGTCGTTGCCTATCCGATCACCTTCGTTTCCTGCTGCAAACACGATAACGACTCCTTTACCGTTTCTGCCGTTCCTTGTCAAATCCACGATAGCGTCTTTGACCCCTATATCCATATCTCCGCTTCCCCAGCTGCAGTTGACCACATCCACATCCCACTCTTTCATCTTTTCGAACGCTTCGATGATCTGGGATTCCGAAACCGCTTGGCCAAACGGCAGTTTCACGAAATAGACCGAAGCCTGCGGTGCCACTCCGACGATACCTTTTTCATTGCTGCTGGCCGCCGCCACGCCGGTAACTTCGGTGCCATGGTTCATATCGTTTGAAGTGGGCATCACATCGGCATCTTTCGTAGCCACATTGTATGTAGCAGCCACTGCGCCAAATAGATCCTCGTGCGAAACATCGAGCCCACTGTCTATCACGCCAAGCTTTACACCTTTTCCAGTGTATTGGGTTGTAGGCAGCATATGGATATTCGCATCCTCGTCTCCTACAATATCATGTTTAAAGAAAAGTTCATTATAGAAGGATCGATCGTAATGGAGCGCCCATTGCTGCGGATAGAGAGGGTTTCTATCGAAAGGCGATGCGCTGCGGATATGATTTACGACTATGGTCGTTTCATCGCCTCCGCCTCCTCCTCCGCTCCCGCATCCGGCAAACAGAAAAAAAGCCATGATCGAGCATACATATAGAAAGCTTCTCATCGTAGATGCCTCTTTTTGATGATATCGGGTTGAGCGTACATTATATCTGGAGCGTCGTTTAGCGCATTGGCCGCCTCAATCGCAGCTTTTGGAGATTTGGCCCCCAGAAGATAGACTCCTCCTCGAAGTTTTTTTAAAACTTTCAGGTCGTAAAGGTTCAGATAATCGCCCGTATTGTCCAGCGTTTTGAATTTCACTATGATTTTATCGGGTATGGCGATCTCTTGGCCCGCAGGATTTTTGAATGTCATAATATTTTTCAAACCTCGCAATGCCGTCTCTTTTTGCGGCATAGGCGTCAAATCGACCCTTTTGTCACCGTTCATATAGTAGTAATCCGCACCAAAAAGATACAAAGAAGCCACAAAAACCGAAAATATCTTTTTCATTACGCTTTCCTCAAATCTTTCAAAACCGCCGCGATCAGATCGTCGTCGTCCCTGCTGCGTGCCTTGAGTGTGGTTTTGGTCTCATCATTATACTGCAAAGTGATATTTTCATTGTAGTTGCTGATACGCACGATCCCTTTTTTGAGCGCCAACACCTTGATCGTGATGAGGTCCAGATATTGACGCGTGGGAAGATCGAGCTTGCCGAAGCGGTCTTCGATCTCCTCTTCTATTTCGATGATGTCGTGCGTTTGAGTGCATCCGCTGAGCCTTCGGTAAAGCTCCAGCCTAACCCTGTCGTGGGGCACGAGCGTATCGGAGATATAGGCGGTAACAGAGAGCTTTATATCTACACTTTTTCTCTCTGGGGTGGCCTCGTTGCCGAGCGTACGAATGGCATCTTCAAGCATTTTGAGATAGAGAGAATATCCGATCTGCTTGATATGGCCGCTCTGGCTTTCGCCTATGAGATTTCCACCCCCTCTGATCTCCAGATCGTGATAGGCCAAAAGCGCGCCACTTCCAAGAAAAGAGTTGCTCTCCAATGCGATGAGGCGGCGCTTGGCCTGATCGCTTAAAGCATCTTTGTTTTCGACCAGGAAATAGCAGTAACCTTCCACTTTTCCGCGCCCTACTCTGCCTCTTAGCTGATGGAGGTCTGCCATACCGAAACGGTCGGCGCCATCTACGATCATCGTATTGACCCGCGGCATATGGATCCCGGATTCCACGATCGACGTGGAGAGAAGAAGATCGTATTCTCCATTTTCAAATTTCAGCATCTCTTTTTCAGTCTGTGCCGCCGTTATTTTGGAATGGAGCGTAGCGATGCGAAGATTTGGCAAAATATCCAGGAGTTCGCTTTTTTTGCTTTCGATGCCGGCTATGGAGTTGTGGACATAAAACAGCTGTCCTCCGCGGCGAAGTTCACGTAAAATCGCCTCTTTGATCACCGTCTCGTCGAAGCTCTTGACGAATGTTCGCACACCTTTGCGCTCGATAGGCGGCGTACGAAGCTCGCTGTATCCTTTGATTTTTCCAAGAGCCATATTCAGACTTCTTGGAATCGGAGTAGCACTCATGCTAAGCAGATGGACATTCATGCTCATCTGCTTGAGAGCCTCTTTTTGCTTGACGCCGAATTTATGCTCTTCGTCTATGATCACCAAGCCCAGATTTTTGAATGTAGCTCCCAAAAGGGCATGCGTTCCAATTACGAGGTCCACCTCCCCTCGCTCCAATTTCGCCAGCAGGTTTCGCTTCTCTTTCGCACTCGTGAAACGGTCGAGTTTTGCCACTCTTACGCCAAATGGCTCGAGCCTCTCCCCGACACTCTTGAAGTGCTGGGCGCTAAGGAGTGTGGTAGGCACCACGAAAGCGCTTTGATATCCGGACTTTACAACTGCGAATATGGCGTTCATCGCCACTTCTGTTTTGCCGAACCCCACATCCCCGCTAAGCAGTCTGTCCATCACTTGGCCACTGGAAAGATCGGCAAAAATCTCTTCGACGGCCTTCGATTGATCCGGCGTATATTCAAAACCGGCAGCCTCCCTGAAAGAGATCAGCTCCGGAAGATCGGTAGAGATCACCGCACCTTTTAAAAGCATTCTTTTGGCGGACATCTCGACGATCTGCGAAGCGATAGCAAAAAGCCTCTCTTTGACTTTGGCTTTGAGTTTTCCGAACCCTCCCTTGCCCAGGCGATCGAGCACCGGCAAAGATCCGCCTTCGGCGATATATCGATCGATCGTATCCAGGTTTTCCACCGGGAGCAGCAGCGTATCTTCGTTTTGGTATGCGATATGAACGAAATCTCTCACTGCGCCAAGCACCTGGTGAGGCTCTATTCCTTTGAATATCCCCACACCGTAATTTTCATGGACTACGTAATCGCCGGGCTTCAGATCGTCGAGTAAAATCCTGGGACGTTTGGATACTTTGCTTCTAAAAGGCTTGTTCAGCGAAACGATGATCCGATCGGGGGTCAAAAGATTTACGACACCTTCGCTCTTCACTATCCTGGCGCTCGCTATATCGGCAATAGAGCTTCGACGCACCAGCGCATCGCTTGCAGCCACGATCACGAGCTCTCTTTCAGGATAGTTCTTCGTCAAAAGATCGACGTTGATCGGCTCTATCACTTTCGTCTTTGCAGCCTCGGGAACGACAGGAAGATCGAAACGCTCTTTTGGCAGTGCATTTTTGGCATGCTCCATCGCGAATGCGATCTCTTCGGAGAGGGGTTTTAGCAAAACGGCTCTCTTTCCCTCCATGATATCTTGCGCAAAATCTTGTAAATACCAAAAGCCTAGAGATGCGATATCTTTGATAAAAACGTCGCTTTCGCCAAGCTCGACGCGCCTCTTCAGTGCTTCGAACTCCTCACTTTCTAGTGAAAACAGAGCCGGCTTAACTTCCACCCTCTCTATCTCGCTCTCTTTGTCGGACTTTTGGCTCTCTACCTCAAATGTCCGAATGCTCTCTATTTCGGTATCGAAAAGGCTTATGCGCCACGGTTTCTTGGAACCGGGAGAAAATATATCGACAATATCTCCTCTGATGGATGCCTCTCCGGGAGCTTCGACAACATCTACGAAACTGTAGCCCCACGTATAGAGTTTCTCCTTGAGAGAGGAGAGGTCTATATCTTCTCCAAACTCCAAAGAGAAGGTGCGTAAAAGCTCTTGCTTCGGAAGCGGATAAAAGAGCGTGTGGTAAGGGGCTATGAGCATAGGGGGTGATTTTTTGGGCAACAGGCTGTAATATCCAAGCAGGGCTTCGTTCAGGGCGCAAAGCTCTTCTCTCCAGCTTCTCAGGTCTTCGCCGAACGAGGGCCTGAAATCCGGCATAACCACCGACTCCACACCATGAAGTTTCGCGACTAGAGCGGCAGCTTGCGCCTCTTTGTCGTTTTCTGTCACGAGAATCTGGGGAGCCCTGTTTTTGGCTAGATAATCGTAAAAATTGGCTGTTGTCATTTTGTCGTGAATTCTCCGTTGATTTTGAATGCAAAAATGGCACCATCACACGATCCTGCATCGGAGATTTCCATCTCCAGTGCCCAGATATCTCCCTTTACATGACCCGAAAGATAGACTTCAGCGGCATGCAACGAACCGTAGATGATAGCAGATGGCGCGACTATAGCATAAGTTTTGGCCTCTACGCTACCCGTGACCTCTCCGCCTATATGAACCCCTCCTTCGCTGAAGATATCGCCATTCACCGTCGTGCCGGGAGCGATGATGGAGGTGTGGGCGGTTTTGGATCCCTTATGGCCTGTGCCGCCATATGACCCGTCAATGCGATTAAAGATTCCCATGGTACTCTCTTCACTTTCTTGAATATTTTGGTGTAATTCTCTCTTTTCCATTTCAAAAACCAGTAGGGGTTGAGAGGGCGGGCGAGGAATCGGATTTCATAGTGTAGATGCGGTGCCGTACTGAGTCCCGTATTACCGCTCAATCCTACGACATCGCCCTTGATGACCGTATCGCCCATGCGCACAGTCACTTTTTTCAGATGCCCATAATAGGTCTTGAAGCCAAAACCGTGATCGATGATCACAAGATTGCCATAGCCGCTTCGTTTATGATATCCTGCATACTCCACCACTCCATCAGCAGTCGCTATGATAGGCCTGTTGAGTTTTGCCCGCAGATCAATTCCTGCATGAAATTCCCTGCTCTTGGTGATCGGATGGATTCTCCATCCAAAAGAGCTGGTAATTCCATCCATCTGCAATGGAGCTCCATTGGGAACGATCGAAAACAACAGCGAAAGCTGCGCCGCAGAGAGAGTCAGATTTGAAAGGCGCGTAGAGGTCGCATAGCCCGGTTCACTCTTGCCGCTGACGAGAATCTCCAGATCACCGAGCTTCTCGCCCAATCTGCCCAACGCCTCCTGCCGCATAGCGATCTGCCTATTGAGAGAGTCTATCTTCTTGATGAGCACCCTCTCTTTTGTTTGTGCCTCTTCATACGATCGCTCGAGCCACCGGAAATACAGATAAAACGATACCGCGCCTATAACCATAGCGGCGAAAACAACCGCTGTGATCCACCTGAACACTTCACCAAGAGTATATTGCCTGAAACGTTTCGTATCGGTAATCGTTATGAGAAGCTTGCGCTTCATTCAGCAAGGCTTTCTGAATATTTCAAAAACGCTTCCGCCACTGCAAAAGAGCCAAATACCAGATAACTCTCTTTGGAATCTATATTTCTGAACTCTTCTACCTCCAGTCCTATCTCTTCGGCTGCGGCTATCAACCGGGAGCGCTCCATGGTGCGATCGCTTTCGATAGGAATAATCTCCATTTTCGATATGACGGAAGATAGAATGGATAGAATACTCTTTGCATCCTTGTCCTCCAAAGCGTTATAGACCAAAATGCGCTTTTGTCCACACAACGCCTGCGATATCGCCTTTGCGGCCGGAACGTTGTGTCCTACATCGAGTATGATATTTTTATCGATCTTTTCGAATCTTCCGCGCAATGCAATATCGTTCAGCATTTTAGTATCCGGAAAGCGGCCCGTTATCAACTTCACCGCTCCCCATGCCGTCAAGGCATTGTCGGCGAGAAAAGGGGGCCATCCGCGGGCAGCTGCATTTTCGTGCAATCTCTTTGCGATTTTAGCGGGTACGATCTCATCGGCCTGGTAGAGCCTGGCATTTTCGATATCCGAAATTTCGCGGGCGATATCCACGACAATGGCTTCTGGCTGTTTTGCCAATATCACGCGACTATCGATACTGCGCAGCTTCGTTTTTGCGATCTCTTCTATATCGTCTCCCAAAAAAGCTTGATGATCGATGCCTATAGGCGTAATCACACTCAAGCTTTTGGACACGACATTGGTAGCGTCGAACTCTCCTCCAAGCCCCGCTTCCAGCACGATATATTCACAACCTTCAAAAGCCACAAGTGCAAGAAGTGTCGTATATTCGAAATATGAAAGCTCTTCGGCCATTTTCGGATCGAGCCATCTCATCAGTTTTTCGTGCGCTTTTTTTAGCTGAATATCGTCGATATCTGCGCCATCGATCCATATACGCTCATTGAAGCGCAAAATATGGGGCGAAGAGTAGTGTCCGACACGTTTTTTGCCATCTTGGAGCAATGTGGCGATAATCCGTCCAGTGCTTCCTTTTCCATTGGTTCCTACCAGATGGATCACTTCGCCAAGATCCAGGTGGCCGCGTATCGACTCGTAGGCACGCGGCATACGGCTTAGATCGATCTTGTCGTAATAGAGAGGCTTGGTATTTAAAAATGACTGAAGGGACATCACATCACGATTTTGTTGCGACCGCTCTTCTTGGCCTTGTATAGATTTTCATCAGCTTTTTTGAGCATGGCATCCATCGATGGATTTGATGCACGATCGGCGACTCCCCCGCTGACCGTGATAGGAATACGCGTACCTTTATACATAAATTTGCTTTTCTGTACGATTTCCCGCAGCTTTTCACCGAAGTGATAAGCCCCCTCCTTGTCGGTCTTCGGCAAAACCACCAAAAACTCCTCTCCACCCCATCGGCCCACGAAATCCAGCTCTCTGCTGTATCGGCGAAGCATCTTGCCAAACGATGCCAGTATTACATCACCCGCATCGTGGCCATACGTGTCGTTGACCGATTTGAAATGGTCTATATCGAAAAGTATGACAGAGTAGTTGTCTTTGTATCGGTCGAATGCGGCTTCTTGCTTTTTGATAAAATCGTCGATCGCCCTGCGGTTTGGAAGTTTCGTCAATGTGTCGGTGCCCGATTTTTTCCGCTCCTTGCGCAATGCCTCTTCGAGTATGCGCACCTTGCTTCGAAGCTCTTCCATCTCTTCATGTTCGCGTCTCATCTCTTCGCCAAGCACCCTGGTTTCACTCTCAAGCGAATTGGCAATCGTAAGGAGTTTGGCGTGAATCGCTTCAAAAGAGTCCTTTTTCAACTCAATATTTCCAAGCTCTCCCTGGATTTTTCGAATCTCTTTATTGTTGATGTCGCCGCGATCGATCACGCGCACCAAAGCGGTATTGATGTGATTGATAATCGTGTCGAGTTCTGTCATCTGCTCAACGACCGCTTTTTTGTCGAGCTCGATCCTCTTTTTTATCATATGGCGGATATCTTCCACCATTGCCTGCGAAGTGAGCAACTGGGGGTCGGCTCGCACCTGAGCGCTTATCGTAGCGATCTCGTCGTTCATCCCTGAAGCGATCGAGGGAACGAGGGAGGCCACGATCAGCTTCGCTACTTCCTCGAGATTGCAACTCTTTGCATTTTCCATTCTACGAAAACATTCGATCAGACCATTCACCATTCTGCGTAGATCTTGCGTATCCGTTTTACAGTACAAAGAGAGACGATCCAAAAAAGAGTCGTCGTACTCCATTATGAACCGGTTCCAATCTTCGCGAATGGCGTCTATTTCGCCTTTTTCAAGATATGGCGTCACTTTGGATTTGTGTATTTGGGCAAGTCTTGCAGCCTCTTCGTCGTGCAGTATTGAGACTGCCTGCAAAAGACGTTTGACCAGCAGAGAATAGGCCCCGATGATCTCTCCACTCTTTCTCCCATCGCTACGCATCACCTCCGAGGCGAGATACTGTATCAGCTGGTCTATGGTGCTAACCTGCCTGCGCTTGACAATGCTCTGAAGTTCAGGAGAGAGGCGTTTGATGAATTTTTCCATCTTCTGACAATCTTCGATTATGACATTGGAGCGTCTGGCGTTACGGCAGAATATCTCGCTATAGGCATCGGGAGTCAACTGAAGCCCTCTGGCTTTTATCTCTCGCAATGTCTGCCTGATGATTTCCTGGATCGTCATAATTTTTCTCCTCGCATCGCAAGCCGGGAAATGAAGGCATCGAGTGCTTTTTGGGCGCCGAAGCGAATCGCCTGGAAACGCTTGGCATCGGAAATGACAGCGTTTGGCTCTATCGGAAAATCATAAAAACCAGATACCGTCTCGTCTCCTTTGTATTTATCCGATTCGTAGTGGATCGAAAGAGTCACCGTAGCCCGATAGTAGATGGCGTAACCGTTGTCGTCGTATTGTATCGGAGAGAAAGAAACGCTCTTAAACGCCACCTTCATATGGGTAGTGGCATTCTCTTTTTTGGCTATACGCGCACCGAAACGGCTGACTATCGCTTCGTTTAGCGCATCTTTAACCAGTACGGCATTTTCAGGATCGCGCAAATATACATCGACATCGCAGTAGATTTTATCGGTGAGCACATTTTTGGTATAAGTGGTCATAGGTTTGTACCCGCAACCGGCGATGGCTATCGGCGAAAGCGCGACGATGGCCAGGGGAGTGTGGATCGTGAATGAAAAGAGTACGGCAAAAAACGTTTTTTTCACTTCAACTCTTTTCATACAGGGGTCCTTTTATTTGACAACGATATTTACCAATTTATTGGGGACCACAATCTCTTTGACGATCGTTTTGCCCTCCACCCATTTGGAAGCTGCTTTTCTGGCAGCTTCCAATATCTGCTCTTTGGAGGCATCTGGTGCAACTTCGATCTGAGCCCTGGGTTTGCCATTGATCGAGACTCCCATCTTGACGCTCTCCACTTCAAAAACTTCATCTTTCGTCCCGATCTCTCCAAAATTCGCACGGCAGAAGAGTTTTTCGCTCAACTCCCAGCATATATGCGGCACCACAGGTTCGAGCAGATTCAGCAAAATCCACATGCCTTCTTGCCACACTTTCGGGTTTTTCTGCCTGTCGAGTGCGTTCAACGCCTCCATACATGCGGCGATCAGCGTATTGAAGGTGAATCGCTCGGTATACACCTCCTCCCCTCTCAAAAGCGCTTCATACACTTTTCTGCGCGCATCTTTCTCGCTTTTTTGCAAAGATTTATGATCGATCCGGGGCATTTCCCCACAAGACTCCACCTTCATCGCTCTGTCATAAAGTTTTTTCAAAAATCTGAAGGCTCCCTCTACGGCGCTATCGTTCCATTCCAGCTCCTGCGTCGGAGGTGCCGCAAAAAGGATGAAAAGACGTGCTGTATCGGCTCCGTATTTTTCGATTAGCGCATCGGGATCTACGACGTTTCCCTTGGATTTGCTCATCTTGGCGCCATCTTTTAGAACCATCCCCTGCGTAAGAAGCCGCTTGAATGGCTCGTCCACGTCCACATACCCCAAATCACGCAATACTTTGGTGAAAAAGCGCGCATAGAGCAGGTGTAAAATGGCGTGTTCTATGCCACCGACATATTGATCCACGGGCATCCAGTAGTTGGCATCCTCTTTTGTAAAAGCCACCTCTTCCCAATATTTCCTCGGTGTCGTATAGCGCAGAAAATACCAAGAGGATTGAACGAACGTATCCAGGGTATCCGTTTCGCGCGTAGCGTCGCCGCCGCAAACGGGGCATTTGGTAAATTTCCAGGTCGGATGGTGATCGAGAGGATTGCCTTCGCCTGTAATCTCCACGTCATCTGGCAGCGTAACGGGCAGGAGCTCTTTCTTCTGTGGCACTACGCCGCATTTTGGGCAGTGCACCATAGGAATCGGAGCGCCCCAATAACGCTGGCGGCTCACTCCCCAATCTTTCAGTCTGAAATTGATCACCTTTTTCCCAAGGCCTTTTTTTTCGAACCACTCGATGATGGCATCGCGCGCCTGCTGGCCCTTCAAACCGTCGAATTCACCGCATCCTTTTACGATGCCATCCTCCGTATATGCTTCGTTTTCAGGCAACTCTCCGCTCTCGGGAAACACCACATACCTGATAGGAAGGCCATACTTTTTGGCAAATGCGTAATCTCTCGTATCATGTGCGGGCACCGCCATAACCGCGCCACTGCCATACTCCATCAATACGAAATTGGCAGCCCATACGGGCACCTTTTCGCCAGTAATGGGATGGAGTGCATAGATACCGAGCGGCACGCCCTCTTTTTCCGCTATATTGCGCTCCCGCGCCGGCATTCTGCACATCCGCTCTATCTTCTCTTTTGTCGTCTCGTCCAGCAAGCCGTTTTCCACCAGAGCTTTCACCAGCGGATGTTCGGGGGCCACGGCTGCATATGTGACACCACAGATCGTATCGGGGCGAGTCGTGAACACTTCAAAACTCTCGAAGCCACTCTTTTTACGACTCTCTTCATCCAATAAAAAGGAAAATTCCAGCCCTACGCTCTTTCCTATCCAGTTGCGCTGCATCGCGATGACCTGCGGAGGCCATCCGCCCTCGAGCTTTTTCAGATCCTCGAGAAGCTCGTCTGCGTAGTCGGTGATTTTTATATAGTACTGGTGCATCTCTTTTTGCACGATCGGCGTATCGCAGCGCCAGCATTTGCCGTCGATCACCTGCTCGTTGGCCAGCACGGTCATATCGTGTGGGCACCAGTTCAGATGCCCTTTTTTACGATATACGAGTCCCCTGTTCCACATATCTATAAAAAACGCCTGCTCATATTTCGTATAGAGCGGATCACAGGTCGCGAACTCTCTTTCCTTGCTGAAAGAGAGCCCAAGCGAAGAGAGCTCCTTGCGCATATACTCTATATTTTCGTATGTCCACTTCTTCGGATGCACTCCATGCTTGATCGCGGCATTCTCGGCTGGCATTCCAAAAGCGTCCCATCCGATCGGATGAAGCACATTGCACTCTCTTTTGCGCCAATAGCGCGCCAAAGCGTCGCCGATGGCATAATTTCGCACGTGCCCCATATGGATGCGTCCGCTTGGATATGGAAACATGCTAAGGATATATTTCTTGGGAAGAGTTTTGTTTTCGCTGGGCTCGAAACTGTTTCGCTCATCCCAGAATTTTTGCCATTTTTTTTCGATCTCGGAAGGGTTGTATCTCATAATGATCTCTCTTTAGTTGAATTGACCGGTGTCGTATAAATCAAAAACGGATAGTGAAAAATGAAATTATGAAGTAGCGACAAATAACTTTTAAGGATTTTTCACTATCCGTTTTAGGTTTGGCAAAAACGGGCCAAAAACCCGTTTTTACACCGTTCCTTGTTCATACATTGCGCGCATCTTCTCTTTTTCCTGTTCGCGTCTTTTTTTATCCGCCAGTTTTTTGCGATAGTTTTCGACGTCAAATCCCATCATCATCAGCAAAGGAGAGGCGATGAAGATGGAGCTGTAAGTACCCACTACGATACCCACCAAAAGGGTGAAGCTGAACCCGTGAATAATCTCTCCACCCATCAAAAAGAGTGTCAAAACCACAAAGAAAGTAGTCAGCGAAGTGAGCGTGGTACGCGAAAGCGTACGGGTTACCGACTCGTCTATTATATTGGCGAGATTGGCGCTTTTGACTGTGGTAAGGCCCTCCCTGATACGGTCAAAGACGATAATCGTATCGTTCAGGGAGTATCCCAGAATCGTCAGAAGCGCTGCCAAAATATCCAGGTTGACCTCAACATTGAAAAGGACAAGTGCTCCCATCGCGATCGATATATCGTGCACGAGCGCAAGGACCGAAGCGATTGCAAAGCGCCATTCGAATCTGAAACTGACATAGAGTAAAATACCGGCAATCGCCAATACAAGCGCCATCAACCCCTTTTCACGCAACTCGTTTCCAACCTTGGGGCCGACCATATCCACACGCCGTATTTCGAATTTTCCGGTGTCTGCAAGAAGCTTTCTGGCTTCGTCGCCTATGTCCGTGCCCAGTTTTTTCGAGCTGGTGCGCACCTTGATGACCACTTCGTCGTCGCTTCCGAAATAGTTGACGGATGCCCCTTCGAAGATTTTGGATTTTTTGATCGCTTCGCGCACCTTGTCGATCGGCGCTTTGCCCTCATATTTTACCTGCACGAGCGTTCCGCCGGCAAAATCGATGCCGTAGTTGAATCCTTTGGCAAATATCAGCACCCACGACGCCAAAACGGCCACGAGAGACAAGGTAAAAAATATCTTCGCCTTTGACATCAGCGGAATGGGTTTTTTATATCTAAAAAGTTCCATTATCTATCCCCTTCCAGTTTGATGCCGAACCACAGATTCAGCTTCTTTTTGTCGATGCGGTTTTCGAGCATCTGCCAGATACCGTGGGTTCCCAAAATAGCGGTAAGCATCGATGCGAGAATACCGATACTCATCGTGATCGCAAAACCCTTGATCGGGCCGGTACCGTATGCATACAAGACGACTGCCGCGATCAGCGTGGTGATATTGGCATCCAAAATAGCGCTGAAAGCGTTGGCATATCCCTGTTCGATCGCCTTGGTGACACTTTTGCCCTCGTACAGCAGCTCCCGTATCCGCTCGTTTATGATGACATTGGCATCCACCGCCATTCCCACCGTCAGAACGATACCCGCCATTCCAGGCAGAGTCAGCGTCGCACCAAACAGAGCCATGATCGCCAGAATCAAAAAGAGGTTTACGATCAACGCCACATCGGCGATAGCACCGGCGATACCATAGTAAAGAAGCATAAAGATAACAACAGCCACAAAACCGGTTATCAGCGCTATCATCGACGCTTTGATACTGTCTGCGCCCAGGCTTGGCCCTACGCTACGCTTCTCTTCCATAAAAACAGGGGCCAAAAGTGCTCCGGACCGCAGAGCGATTGCCACATCGTGAGCCTCTTTCACGCTGAATCCGCCGCTGATCTGCCCGCTTCCACCGCCTATGCGCTCACGAATTACCGGTGCGCTATAGACTTTGTTGTCGAGCACGACCGCCAGACGTTTCCCTACGTTTTTACCGGTAAAATCACCGAATATCTGGGCGCCTTGGGAGTTGAGCGTAAAATTGATCACAGGTTGATTGTTCTGATCGAACGCCACTCGCGCGTCGGTGAGCATCGAACCGTCCAGAATAGGAATCTCTTTCACCAGATATTTACGATGCGGATTTTGTGCGTCTTCCAAAATCACATCCCCATACTGTGCAGCTTCGGCCGGCGTCATACGATCTGCATTCGCCGCTCTCTCTTCATCGATCGCCATAAGCTGCAGGTGTGCCGCTTTCGCGATCAATTCACGGATACGCTGCTCCTGCTGGGGAGTTTTTATGCCCGGAACTTCGACGAGAATCTTGTCTTTGCCCTGCTTGGCCACCGTGGGTTCTGCAAGCCCGAACTGATCGAGACGGTTTCGTATCGTATCGACTGCCTGAGTGATCGCATACTTCTTGATCGACTCTATCTCTTCCGGAGTGAGCGTAATCGTATATTTCAGCCCCTCCTTTTGGATAGATATTCCCTTTATCTTCTTCAAGATCTCATCCATTTTGGGCATATCGTCCTTATCTAGGAGCTCGAAATGGATCGCACCATCTTTGATCTTGAAATCATCGACAATAAGATCTTCATCCTCTGCGGCATATTTGATGGAAGATGCGAGCGATTTGATCTTCGATTCGATAGCTTTTTGGGTATCCACACCCAGAAGCATATGCAAACCGCCCTGCAGATCGAGCCCGAGCGTAATTTTCGGACCTTTTTGAAGATTCAAAAGAGATGGAACCGAAAGCGCCAGGCCAAAAATTGCAGCCGCGATAAATATTACGACGCGATAATTAAGCTTCATCCTCTATCTTTCTGGCAACGGCATCGGGTACGAGTCTTACGATCGTATCCTCATTCAGTTTGATTTTGATAAAATCCTCTTCCGGCTTGACCACTTCGGCCATCAAGCCACCTGTTGTGACGATCTTGTCACCTTTTTTCAACGAAGCGATCATCTCTTTGTGTTTTTTGGCCTGCTTTTGCTGCGGGCGAATCACCAAAAAGTAGAAAATCGCAAACAGTATCAGAAGCGGAAACAATGAAGCGAGAATATTACCCTGTTCAGCACCATTCATACATCTATCCTTTATCACTTAAAAATTTGAAGCACTATTTTAGCACTCCGGT
>Ga0256842_1001281_pt1 | contig 20581 bp, 22 predicted proteins | sample 4559240metaG_FD_185973 | JGI IMG/M metagenome (GOLD analysis project Ga0256842, IMG submission 185973) | Hydrothermal vent microbial communities from Guaymas Basin, Mexico - 4559-240 | ecosystem: Environmental > Aquatic > Marine > Hydrothermal vents | place: Mexico: Guaymas Basin | collected... | reverse complement strand
GTTATGAAAGTTCATTGTTAAATTTTCAAGCTACGAAAGATTTTAATTGGGATGTAACTTTTGGATTGTTTGCAAATAAAGTATTTAACTATTATATAGTAGATGAAGCTAGAGATATTGGCTATAATATAGCAGATATAAGCTATATTACAGGGGAAGAGGTTACTTACAATCTTTACTATAAACAGATGCAATACTCTTTTAAATTAAAATCTGTTTATTTACATAACAATAAAGCTTTCTCAAGAGCATCTAAACAATGGGGTGGGATAAGTGTTATATGGAAATTTTAAAGGCTATAGATGAATACAAAAAATTATAAAAAAAACATAGCAGGAAGATTAGCAGACACTTTTATAGAGCATCCACTTACTTTAATGCTTAGTATTTTTATAATTGTTATGGGTTATATAACTCTGCAAATATCTCCAAGAGAGGCAAATCCTCAAATAGTAGTTGCTGGTGGTGTTGTTATTGTCCCTTATGCAGGTGTAAAGGCGAGTGAGATTCAAAAAGTCATAGTAGAACCACTACAAAGAAGACTTAGAGAGATTGAAGGTGTTGAAGATATTTATGGTATAGCACAAGACAATGTAGCGATTTTAAATGTTAAATTTTTTTTAGGAGAGAAAAGAGATGAAGCAAACTTTCGACTTTATAACAGTGTTCTTAGAAATGTTGATGTTTTACCAAAGGGGATAATGCAACCAATAGTTAAAACTATGGATATAGATACAGATATTGCGATCGCTTCTATCGCTTTTTATCCTAAAAATCCATCTATCAGTATGACTGAACTTTATAAAAAAGTATCAAAAATCCAAACTAAAATAAATCGCATAGATAATGTAGCCATTACAGACCTAATAGGTGAGAGAAAAGAGCAATACAATGTGGAAGTAGATTTGCAAAAACTTACAGGTTATCACCTTTCACTTGGGCAGGTGCTGGAGTCTATCAAAGGTTTAACAGCTAAAACACCAGATATAACAGGAAGAACAACTAGTAATAAAATTGTAGTTTTTGGAGTTGATAAAGCGATACGAAATGTAAACGATATAAATAATCTTATCGTAACTACTTATAATGGTTCCCCTATCTATATAAAAAATATAGCTAAAGTTTCAAAAGGAAGTGATATTCAAAATAAAAAATCTGCTTCTCTTGTTTTTACAAAAGATGGTAAGAAAAAGGAAGTGATACAAACTACCATAAGCATTACAAAAAAACGGGGTGCAAATGTTGTAACACTTAATGAAGCTATTTTTGCCCTTATGCAAGAGTTAAAACCTGAATTAGAAAAAGACAATATAGGCTATATTATCACTAGAGATGATGGCTATACAGCAAATCACTCCGTTAATGAGTTGGTTATGCATATTGTAATCTCTGTTATTATCATAGGTATTTTATTGATTGTTACTTTGGGTTATAAGGAGGCTTTTATAGTAACATTAACTGTTCCTATGATCATATCTCTTACACTTTTTTCTGGTTATATGTTGGGACAAAGTATAAATAAAATCTCTCTTTTTGCACTACTTTTGAGTTTGGGTTTACTAGTTGATGCTGCTATTATTGTTATAGAAAATATTCATAGGCATTTTCACGATCACGATGCTAGAGATAAAACTGTTAAAGAGATAGCAGTTGCAGCAACAAATGAGATAGGAAATCCTACCAATTTAGCAACAGTTGCTATTATTATGACATTTTTAACAATGTTTTTAGTTGGTGGTACAGTTGGTCAATATATAAGACCAATAGCTATATATGCACCAATAGCTATGTTTATGTCCCTTATTGTTGCTTATATATTTACACCATATTTTGTTAATAAGTTTATGACGAAGGATGACTAAAATGAAAAATACACCTAAAATAGAATCTTTTGTTTATTCTCTTTTACAAAGTAGAGTAAAAAAGACAATTGCTATCTTGATTATGTTAATAGCATTAGTCTCATCTGTTATGCTTGTAACATCAGAGTTGGTAAAAGTAAAACTACTACCAGCTCAATATGTAGATAATTTTTCTATATATATTGATCTACCTGAAGGAAAGTCGGTTTATGAGACTAAAGAGGTAACAGATTGTATTGTAGGTAACTTAAAAAGTGAAGAGATTATTACAGATATGTCTGTATTTTTAGGGGAGAGTGCACCTGTTGATTTCTCTGCTATGATAAAAGGTAGGCTTTTTGCAAGTGGTGAAAATATTGCAAATATCCTTGTAAATCTAAAAAGAGAGCATGAAAGAGATGAAAGTTCTGTTGCTATTGTTCATAGACTAAGACCAATTATTGAATCAAATTGCTCAATGCATAATGCTAAGATTAAGTTTGTGCAAGCTCCTGCTGGACCTCCATACTTAGCTGATGTGGTTTTAGAAGTAACAAGTGATGCAAAACTAGCTTCCATTGAAAAACTAGCATATAAGTTAGAAAATATTTTTAAATCTACTGAGGGTATTGTGGATGTAGATGTTTTAACCGATGAAGATTATAAAAGTTTTAAAGTTACACTAAATAGAGAAAAAATACTAAAATCAAACTTGAAACTAGAACAAGTAAAAAAGATACTCTACCTATCGTTTGAGGGTATGGACATAGCTTATGTTAATGATGAAAATGCACAAAACCAGATACCCGTACATCTTGTACTTAATAGCAAAACAAAGATATTTAACTCAGCAACACAAGATGGATTGTTAAGTAAATTTTCTGAGATAAAACTGATGAATGCACTAGGTATGTTAGTACCACTAAGTGAGTTGGTTGAGGTAAAACCTACACTAAAAGGTCATAAGCTTATCTCTAAAAATCTTTCCCCACTTGTAAATGTTGTCGGTGATACAGATGGGGTAAGTCAAATTTATGCACTTCTTGATATGAGAGAAAAAATACAAAGTGAACTCTCTAGTATGTATGATATAGAAAAAATAGACCTGCTAGATTTTAAACTTGTTGATAAAAAAACACAAGAGAGTTTTAAGCTTCATTGGGATGGGGAGCAAAAAGTATCTATGGATACTGTTACTGACTTAAGTATGGCACTTGGAGTTGCTATTGTAATCATCTTTTTTATGATGGTAGTTTATTACAATAATTTTTCTTTTGCAATAGCAATTATCTTAGCTAGTTTTGTATCTGTTGTTGGTGTTATTTATGCTCATCTTATTTGGGATATATTTACACCTACAAATTTTTATATGACAGGAACTTCCCTTATAGGGTTTATAGCACTTATAGGCATCAACTCAAGAAACTCTCTTTTGATTATAGATTTTACAAAACAATTGATTCAAGAGAAACATTTAGATATTGATAGAGCTATTGCAGTATCTGTAAATACTAGAGCTAAACCTATACTTCTTACTGTACTTGCTATTATATTTGCAAGTGCACTTTTGGCAACTGACCCAGTATTTGGTGGTCTTGGTGTGGCACTTATAGGTGGAACATTAGCAGCTTATGGTGTTTCATTGTTTATTGTTCCTATTATTATTCAAGCACCATTATATAAACAATATAAAAGTAAACAATTATGAAAAACAATAAACAAACTATATCTTTAGTTTTAGGAAGTGGAGGAGCTAGAGGGTATGCTCATATTGGTGTAATAGAAGAATTATTAAAAAGTGGCTATGAGATTAAATCAATTTCTGGTGCATCAATGGGAGCTTTAATAGGTGCTTTATATGCTTGTGGAAAGCTTCAGGAGTATAAAGAGTGGATTTTAACTCTTGATATTTTAGATGTAGTAAAACTATTGGATTTTTCTTTAACTGGCAAAGGTGTTATTGGGGGAGATAAAGTATTTCGTATTGTAGAAAATATGATAGGCGATGTTTTAATTGAAAATTTACCAATACCATACACTGCTGTTGCTACAGACCTTCTTAAACAAAAAGAGGTGTGGATTCAAAAAGGTAAACTTTTAGATGCTGTAAGAGCTTCTGTAGCTATTCCAACTATTTTTACTCCTAAAGAGATTGATGGTAGATACCTTGTTGATGGGGGAGTTTTAAACCCTTTACCTATTGCACCTACTGTATCAGATGCTACCGATATAACAGTTGCTATAAGTCTTAATGCTAAAAGTTCTAAAAAGTATATTATTGATATACCAAAAGTTGAGTTTGATAAAAAAAATAAGATTGAACAAGTAATTTTAGAGATGAAAAACAGAGCTGAAAAACTTTTCTTAAAAGAGACTAAGAGTGAGTATGGTGGAATGGATATGTTTGATATTATGGGAAGAACAATAGATACCATGCAAAATGCTGTATTAGAGTGTAAAATGGCTGGTTATACACCAGATATAATGATAGGGATACCAAACGATGCTTGTGGGTTTTACGAATTTAACAGAGCCTATGAGATGATTGAACTAGGTAGGGTTATTGCTAAGGATTATGGTATTTAATATTCAATTATTTTTTATTGTGATAAAAATTAGAATTTACATAAAAAGTAAGTAAACTTTAATTACAATTTTTGTATAATTTCGCGTTTATAACTCTCTTAGATATATTATCTGTAAAGAGTTAAATTCTACTGGAAAATTTAAGTAAAAAGGAATTATATGCCTACAATCAATCAATTGATTCGTAAAGAGCGTAAAAAAGTTGTTAAAAAATCAAAATCAGCTGCTCTTTTATCATGTCCACAGCGTCGTGGTGTTTGTACTCGTGTTTACACTACTACACCTAAAAAACCTAACTCGGCTTTAAGAAAAGTTGCAAAAGTTAGATTAACTTCTGGTTTTGAAGTTATCTCATACATTGGTGGTGAGGGTCACAACCTTCAAGAACACTCTATCGTACTTGTTCGTGGTGGTCGTGTAAAAGATTTACCAGGTGTTAAGTATCATATCGTTCGTGGTGCATTAGATACTGCTGGTGTTAGTGACAGAAGAGTTGCTAGATCTAAATATGGTGCAAAGCGTCCTAAAAAATAATTTTATTATTTTTTAGTTTAGAAAGAAAAAATTCAAGCTAGCTACAGGGTACGGTTATGTATCTTGAGTAAATTTGAGAAAATTGAAGAAGGAAAAATTAAATGAGAAGAAGAAAAGCTCCCGTTCGTCCAGTTATGCCAGATCCAGTTTATGGAAGCAAAATACTGACGAAATTTATAAATAAAGTTATGCTTGATGGTAAAAAATCAACAGCTGAAAAAATCATCTACAGTGCGATGGATATCATCGGTTCTCGTGGTGAGAAAAGTGGAATTGACACTTTTAATGAAGCTATTGAAAACATTAAACCTATTATTGAAGTAAAAAGTCGCCGTGTTGGTGGTGCTACTTATCAAGTTCCAGTAGAAGTACGCCCTGTACGTCAACAATCATTAGCTATTAGATGGTTAATTGATGCTGCTCGTAAAAGAAACGAAAGAACTATGGCTGAGAGATTAGCTAATGAGTTCATGGAAGCTGCAACTGATAAAGGTTCAGCATTCAAAAAGAAAGAAGATACTTATAGAATGGCAGAAGCTAATAAAGCATTTGCTCATTACCGTTGGTAATCTTTAGTAATAAATTTTAGACTACTCTAACCTTTATGGTTAGAGTTCTTTTAATCAAGAACCTCTTTTGTAAATAAATATTCTTTATTTATAAAAGAGGTTATCTCTCAACAAACAAAACAAGGTAATAAATATGGCAAGAAGTCACAAACTAGAAGATGTAAGAAATATCGGTATTGCTGCACACATTGATGCAGGTAAAACTACAACAACAGAAAGAATTTTATTCTATACAGGTGTTGAACATAAAATTGGTGAGGTTCATGATGGTGCTGCTACTATGGACTGGATGGAACAAGAGCAAGAAAGAGGTATTACAATTACTTCTGCTGCTACTACTTGTGAGTGGTTAGGTAAACAAATCAATATTATTGATACTCCGGGTCACGTTGACTTTACTATTGAAGTTGAGCGTTCTATGAGAGTTCTTGATGGTGCTGTTTCAGTTTTCTGTGCTGTTGGTGGTGTTCAACCTCAATCAGAAACAGTTTGGAGACAAAGAAACCGTTATAAAGTTCCATCAATCGTTTTCGTTAACAAGATGGATAGAACTGGTGCAGATTTCTACGAAGTTGAAAGACAAATTAGAGATAGACTAAAAGGTAACCCTATGCCTTTTCAACTACCTATCGGTGCTGAAGCTGAGTTTGAAGGTGTTGTTGATTTAGTTAAAATGAAAGAGATTGTTTGGGATATGGAAGCTGAAATGGGTTCTGCATATCATGAGCAAGATATTCGTGAATCATTACAAGAAATTTCAGATGAATATAGAGAAAAAATGCTTGAAACTCTTTCTGAAATTGATGGTAATGAAGAGTTTGCTGAGAAATTCTTAGAAGGTGAAGAGATTTCACAAGAAGAGATTAAAGCTGCTATCAAAGCTGCTACACTTGGTATGGCTGTTGTTCCAATGACTCCAGGTACTGCATTTAAAAACAAAGGTGTTCAAACTCTACTTGATGCTGTTGTTGATTATTTACCATCACCTGTAGAATCTGCTGCTATTATGGGTACATTAATGGACGATGAAGAGGTAGAAGTAGAAGTTCCTTCAACTAATGAAGGTGATTTCGCTGCTCTTGCATTTAAAATTATGACTGACCCATTTGTTGGTGTTCTTACATTTATCCGTGTTTACCGTGGTTCACTTGAAGCTGGTTCATTTGTTCACAACTCTACTAAAGATAAAAAAGAGAGAGTTGGTCGTATCGTTAAGATGCATGCTATCAAAAGAGAAGAAGTTAAAGAGATTTATGCAGGTGAAATCGGTGCAGTTGTTGGTCTTAAATCAACTACTACTGGTGATACACTTTGTACAGGTGAAGAGAAAATTGTTCTTGAAAGAATGGACTTCCCAGAACCAGTTATCTCTGTTGCAGTTGAGCCAAAAACAAAAGCTGACCAAGAAAAAATGGGTATTGCTTTAAGTAAACTTGCTGCTGAAGATCCATCTTTTAGAGTAAATACTGATGAAGAAACAGGTCAAACTATTATCTCTGGTATGGGTGAATTACACCTTGAAATTCTTGTAGATAGAATGAAGCGTGAGTTTAATGTTGAAGCTGAAGTTGGTGCTCCACAAGTTTCTTATCGTGAGTCTATTAAAGACGAAGTTAACCAAGAGTACAAATATGCTAAACAATCTGGTGGTCGTGGTCAATTTGGTCATGTTTACCTTACTGTTAAACCAGGTGAAAAAGATACAGGTTTTGTATTTACTAATGCTATCAAAGGTGGATCAGTTCCAAGAGAATTTATTCCAGCTGTTGAAAAGGGTTGTAGTGAAGCTATGCAAACTGGTGTTCTTGCTGGTTATCCAATGGAAGATGTTGATGTTACACTTTACGATGGTTCATACCATGATGTTGATTCAAATGAGATGGCATTTAAACTTGCTGCATCAATGGGATTCAAAGAAGCTTGTCGTAAAGCATCTCCATCAATCCTAGAGCCAATGATGAAAGTTGAAGTTGAAGTTCCTGAGGAGTCTATGGGTGATGTTATCGGTGACCTTAACCGTCGTCGTGGACAAGTTAACTCAATGGGTGACAGAAGTGGAAACAAAATTGTTGATGCTCATGTTCCATTATCTGAGATGTTTGGTTACTCAACTGACCTTCGTTCTGCTACTCAAGGTAGAGCAACATACTCTATGGAATTTGATCACTATGCTGAAGTTCCTAAAAATGTTTCTGAAGAGATTCAGAAAAAGAGAAACGGTTAGTCTTAACCGTTCTCTAAATACTTCCTTTTTGGAAGTATCTAAAAAATACTTTTAATCTTCTTTCCTACTAAACAATCTTTTTACAAATGAAAAAACCGTTCTGAAAAAATACAATACTAAATATATAAAAGTGGATGTACATAATTACCCATAACTTGCATATTTGCTAGTCGTTCAGTTGGGTTAGATAGTAAGTCTGGATGCATAATAAGCATCAACATAGTTAGTAAACCTGTGTAAACAAAGAGTTCTTTTTTTATTATATTTATCATAATCTTATTTTATCATTTATAAGTAAATTCTTCATCTGTGTTTGGTCTTCCATCTAGTGTTAGGTATGGTTTATAGTGTGATTTATATGATAGGCTAGGGCAATCTTTTACATAGTAACCTAAGTATATCCATGCTTTTTGTGTCTTTTGTGCAAATTTTATCTGTTGATATAGTGACAATTTACCAAGTGAATATTCAGAATAATCAGGGTCATAGTAAAAATATATAGATGATATACCATCTTCAAGTATATCTATAAGGTCAACACCTATAAGCTTATCATCATCGAAGTATAATACTTCATATCCAAACTCATTATGACCATCGACAAATGAACTAAAATAATGTTCAGGTGTAGTCTTTTTATAGTTCCAATCTTTTTTATCTCTCATAAAAAGGTGATATTTTTCAAAAAGTTCTAAATGTTCTTTTGTTAAAGATGGTCTTCGTATAATGCTTTTTAAGTCTTTTGCTTTGTTTATAACTCTTCTTTGTGATTTTGAAAATTTGAAATTTTCTACATCTATCTTTATACTTTGACACTCTGAACAAGATGAACAAATAGGACGGAAAAACATTCTACCAAATCTTCTATAACCTCTTTCTATGAGATTTTGACAAGATAGTGTGTCACAATGGTTTATAACTTTATAGTAAGTTGTTTGCTCCTTATCTTCAAGATAAGAGCATTTGTCATTTGAGGAAAATTCTTTAAGTATATTCATAGTGTTATTTTGACATAATTTATATAAAAAAGGTAAATTATGGAAATCTTTTTAAGATATAAAACTTTAATATTTAGAATACTTGGTTCTTTTTTACTTTTATTTAGTTTATTGATTCAGTTTTGGGATAATACTAAAGAGTTAAGTGAAAATGAGAAAGCTACTATAAGGGTAGCACGAATGGAAGCTAGTGTAAAAGGTTCAAATAATCAGTCACAAGCATCTAAGCCAGATACTTCAAAGTTTGTAAACAATATAAAAAATTCAAAAGAGGAACAATCAAAATATATAACAATATTTTCTTTTATATTTGGTATTGGATTTCTTGGATATAGTTTTTTAAAAAAAGATGAGGAACTATAAAAGTTTATCTTTTAATCTTTTAAAAAACTCATTTTCATCTTTGAGGCTGAGATTAGCATCTCTTAGTTTTTCTCCCCACATAGGGTTTGGAAAGTAACTATCATCTTCAAATCTAGCCATTACATGGATGTGAACACGGGGTAACATATTGGCAAAAGATGCCATATTTATCTTTGTTGGGTTATAGTAATTTTTCATCTCATCTTCAACTATATCATATATAGCCCATAGTTGAGTCCGTAACTCTTTTGGCATATCACCTAACTCTTTATACTCTTTTTTTGTAAAGATTTTAAGCCACGGAATTTCACTTTTTTCTGTTTCTATATAAAAATTATTGTCTTCATAAATTATCATTTTGTATTATAACAATATAACTTTAAATATTAAGATATAATTTTATGAGGTTGGTAAGGTTTAAGTTAAAATAAGAGATAATTTTATATATTTAATAAGGATTAAACATGAGTAAACACAAGTCAAAAATAGCGAAAATATTTGAACATCCTATGTCTGGAAATATTGACCATAAGAAAGTTGTAAGTGCATTGGAGCATTATGGAGCGAAAGTAGATATGTCAAAAGAGCATCGTGCAATGATACACTACAATGGGAAAGAACATTCTATGACTATTTCACATAGAACTGAACTTAGTAAAGATTCTATCGCAAAACTTCGTCACTTCTTAGAAGAGGTTGGTCTTACTCCAGATAAGCTTTAAGAAAAAAGGTTTTAAACCTTTTTTCATTTTTAGTCTCTGTTTCTGCTACGGCTAGAACTTCCACCACTACGAGAACGGTTACCTTTGTAACCACCACCATCACGATTTCTGTTGTTATTACCTCTGTAACCACCACCACTACGACCTCTTCCACGACCACGACCTCTACCATCATTACGACTTTCAGCTCTTTTTAATATAGCTTCAATCTTGTCAGCAGGGATACCAATAGAGTTTGGACCTTTTATAGTTTGTTTATCAAGTATCATAGATACAAGTTTAAACATAATCTTTTCTTCATCAATATCTTCTTTTAACATATCTATGATTTGGTGTGCTTCATCATAGATGTGTTGGTCTTCGATATTTTTAACAATAGTTTTTAAGTTGTTTTGTCTAAGGTCATTTTTACTAGGTACAAAAGCATGTTCCATAGTAGTTCCAATTTTAGCCTTAATTCTCTGAAGTTCTTTAAACTCTAAAGGAGTTAAAAGTGTAATAGCTTTACCTTTAGTACCAGCACGACCAGTACGACCGATACGGTGAACATAACTCTCAGGGTCAAAAGGGATATGGTAGTTGAAAACATGAGAGATGTTGTTTACATGGATACCACGAGCAGCAACATCAGTAGCAACTAAAACTTTTACAGAGTTGTTTTTGAACCCTTTTATAACAGTTTCTCTTTGTCTTTGCTCCATATCTCCATGAAGACCATTAGCTAAGTAACCAGCATTACTTAGAACATTGCTAAGTCTATCAACTTCACTTTTTGTTCTACAAAATACAACTGATTTTGTACTTTCTTGTGCATCCATAAGTCTGATGATAGCATCATCTCTTTCAGATTCATCTATAACATAATACTCTTGAGTAATATCAGAATTTGTAGTTTCACCTTTAGTGATAGAGATAAACTCAGGATTATCTAAAATTCTTTCAGCAAGAAGTTTAATAGGTTTTGGCATAGTTGCTGAGAAAAGTAATGTTTGTCTCTTAGTTGGTAAAAATGAAAAAATCTCATTAATATCATCTAAAAATCCCATATCTAGCATCTCATCAGCTTCATCTAAAACAACTATAGATGGATTAAAATCTTTAAGCATATCTTTTTTAAGTATATCTAGTAAACGCCCCGGAGTTGCAACAACTACAGAAGCCCCACGCTCGATTAAGTCGATTTGTCTTTTATATGAGCTACCACCATAAACAGTTACAGTTCTAGCACCCATGTTACGACCATACTTGTAAAGTTCATCACTTACTTGAGTAGCAAGTTCACGAGTTGGAGTGATAACTAAGATACCAACACCATCTTTAGGGTTAATGTTGTTTAGTGCTGGAAGACCAAAAGCAGCAGTTTTACCAGTACCCGTATGTGCTTGACCAACCATATCTCTACCAGCTAATACTACAGGGATAGCAGCAGCTTGGATTGGGCTAGGTACAGTAAACCCAGCAAATTTTACAGCTCTTAGTATATCATTGTTTAAACCTAAATCATCAAATGTGATAGTTGGTTCTTCAGTTGTGTTTTGTTCGTTTTGTGCATTTTCTTGCATCATCTACCTTTTAAGTAAGGGGATGACACAAAAAGCTTTCTGTTTTAAAGAGTTTAAAGCATCTTCCCCTGAGTTATATTTTCGCAATTATACCAAAAATAACTAAAAATAAGATTTATCTAAATTATATTTAAAATAATTTAAGTTATAGTGTGAAGATTGGTATGATTATAAAGGCAAAAAATAGATGATAATTCAAACAAAATACAGTTATGAAAAGATTTGGACAGATACAAATGAGAAAGATTTACTTAAAATGATAGCAGAAGAGGTTGGAGATGCAGATGTAAATGGAACTTTAGTCTATATAAAAGATGCTATAAAAAATGGAAAAGAATTGAGTGTTGGTAGTTGTAAATTTAAGCTGAAAAAGTAGCCACCACTTAAGGGTGTCTAACTTTTAATGTAGAGTTTAAACTCCAACCTATAGCTATCATAAAGCCTAAAACTCCAAAAGCTGGTAAAAATTCATAAGCATTAGCAAGATAAACCAACCATAGAAGTATAGCTCCAAGTGGGGTTGGTACACCTGTAAAGTATTTATCTACACTTCCTGCATCTGTGTGTAAGTTGAAATGTATAAGTCTTCTTAGCCCAGAGATAACATAGATGATGCTAACTACAGCAGAAAATATAAGTAAAATCCCATCAAATGAGTTGTTATAAACAGCTTGAAAGATTAAAAATACAGGAACAAGTACGAAGCTCAAAAAGTCAGCAAAACTATCTAGTTGCACCCCAAATTCATTTGAAAGATTGTACTTTCTAGCAATTTTACCATCAAAAATATCAAATGCTCCACCAATCCAAGCTAGTATGATAGCTAAGAAAAAATTGTTTTGAGTGATAAAATAAGTAGCCAAAAGACCAGCAGTTATATTTACAAATGTAAAAAGATTTGCAAGATTAAAATGTGATGATGGTGTGTATAAAAACTTCATAAAAGAACCTTATTTTTTTAACAATTATAGCAAATAAAAATTAAATTTGGTAAAATGATAAGAATTATCAATATAAGTCAATTCTAAGTGAGATTTGTATATCATATTAAAAAATATTAGTAGTTGTAAAAGTGCTTGGAAGAAACTCAGGTCTGTAGCTATACCATTATGAAAAAAAGGAAAATTATGCAAAATAGTATAAAATTATCGTTAATCTCAGTTGCTCTTTTGAGTCAAGTAAATGCGAGTGAAGTTCACTCTGTAAAAGATATGTTTACAGATGGAAAAACAAGTGGGCAAATTCGTTTAGGTTACTATAACTCAAATCCAGATGCTATAGGAAAGACACAAAGTGTAACGGCTATAGGTGGTCAGTTAAAGTTTGAAAGTGCTTCATTCAATGGTATGAGTGCAGGTGTGGCGATGTATACTTCTCAAAATATAGATGCATTAAGTGGTGAAGAAAATGATGGAAAATTCTCAGACTATCTAACTTCTAGTGAAAAAAGTTATACAGAACTAGCTGAAGCTTACTTAAACTATAGTGTAGATAATTTCAATATCCGTATTGGTCGCCAACTTATAGATACACCTTTAGCAGATAGTGATGATGTATATATGACACCAAACACTTTTGAAGCTGTAGTTGCTAGTTATGCTTTAAAAGATTTAGGTTTAACTTTTATCGGAGCAAATCTTCAAAGGATGCAAGGTGGAGATGCCGATTATCTAAATGTTACAAATAACAGTTGGATGGATACCGGAGATAATGGTACAAATATGTTGGCTATCCTTTATGCAAATGATGCCATAGAAGTCGGTGCTTGGTACTATGATGTAGATAAATCTGCAAAAGCTATATATGTAGATGCTACTGCAAACTTTGAGATTGCTAAAAACAATGTTTTAGCTTTATCTGCTCAATATTTAGATGAAAGTGAAGAAAACAATAGTGCTATAGATGGGACTATAGCTGGTATGATGCTAGAAGTTTCACTTGATAAGCTAACAGCTAGTATCGCTTATAATACTATAGATGTAGATGCTACAAAGGAGATTTTTGAAGGTTTTGGTGGTGGATGTTCATATACAAATATGGAAACAACAACAGCAGGTACACTAAATACAGATTCAGATGCTTATCTAATCTCTTTAAGTTATGATATTGCTAAACTAAATATCTTTACATCTTATGGAGAATTTAAAGCAGATTATAGTGCTAATGGTCATTTAACTGAACTAGATGCTGGTGTTAGTTATAGTTTTAATGATGAAACTCAAGTATCTTTCGTATATGTAAATGTTGATGATAAATTAGCAACAGATAGTGGAGCAGATGAGATAAAACTGTTTGCTAATTATACTTTTTAAATCTTTGGTTGTTTCTCAACAAACATAGAACAATCTCTACCACTACTTTGAAATACCATTATAGATGGTATTTGTGGACTTTTAAACCCATAAGCCTTACATCCGTGAGGCTTATCCTTTTCCCAAGTTACAAAATAATATTTACATCTTCTACAATTTATTCTTTTCATAAGTGGATTTTAGCATATTTTGGTACAATAACTCAACTAAAAAAAGTGAGAATATAAATGGATAAAATACTTTTAATGCTACAACTGCAAAATCAACTAAATGATGCCACTAATGGTGAAGAGTGGGTAAAGGGTGTAACTAAAAATGGTAAAACTATAAACTGGAACAGATGTATTTATATGGAATGTGCTGAGATGGTAGATAGTTTTTCATGGAAACATTGGAAAAGCATCAACCAAGAACCTGATTGGGATAACTTACAGATAGAGGTTATTGATGTTTGGCACTTCATCATGAGTTTAGCTATAGAGGACTATAACCAAAACTTAAAAGGTGGCATCGAAGATTTAGCTATAAACTTGTCTTCACAGGAAAACTTTGCATCTATAGATATAGATGGTGCTAGATTTGCAACTCAAAATGAAGTTATAGCTAAAGTTGAAAATATTATCCGTATATCTTTAGATGAAGATAGCTTAGAGTTAGAAAAGTTAATTAATGAATTTTTTGATTTGGTAGTTATGAGTGGGCTAAATCTTCAAACACTTTATAGACTATATGTAGGTAAAAATATCTTAAACCAAATCCGTCAAGATAATGGTTATAAAGATGGTTCATATATAAAAGTATGGAATGGTGAAGAGGATAATGTTGTTATGAAAAGACTTTGGGAGGAGGATGCAAACCTAAAACCTGAAACACTATACAAAGAACTTACAAAACTATACTTAGCTTTAAATAAGAGTTAATGAAAGAGAGTATTTTAGAGATTAAAAACTTATCTTTTGGTTACACTAAAGATAAGTTACTTTTTGATGATTTTTCACTTACACTTAAAAAGGGTGAGATAAAAGCTATCGTGGGGGAAAGTGGTGCTGGAAAGAGTACACTTTTTGAACTTATACTAAAAAATATAAAACCTTTTAGTGGTAGTATAAAAGTTGCTAAAATTTCGCAAGTTTTTCAAGACCCATATAGCTCTTTTCACCCAAGTTATACAGTGTTAAACCAGATAAATGATGTAGCTTCAACAGAAGAGTTGGGTAAATTTTTAGATGCTATAAACTTAGAGTATGAACTTCTTTTAAAACTACCACATGAACTCTCAGGTGGACAACTTCAACGAGCATCCATTATAAGAGCATTACTGATGAAACCTGATTTACTCCTCTTAGATGAACCAACATCAGCACTAGATAACATCATACAGTTAGAGGTGATGCAGGAGTTATTAAAATCTTTAGATACTATAGGGATACTACTTATAACCCATGATTTGGACTTAGCTTCTTGGTGTGGGGATGAGGTTATAATTATACCAACTCTTTGATACAAGATTCTATAGTAGTTTCTTTAGATATAGTATAGTCGATTTTATGTGGTAAAGCTTTTGCTGTTGTTTTACCTATAACTATAACTTTGTGAGTTTCATTTATAGTATGAGTTTTTAAAAAACATTTAACACTAGATGGTGAAGTAAATATAAGACAAGAGTTGTCTTCAACTTTACACTCTAAAATCTCTTTTGAGCAATCACTCTCATAAACTACAACTTCATCTATATCATAACCATCATCATTGCAAACTTTTACAAAGTCAGATGCAACAACCTTAGCACGAAGATAAAGCCACTTTGTAGTTTTTGGAAAACATCTAATCTTATCGACCAAAGTATCTCCATACCCACTCCCTATATCTAAAACACAACCACCTAACTTTTCATAAGAGATAGCACTCTGTTTTGAGATGCATAAAGCTTTTTTTGTTAAAAAATTATCTTTATCATACTGTTTTAAAGCTTCACTAGCTTGTTTAGAAGTGATGATAAGATAATCATAGTCATCAAAGTTAATCATTGGTTGAAAAAAATTGATACTAAGGGAGTTGATGCTTATAGCATCTTTATGTTTGGAAATTGAAAAAAGATATGTTTTCATCTTTTCAAAACCTCATTACTAAAATCAACAAAATCATCCAAATGATTTTCAACAATAGATACAACTATATCTATACTTAGATTTTGATAATCATGAACTGCTATATTTCTAAAGCCTATCATCTTTTGCATATTTGATGATGTTTCTTTAGAGATATAATCAAAATTTTCAAGTAAAGAGAAAATCTCTTTAGAAGTTTTAGGGATACCAAGTTTTTTTACTCTAACTATATGTGTAGCTATATCTATAGTTGCTTGTGATATTCTTTTTAGATTTAATACAACAGAATCTTGTTTAGCTAGATTAGTTCTAAAATTTTTATCAAACTCTTCAACAATTCTACTAATACATTTTTTTATATAATCAATTTTCTTTAAAATAATTTTATCTATCATATTTACAAAATTATAAAAAGTTTGGCTTAGTTTGTGATGTTTTTAGGCTAAAAGATAGTGTACTATCTTGTGCCTAAATCATTACAAAATGAGCCGAAATTTTTCTTAATTTTATTCCCACTCTATAGTAGCAGGTGGTTTAGAAGATATATCATAAACAACACGGTTGATACCATCAACTTCATTTATGATTCTTCTACTGATTCTTTCTAGTAAATCATGTGGTAGGTGTGCAAATGTAGCTGTCATACCATCAACTGCTTCTACAACTCTTACACATACTGTATTGTCATAAGTACGGTTATCACCCATAACACCAACTGATTTTACATTTAGTAAAACTGCAAATGCTTGCCAAGTTTTTGCATAGTATCCACTTGCTTTAAGTTCATCTAAAAGTATTACATCAGCTTCACGAAGTAGGTCTAAATCAGGAACATTTACATCTCCCATAATTCTTATCGCTAAACCTGGTCCAGGGAATGGATGACGGTTTATCATGTCAGCTGGAAGACCTAACTCTAGTCCAATTTTACGAACTTCATCTTTAAAAAGTTCTCTCAAAGGCTCGATAAGTTCAAAATCCATCCAATCAGGTAAACCACCAACATTATGGTGTGATTTTATAACCTCAGATGGTCCATTTACAGAGATAGACTCGATAACATCAGGGTAAAGAGTACCTTGTGCTAAGAACTTGATGCCATCATGTTTTTTAGCCTCTTTTTCAAACTCTTCTATAAAAGTATGACCAATGATTTTTCTTTTTTGTTCAGGGTCTGAGATGCCCTCTAACTTACCTAAAAAGTTATCTACTGCATCTACTGTTATAAGTGGTGCTTTAAGGTTTAGTTTGAAAACTTGTTCAACTTGTTCTCTTTCACCTTTTCTTAAAAGTCCATTATCTACAAAAACAGGGATAAGCTGGTCACCTATAGCTTCATAAAGCATAGCAGCAACAACAGAACTATCTACTCCACCACTAAGACCACAAAGAACTTTACCATCTCCAACTTTATCTTTTATAAGTTGAATTTGTTCTTTTAAGAAATGCTCCATTTTCCATTTTTCAGTAACTCCACAAATATTTTTTGCAAAGTTACGAAGCATTAAGTAACCCTCTTCTGAGTGTTGTACTTCTGGGTGATACTGCATCGCATAAACTTTTTTCTCTTCATTTGCTATGGCTGCATAAGGTGAGTTTGCAGATGTTGCTATGGGGCTAAAACCATCTGGTAAAGTATCTACCTTATCACTATGACTCATCCAAACGATACGATTGTCTTCACAATCTACTAACAGTGGAGAGTTTGTTTCAAGTTTTAACTCAGCTTTTCCATACTCATGATGGTCAGAACGAACTACGCTACCACCAAAATCTACTGCAATTCTTTGCATACCATAACAGATACCAAGAACAGGTATACCCATAGAGTAAACACCTTGATCTACTTCATAAGCATTTTCACTATAAACTGAAGATGGACCACCACTAAGGATAATACCTTTAGGGTTTTTTGCTTTTATCTCTTCTACCGAAGTATGGTAAGGTAAAATTTCACAATATATTTTATCTTCACGGAGACGACGAGCTATAAGTTGAGTGTATTGAGAACCAAAGTCTAAAACTATGATGCTTACATTTGTCATTTAGATGCCTTTAAAATAGGATAATTATGTTAATGGAAGAATACAATAAATAAGATTAATTCTCTATTTTATAGATGATTTGTATTTAAATTGTTTTTTGACAATAAATGTAACTATTAAGATAAAAATTAGATTAAATTATTAAATTTTCTCTTAGAATTGATATAAATCAATTTAATTGGAATTAAAATATATTAAAATACACCTGATTCTGAAATATTAACTAAGGAGAAAGAATATGAAGTTAAATAGATTAGCTATGTCTGTTGCGGCATTAGCATTTGTAAGTACAGGGTTATTTGCAGGTACATCAAGCATGAATGTAGAAAAAATGTTCGAAAAAGAATGTCAAGGGTGTCATGGTCCAAACCATGAAGGTGGTGTTGGTGCAGACCTAAGACCAAATGCAATTGCTAGAAAAAATTCTCAAATGCTTGCTGAGACTATCTTAAATGGTCGTCCAGGTACAGCAATGCCTCAATTTAAAGAGAAGTTTAGCAAAGCTGATGCAGATAAGATGGTTGACTATATACAACATTTTAAAGGTAAGAAGATTGAAGTTCTTACTTTAGAAAATGTAAAGGCTGGTTGGAAAAAACTAAATGATAGAATGAAGTTCTTAAAAAAATATCCACATGCTGTAGATGTTAAGAAAAATACAGATATCTGTTTCGTAACTGAAAGAGATGCTGCTCGTGTTGTTTTTATAGATGGTACAAGTGGTAAAGTTTTATCTAGACATCCAGCTGGTTTTGCAGTGCATGTTACTGTTACAAACAAAAGACAACCTCGTTATGCTTACTCAATATCTCGTTCAGGTTTAGTAACTATGTTCGATTTAAATACACCGGGTCAACAAAAAATTGCTGAAGTTCAAGTTGGTTCAGATTCTCGTGGTCTAGCAGTTTCTCCAGATGGTAAATACTTAATGGCTGGTAACTATGTACCAGGTGGTGCTATACTTATGGATGCTATGACATTAGAGCCTTTAAAAGTTTATCCAACATCAAGTGTTATAGATACTGAAGGAAACATTGGTTCATCTCGTGTAGCTGGTATTTACGATACTCCATATGGTCCATACATTGCATTTGCTCTTAAAGATGCTGGACATGTTTATATCGTTGATTATTCTAAACCTAATTTTCCAATTGTAGGAGATATCCCAAATATTGGTAAAATTCTACATGATGGATTTGAAAATGAAGGTAAAGAGATGGGTCGTTACATAATGCAAGCATCACAAGGTAGTGATGTTATGGGTGTAATTGACTTTAAAACTAAATCTTTAGTTGCTAAAGTATATACAGGTCCAGGTACTAAACCACATCCAGGTCAAGGTTCATCTTGGTACAATGATAGATATGGTCAACTTTATGCTACAAACAGTATGAATGTTGGTGATGTTGTTATTTGGGATAGCGAATGGAATGTTGTTAAGAATGTAGCTACTGCAGGTGGTGGTTTATTTGTTGGTACAAGTGAACATACACCATTTATTTGGTCAGATTGTGTTCTTGGTGGACCAGCAAACTGGAATAAAATTTATTTAATCAATAAGCAAACTCTTGAAACAGATAGAATTTTAACAGTTGGTACTAAAAGAGGTACTATCATTGATCCTGTAACACATAAAACACTTTATAGCTGGAAAGTTCCAACGGTAAAAGATAAAAAAGGTCATATTGTAGTTCCTCGTATATTACATGCAGAACCTGCAAATCACGGTCACTGGACAATGGTTTCAGAATGGAATGCTGGTCGTATTGGTATATATGAAGCAAAAACTGGTAAATTTGTTAAATACATCAAAGGTTTAACAACTCCAACTTTTACTTACTCTATTGAGCATAGACAAACTATTCCTGGTGCTTAATATTTTTATTCTCTTCCTCTATGGAAGAGGATGATATAAAAAAAATCTCGTAAGGCTTTATTTATGAAAATCATTTTTCTGTTTTTCCTTTTAATCTCTTCACTTTTGTCTGCAAAATATCTAACAAATGAATCTTGTAAAGAGTGTCATGAAGATATATATTATGAGTACCAAACTTCATTTCATTCAAAAACATACTTTAATGATGAATTGCATAGAAAAGTGGCGAATGCAGTAAGTAAAAAAACCTATGATTGTGGTTCATGTCATATGCCAGGTGCTTCAAATCTAAAAGCCTTAGAAACTGGTAAAGAACGACCTAGTAAGCTAAGTGAAGAGCAAACAGATGCTATTAGCTGTTTTTATTGTCATCAGATTGGGTATGTAAAACAAGCTCATAAAAAAAATATAACTTATATATCTAAAAAACCAGAAGGTTATAAACCCTCAATGTTTGGTTCTTTAGAAGATCCAGATGATAGCGATAAACACGAGATGCTAAATAATCCAATTTATAAAAAAAATGCTTGTTTAGGTTGCCATTCGCATAAAAGAAACTCTCATGATGTTTTAATCTTTAATGCAATGGAAGATAATCAAGATAGCACAGAATGTATAAAATGTCATATGCCATATACTACAGGAGGAGTTGAAAAAACCAATAAAAGAGGTAGATTAGAGCATAGAGAACATACTTTTTCTGGTATTCACAATATGGATATGAGAAAAAAAGGTATAGATATTTTTGTAGATACTACAGATAACACTATAGATATAACACTTAAAAATAAAATGCCTCATCCTCTTATTATTCAAGCATCAAGGCTTAAATATCTTGATA
>Ga0256842_1001280_pt1 | contig 20589 bp, 33 predicted proteins | sample 4559240metaG_FD_185973 | JGI IMG/M metagenome (GOLD analysis project Ga0256842, IMG submission 185973) | Hydrothermal vent microbial communities from Guaymas Basin, Mexico - 4559-240 | ecosystem: Environmental > Aquatic > Marine > Hydrothermal vents | place: Mexico: Guaymas Basin | collected... | reverse complement strand
ATCATCTTGAGCTATCCCTATATGTTTTACAATAGTCTGTTTAACTTTCCCCATTACGCGAGAACTCTCTACTATCTGTACTGAACATCTTGGACTATTTGGTGTTTTTTTTACTCTTACAAACATAAAGAACTCTCTTTTTTAGGATTTTATTTATTATTCGTATTTTAGCCTAGTTTAGCTTAAAGTAGAATGATATATAGATTTAGCTAGGCACTACAATATTTTAGAGCTTCAACTTTCCTTAGTGGGTGGGGATTTAGTCGTTGCTTAAGGAAGGTTTGGGGCGAAGTCGGGAAAGTGCCAACTCCATGATTTTAAATACCTCTTTAGCAGGTACAAATATAGAGTTTTTATCTCTATGAGTTAGCCCATAGTTTTACCAATATTATTAAATTACTACTATTTTAGCTAAAGTCTAATAAAAATAAGTTTTATTTAATATGGATAATCTGTTTGAGATGGAAAGTATTTAAATATCCCCACAAAGTTGTGGGAATAAAGGAGGTAAAAAGATTATACTAACTCTATGATTGCCATAGATGTAGCATCTCCTCTTCTTATTCTAGTTCTGATAATTCTTGTATATCCACCATTTCTATCTTTGTACTTTGGTGCGATTTCATTCATTATCTTTTTTGTACTCTCTTTATGTTGCAACATTGCAAAAATTGCTCTGTGTGCATTTAGAGTATCCTCATTAAGTGCTTTTGTTATTAATTTTTCATAATACTTTCTAAGCTCTTTTGCTTTTGGTACAGTTGTTTCAATTCTTTCGCTAGTTGTTAAAGCTATTGAAAGGTTTTTTAGAAGTGCCGCTCTGTGCTGAGATGTTCTATTCAGCTTACGGTATCCATGCTTATGCCTCATGAGTATCCTTTATAATTTTTAATTGTTCAAACTTTTTATTTAAGGTAACTCTCAATGAATCAGAAAGGTCAAAGTCAGGACCAAAACCTTGGCTAACTAAACACTCTGTAATCTCATCAAGTGACTTTTTACCTAAATTTTTGATATTTTTAATATCATTATCATCCATAAGTACTAGTTCACCTAGATACTTAATCTCTGCTCTATCAAGCGAGTTAAATGACCTAGCACTTAGCCCTAAACTATCTATACTCTTTAGATAATCTTTTAGCTCACTATCATCACTTGTCTTTTTTGACTGAACTACTGCAATATCTACATCTAACACACCGTTAAATACAGAAAGTTGCTTATTCATAACCTCTAAAGCATTAGTAAATGCCTCTACTGAACCAATTTGACCATCTGTTTCTATATCAAAAACTATCTTCTCATAGTTAGGATTATCATCAACTAATACAGACTCTATCTTATAATTAGCTTTTTTAACAGGTGTAAAGAAAGCATCTAATGCTATACTATTTTCATCAACTTCATCTCTAAGGTCTTCAGTAGGTACATAACCTATACCTTTAGCTATTACTAGGCTAAAGTTAATTTGAGCATCTTCATTTAGAGTTGCTAAATGAGCATCTGGATTTACCACTTCAAGAATATCATTATTAAGATCAGATGCCACAATATCTTTGTGTCCCTCAAAAGAGTAATTTACCTCTACCCTATCTACATCATCTTTAATCTTAAAACGAATATTTTTTAAGTTTATAATAAAAACAGCTACATCTTCATGCATACCTCTGATACTATCAAACTCATGAGAAGCACCTTCTATGTTAACAGATATTGGTGCATATCCTGTAGAACTACTTAAAATCAATCTTCTCAATGGATGAGCTAAAGTAATAGCATAACCACTCTCAAATGGGTATGCTATAATCTCTGCTCTACTATTACTGATTTCATTAACTTCAACCTCTGTTGGCATAAATGGTGCAAGTTTTATTTTTCTCATAATCAGCCTTAATTAGAATTATTTAGAGTAAAGCTCAACTATTAAACGCTCTTCAACAGGAATAGAAACTTCTTCTCTTTTAGGTACTCTTGTATAGATACCAAATACTTTATCTTTATCAACATCTACCCACTCAACCATACCAGTTTGGTTTGTAAGTTCTAAACTTCTCACGATTTGTGGATTAGCTTTGCTTTTTTCTCTGATTTCAATTTTTTGACCAGCTTTAACTCTAAATGATGGAATATCAACTCTCTTACCATCAACTAAGATATGACCATGATTTACAAATTGTCTAGCAGATGCTCTAGTTGTAGCAAATCCCATTCTATAAACAACATTATCTAATCTTTGTTCTAATAGTTCAATCAAAATACTACCTGTATTTCCATCTTTTCTATTAGCCTCTTTATATAATGCTCTAAATTGCTTTTCGCTCACACCATACATAAATTTAGCTTTTTGCTTCTCTCTAAGTTGAAGACCATACTCACTAACTTTTGTTCTTCTTTGACCATGTTGCCCTGGAGCATAAGGTCTTTTTTCTAAAGCACTTTTACCAGCAAGTCTTCTCTCACCTTTTAGTCCCAAATCAACGCCAAGTCTTCTTTCTAGTTTCTCAACAGGACCTCTATATCTTGCCATTATTATACCCTTCTCTTCTTAGGTGGTCTACAACCATTATGTGGTAGTGGTGTAATATCTTTTAAAGATGTAACACGAATTCCCTCTGTTGCACCAATTGCTTTTACTGCTGTATCTCTACCAGAACCAGGTCCTTGTACTTTGATACCAACCTCTTTTACACCGTTCTCTTTTGCTTTTTCCATAGCTGATGCTACTGCTTCTGTTGCTGCGAAAGGTGTAGATTTTTTACTACCTTTAAAACCTAATGCTCCTGCAGAACTCCAAGCTATAACATTACCCATCTCATCAGTAACTGTAATTACTGTATTGTTAAAAGTTGCTGCAACATATACAACAGCTTTTGCAATACTCTTTTTTGCTTTTTTCTTAGCCATTTATTATACCCTTGTTATTATGCCGCACCAACGGTTTTTCTTTTACCCTTACGAGTTCTAGCATTTGTCTTAGTCTTTTGACCTCTACATGGAAGTCCTCTTCTATGTCTAAGTCCTCTATAACTACCTAAGTCCATTAAGGCTTTAATATCCATAGCTACTTTTTTTCTAAGATCACCTTCAACCATAACGCTATCTTGAATCTCGTTACGAATTGTAGCTGCTTCACTATCACTTAGTTCATATACTCTTTTATTGTAATCAATACCCGTCTTATCAAGAATTTTTCTTGATGTTGTAAGACCGATACCAAAAATATAAGTTAGAGCATATTCCATTCTCTTTTTCTTTGGTAAATCTACACCTGCTATACGAGCCATATCTATCCTTGTCTCTGTTTATGTTTTGGATTTTTACAAATCACTCTTACGATACCTTTTCGTTTGATAATTTTACAATCATCACACATCTTCTTAACCGATGGTCTAACTTTCATTGGTCGCTCCTGCATTATTTTTACACTTATTTTGCGTAGATTATTGAAGTTAATAATCCAACTCTTGAATAATCAGTGTCAATTATGCAAAAGTTCTTCACGCAGTCCCTTAACACTTAAAATATATTAAGGGTGATAATTATATCTAAAAGTAATTTAAATTTTACTTATATCTAAAAGTAATTCTACCTTTATCTAAACTATAAGGTGTTAATTCAACTTTTACCTTATCTCCTGGAAGTATTTTGATATAGTGCATTCTCATTTTTCCTGCGATATGACACAGTACAATATGCTTATTCTCTAACTCTACTCTAAATGTTGCATTTGGTAATGCCTCAACCACTTTTCCATCAATCTCTATAACATCATCTTTTGCCATAAATTTTATCTCCTAATTTACTATAACTCTGTTAAAATAACAGCTCTATTATCTATAATCGCTACTTGGTGTTCGTAATGGCTAGTTCTTAATCCATCTTCACTCACAACTGTCCATTTATCCTCTAATATTACCTCATTGCCACTCTCTTGACAAATCATAGGCTCAATACAAAATACCATTCCATTTTTAATCTTAGGACCTTGTTTAGGTTTACCCTCAAGATAGTTTAGAATACTTGGTTCTTCATGAGGTAATTTACCGATACCATGTCCACAAAAATTTCTTAATGGAACAAATCCTCGCTTAGTAATAAAATCTTCTAATATTTTGGATAATTCTTTAAATCTCATACCAACTTTAATAGAATCAATTGCATGATATAAGGCATCTTTTGAACATGCAATAAGTCTCTTATCATCATCACTAATTTCACCTATTGGCATTGTAATGGCAGCATCACCATAATAGCCATCTAGTTTACTTCCGATATCAAGTCCTAAAATATCACCATCTTTAATGATTTTATCATCAGGTATTCCATGAATTACTGCTTCATTAAGTGAAGTACAAACAGAACCAGTAAATCCATAAAGACCTTTAAATGATGGAATAGCACCAAGAGAACGAAGATAATCTTCACCCATCTTATCTATCTCTTTAAGAGTCATACCTGCTTTAACATTATCTTGTAAATATTGAAGTGTTTGTGCCACAAGATTACCAGCTTTTTTAAGCTTAGCAATCTCGTTTGGCTTTCGTAATGGTATCGCCATTATAGACCTACATTACCTAAAGTATTATATTGATTCATTGTTCTTTGTGCTTCAACTTTTCTCATTGTATCAAGTGCAACTTGAACAATAATAAGAACTGCTGTCCCACCAAAATAGAAACTAGCACCCATAGTATTAATAAATACAAATGGTACAGTTGAAATAATAGCCAAATATACAGAACCACTTGTTGTCAATCTACTAGCAACCTCATTTAAAAACTCTTTGGTATGCTCCCCTGGTCTAACACCTGGGATAAATCCACCTTGTCTTTTGAGATTATCTGATATATCTTTGGCATTAAATGCAATTGATGCATAAAAGAATGCAAAGAATATAACAAGTAAGAATGTAATAATATTAAATACTAATCCACCTGGTGCTAAAATATCAGCTATTGCTACTAATGTCTCATTCTTACTTGATTGAAGCATTGTAAGAGGGAACATCAATATTGCACTTGCAAAAATTGGAGGAATTACACCAGAAAGGTTTACCTTAATTGGTATATAGTTCATTACTCTTTTATTTTGATTTTGCATCATAGTTTTTCTTGAATAGCTAATTGGTACTCTTCGCTCACCAAGTTCAACATAAATAATTGTCAAAATTGTTATAAGCATAATAGCAAGAATTGCTAAAATAACCAAGAAACTCATCTCTCCAGCATTAACTGCTTGAACTGTATTTGAAATCGCAGATGGAATACCTGATACAATACCAGCAAAGATAATAAGTGATATACCATTACCAATACCTTTTTGAGTAATCTGCTCACCAATCCACATAAGTAACATTGTTCCACTTAGCATAGAAAATGTTGCAATAACTGTAAACATAGTTGGGTCAATCATAACAGCACTCTGTCCTGCTTTACCAGTAAGTGATTGTAGTCCCATAGATACACCAATTGCTTGAACAACAGTAATTAATATTGTGAAATATCTAATAATTTGCATATACTTTTGCATTCCATCTCGCTCTTTTTTCATCTGACCAAGAGTTGGGAATGTTGCAGCAAGAAGTTCCATTACAATAGATGCTGTAATATAAGGCATAATACCTAAAGAGATAATACTAAGACGACTAATCGCGTCTCCTGAAAACATATTAGCTAGTCCAAGGGCATTATTGGCGTTGGTATCAAAGAACTCTTTGATAACACCCAAATCAACACCAGGGACTGGAATATATGCTAAAACTCTATATGCGAAAATAAACCCTAAAGTTATTAGAATTTTCTGAGTTAAAGCATTACCCATGCTATTTTCCGCTTGTTGTAACTAACTCATCTTTGATTTTTGATGCTAAATCTTTTACACCTGAACCAATAAGTTTTACTCTAGTTACATTGCTTTTCATTTTGTGAACACTTTTGATGCTCTCAACTGTAATCTCATCAAGAGATGCTATAGAAGTTATTTTATCTACATTAATTGCATAAGGTTTCTCTACTCTTGAAGTAAATCCAACTTTTGGAGTTCTCTTCATAAGTGGCATTTGACCACCTTCAAAACCTCTTTTTCTCTTGTAACCTGTTCTAGACTTTTGCCCTTTGTTACCTCTTCCAGCTGTTTTACCAGTTCCAGAACCTTGACCACGACCAACTCTTTTTCTATTACGAGTTGAACCTGGTGCTGGTTGTAAGTTATGTAATGACATTCCTATCCCTTACGATTTAATTCTTGTAAGTGCTTGAATTGTAGCTCTTACTAGGTTATTTGGGTTGTTTGAACCAATTGATTTACTAAGAACATCTTGAATTCCTGCAAGTTCTAATACTGGTCTAGCCGCACCACCTGCGATTACCCCTGTACCTTCACTAGCTGGTCTCAATACTATTCTACTTGCATTAAACTTATGTTCAATATCATGAGCAATTGTAGTACCTTTGATATTTACTTTTACTAAGTTTTTAAAGGCATCATCAACTGCTTTTTTGATAGCATCAGGAACTTCCTTTGCTTTACCAAAACCATAACCAATTGTACCTTTTTTATCACCAATAACTACAAGAGCTGTAAATCTAAATCTTCTACCACCCTTTACAACTTTAGTAACACGACCAATATTTACAATTACCTCTTCAAAATCTTCTCTGTTAATATTTTCCATCATGCTTCCTTATAACTTAATACCAGCGTCTCTAAGTGCATCAGCAAATGATGCAACAACGCCGTGATATAGATAACCATTTCTATCAAATACAACAGTAGTAATACCTTGTGCAATTAAAGCTTCACCTAAAGTTTTTCCCAAAACTTTAACATCTTCTCTATTTGCTTTGAGTCCTGCTTTTTGACCATCAACACTTAAAAGAGTTGTACCAGTGTTATCATCTATTGCTTGTGCATAGAAGTATCTATTTGATTTAAAAATAGATAATCTTGGTAGCTCAGCTGTACCAAATACTTTACCTCTAATTCTAGCTTTTCTCTGAGCGCGTAGTTTATTTTTTTTTCGTTGAATACTTTTTAACATCTATTCGCTCCCTTACTTACCAGCTGCTTTACCAGCTTTTCTAATGATATGCTCATCAGTATATTTCACACCCTTACCTTTATACGGCTCTGGTGGTCTAAAGTCTCTGATTTCAGCAGCTGCTTGACCTACTGATTGTTTGTCTGTACCACTGATTGTGATGATATTTTTTTCAACTTTCATCTCTAATCCATCAGCAATTGGATAATCAATATCATGAGAGAAACCAAGTTGAAGATTAAGAACTTTACCTTTAACAGCAGCTCTATAACCAACACCATTAATCTCTAGTGATTTAGAAAAACCTTTATCAAGACCAATAATAATATTATTTAGAAGTGAACGATAAGTTCCCCAAAATGCAGAACTCTCTTTAGAATCACCTATTCTTGAAAAAGTTACTTCACTATTTTCAATTCCAACACCTACTCTACCGTGTGTCTCTAATCTTTTTTCAATATTGCCTTTTTTAGCAACGATTACAGTACCATCAACAGTTACTTCTATTCCATTTGCAATAACTACAGGTTTTTTACCTACTCTTGACATAAATCACCCCTACCAAATACTACAAATTACTTCGCCGCCGATGCCGCGTTTGAATGCTTCATCATTTGGAAGCACACCTTGAGAAGTTGATACAATTAAAGTACCATATCCATTTTTAAATGAACGGATATCATCTCTACCTTTGTGAACTCTTCTACCAGGTTTTGAGATTTTTTTAACCTCATTAATTACACTATAACCATTATCATCATATTTGATAACTACAACTATAGTCTTTTTATTTCCATCTTCTTTTACGCTAAAACTCTCTAAATAGTTCTTATCCACAAGAATAGAAATTATTGCCTCAATTGTTTTTGAGTGAAGTAGAGTAGTTGTATCTAATCTTCTTTGTGCAGCATTTCTTACTCGGGTAAGAGAGTCTGCAATTATATCTGTCATCATCTTTTACTCCTTTAAATTACCAGCTTGCTTTTCGCATACCTGGGATTAGACCTTCATTAGCCATCTTTCTTAAACATATACGACAAATTCCAAAATCTCTATAAACAGAGTGTGGTCTTCCACATATTGTACATCTTGTATAAGCTCTTGAAGAGAACTTAGGTGTTCTCTTTTGTTTAGCTATCATTGATTTTTTAGCCATTACTTTTCCCCTTTGCAAAAGGCATACCCAATTTTTCTAAAAGTGCAAACGCCTCTTTATCATTCTCTGTACTTGTTACAATTGTAATATTCATACCATGTGTTTTGATAATGCTATCATACTCAACTTCAGGGAACATTAGTTGTTCTTGAAGACCGAAGTTATAGTTACCTCTACCATCAAAACCTTTTCTAGGTGTTCCTCTAAAATCTTTTACTCTTGGAAGTGCAATTGATACTAATTTATCAAAGAAGTTATACATTTGATTACCTCTTAAAGTAACTTTGATACCACTTGGCGCACCCTCTCTAGCTTTGAAACCAGCTACAGATTTTTTAGCATTTACAATAATAGATTGTTGTCCAGCGATTAAAGATATAGTCTCTCTCATATTAGCGATTAACTTATTATCTTTACCCTCTTCACCAGCACCAACACTAATTACAATTTTTTCAAGTTTAGGTGTTTGCATAACATTTTTAATATCACACTCTTCTCTAAGAGCGGGTACAATATCTAAATACTTTTGCTTCATTCTACTCATAATATTAACCCTCTACTTTTTTAACATTAGAGATGTGAATAGGCATTTCTACATTAGAAAATCCACCCTCTTTGTTCTCTTCATTTGGTTTAATAGTTTTTTTAGCCATTTTACAACCAGCTACTATTACAGAGTCTTTTTTAAGAAGTACTTGAAGAACTTCCCCTTTTTTACCCTTATCATCACCAGCAATTACTAAAACTTCATCGCCTTTTTTGATTTTAAACTTTTTATTTGCCATTACCAAACCTCCGGTGCTAGTGATACAATCTTCATAAATCCTGCATATCTTGTTTCTCTTGCAACAGGACCAAAGATACGAGTACCAATTGGGTTCTTTTTATCATCAATAATAACTGCTGCATTATCATCAAATCTGATTACAGAACCATTTTCTCTTTGAATCTCTTTGCTAGTTCTTACGATAACAGCTTTAATAACTTTACCTTTTTTAACTTTTCCTGTTGGAAGAGCTTTTTTAACAGAAGCGACAATAACATCACCAACTGAGGCATATCTTCTTTTAGAACCACCTAAAACTTTGATACACATAATCTCTTTTGCACCACTGTTATCAGCTACAGTTAATCTTGTAAAACCTTGAATCATTCTAACTCTCCCTTCTCAACTTTAGAAAGTACTTTTAGAAGTCTAAACTTTTTTCTTTTTGATAGAGGACGACACTCTATTGCACTCACTGTATCACCTTCACTAATTAGATTATTCTCATCATGAATTAGATATTTTTTAAATCTTTTTACAGTTTTATGGTATCTTGGGTGAAGGACTTTTCTTTCTACCAAAACAGTAGCAGTTTTATCACCTGCTATCTTTATTACTGTACCTTGTATTTCTCTTTTTGGCATTATTAACCCCTTGCTACAGTCAATGCTGTATTAATCTTTGCTATATCTTTTTTAGCAATTCTTAATTCACTAGTATTTGTAAGTTGCATAGTTCTCTGTTTTGCTTTAAGAGTAAAAAGCTCTAACTTTTTCTCTTTTAACATCTCTAGCAACTCTTGTTCGCTTTTCTCTTGAATATCAGTATAGTTCATTACTATCCTTTAGTGTAATTATCTTAGTTTTAAAAGGTAATTTATGACAAGCAAGTGTTAAAGCTTCTCTAGCTAATTTTTCATCTACACCAGCCATCTCAAATATAATTCTACCTGGCTTTATATTCATAACCCATTTCTCAACAGCACCTTTACCTTTACCCATTCTTGTTTCAAGTGGCTTTGCAGTAATTGGTTTATCAGGGAATACTCTAATCCAAGTTTTACCTGAACGGTTGATTTTTCTTGTCATTGTAATTCTTGATGCTTCAATTTGTCTTGAATCAATTCTACCAGCACTTACAGCTTTGATAGCAATATCACCAAATTCAATTTTATTAGCTCTAAAAGATTTACCACGGTTACGACCTTTTTGTTGCTTTCTCCATTTAGTTCTTTTTGGCATCAACATAACTATTCACCTCTTCTTGATCTTGATCTCTTAGGAGTCTTCTCTTCTGTAGCTTCTGCTTGAATACCTTTTTGAAGAACTTCACCTTTGAATATCCATACTTTAATACCTATAATACCATAAGTAGTATGTGCTTCAGCAAAACCATAATCAATTTTAGCTCTTAGTGTATGAAGAGGAACTCTACCCTCTAAGTACCACTCAGTTCTTGCCATTTCAGCACCACCAAGTCTTCCTGAAACTGAAACTTTGATACCTTTTGCACCTGATTTTAAAGCACCTTGAATAACTTTTTTCATAGCTCTTCTAAATGCAATTCTTCTTTCAAGTTGAGTTGCTACATTTTCAGCGGCTAATTGAGCAGATGCTTGAGGTCTTTTTTCCTCTTTGATATTAATAGAAACATCTTTACCAAGCATTTTGATAAGAGTAGCTTTAAGCTTCTCAATATCAGCACCTTTTTTACCAATGATAATACCAGGTCTTGCAGTAACAATATTAACTCTTAATTTTTTAACTGTTCTTTCAATGATGATATTACTAACACCAGCATAAAAAAGCTCTTTTTTAAGATATTTTCTAATTCTATAATCTTCTTCTATAAACTTAACAGCTCTATCTTTTGCAGGAAACCATCTTGATTCCCAGTTTCTGTTAATTCCAAGTCTAAGACCTATTGGATTTACTTTTTGACCCATAGTTACGCTTCCTTCCCATTATTTACTTCTTCTACAACAACTAAAATATGAGCAGTTGGCTTAAGAATTCTTGTAGCAGTACCACGAGCTCTTGGTCTCCATCTTTTCATAACAGAACCTTTATCAACTCTACAAGAAGTAATTACTACCTCTTCTGGTTCAAAATCACCATTTGCTACAGCAGATGCTATAACTTTAGAGATGATTCTAGCTGCTTTATTTGGCATAAATTCCAAAGATGCAAGTGCAAGTTCAGCATTCATTCCCTGTACTTCTCTAGCTACTAATCTAGCTTTTGTAGGAGATACTCTTGAAAATTTTAATAGTGCTCTACTCATATCCTAACCTACTTTCTTTTGAACTGAGCCTTTATGACCCTTAAATGTTCTAGTTGGAGCAAATTCACCTAATTTATAACCAACATGATTTTCAGTTACAAATACAGGAATGAAATTTCTTCCATTATGAACATTGATTGTTAATCCAATAAACTCAGGAAAAATTACTGATCTTCTTGACCAAGTCTTAATTGGTTTTTTAGATTTTTCCTCTTTTGCTTTTAATACTTTTTTCATTAAGTGACCATCTATAAATGGACCTTTTTTCGTAGATCTTGCCATTTTAGCCCCTTATTTCTTTCTCTTAGAGATTATTAATTTATCACTTGATTTCTTCTTACGAGTCTTATAACCTTTAGCAGGAGTACCCCAAGGAGAAACTGGATGACGACCTGAATTAGTCTTACCTTCACCACCACCGTGTGGGTGATCTATTGGGTTCATCGCACTACCTCTAGTTTGAGGTCTTTTTCCTAAATGTCTAATTCTACCAGCTTTACCAATTACGATATTGATAAAATCTTCATTACCAACTGTACCAATTGTTGCAAGACACTGGTCTAAAATATATCTCATCTCACCTGATGGTAATCTAAGTGATACATATTTTCCATCTCTACCCATAATTTGAGCATATCCACCAGCACTTCTAGCAAGTTGCCCACCATGACCAGGACTCATCTCAATATTATGAACTAAAGTTCCCACAGGAATACTTTTTAATCTCATAGTATTACCAGTTTTAATATCTAGTCCTGATTCAGCAGACATAATTCTATCATCTACTTTTAGACCTTTTGGTTGTAAGATATATCTTTTATCACCATCTACATAATGAATTAGACAAATTCTACAGTTTCTATATGGGTCGTACTCAATAGTAGCTACTCTACCCTCTATACCAAATTTATTTCTTTTAAAATCTATAATTCTATATAGTTTTTTTGCACCAGCTTCTCTATGTCTTGAAGTTATTCTACCATTACTGTTTCTACCAGCTTTTCTAGAAATATTTTTCAATAGACTTCTTACACCAGCTTTAGCAGTAATATCACCACTATCTAAGTTTGTCATATAACGACGGCTTGGTGTGGTTGGTTTATAAGTTTTAATTGCCATACTCTATTCCCTTTATACCGCTAAGCTTTCTATTTTAGCATCTTCTGGAAGCTTAACATAGAATTTTTTCATACTAGCTCTCTTCCCTGCTCTACCTTTAAACATTTTCACTTTGCCATTTACTTTAAGTGAATTTACTTTTAAAGGATTAATTCCAAAGAACTCTCTAAATACCTCTTTTAGACCATTTTTAGTCATTCTTGGAGCTGTCTGTACAACAATAACACCATCTTCTTGAAGTTCAATACTTTTTTCTGTGTATAATATTGCTTTAATATCTGTAATATCTGCCATCTTAACTCTCTTTTGTCAATTTATCTAAAACTGCTTTTTCAATTACTATTGAATGGTATGCAGATACTAAATAAGCATTTAGCTCATTTGCTTCTATTAGATAGCTATTTTCAAGGTTTCTAAATGCTAAATATGTTTTATCATCTATTAACTCTTTTACTACTAAAACATCTCTTTGGTTTAGTGCATCTATATAACTTTTAGCATCTTTTGTCTTACCAGACTCAATTGATACCATATCTGTTACAAAAAGTTGCTCATTTGCACTTCTTTCAGCTAATGCATGATAAAGAGCTAATTTCTTTTGCTTTTTATTTACTTTTTGATTGTAGTTTCTGTTGTTTTGAGGACCAAATGCAACACCACCACCAACAAATATTGGAGAACGAAGTGAACCAGCTCTTGCTCTACCTCCACCTTTTTGAGCCCATGGCTTCTTACCACCACCTCTAACTGCAGAACGATTTTTCGCCTGAGCAGAGTTTGCTCTTAGTCCAGCAGAATAAGATTTACAATATAAATATACATTATGTGGGTGAACTTCTAAAAACTTTTGAGGAAGTTCACTTGTTTTTACTAATACTGGGTTACTCATTTAACAATCCTTACTAGACCTTTAGCACCATTATGACCTGATACTGAACCTTTTAATACTAAAATACCGTTCTCAGCGTCAAATGATACTATATCATTTTTTACACTATTTTTTGTATTACCATATTGACCTGGCATTTTTTTACCTTTTTGAACACGACCTGGCCACTCAGCATTACCGATTGAACCAATTCTTCTACCAAATCTATGACCGTGACTACCAGGTCCTCCACCGAAGTTATGTCTTTTCATACCACCAGAGAAACCTCTACCTTTTGTAGTAAAAGATGCTCTTACAAGAGTAGCTTCACTTAGTGGTGCTGTACTTAAATCACCAACTTCTGTACCCTCTGCTACTTCAATCGTCATAAACTTGTTAAAGTCTTCTGATACATTGAATTTAGCTTGTTGTCCAGCGATAGCTTTATTCATTTTTTTACTACTTGAGTAAGCTACTAATGCTTTACCATCTTCTCTTACTTCACATACTTTTACTTCATGAACTCTAAGAAGAGTAACAGGAACGCTTGGCACTTCAACAGTTCTGCTCATACCAATTTTTTCTACTAAAAATTCCATCTATTATACTCCTTATTTATCCATTGAACGAATTTCTACTTCAATCTCAGGTGCTAAATCCAACTTCATAAGTGAATCTATAGTATCTGATGTAGCAGAAACAATGTCAATCATTCTTCCATGAATTCTAATCTCAAATTGCTCTCTTGCATCTTTATTAACATGCGGAGATTTAAGAACTGTATAACGCTTCATTTTAGTTGGCATTGGGATAGGACCTCTAATTTGAGCTCCAGTTCTCTTAACTGCATCTACTATAGCAGCAACTGATCTGTCTAAGACACGATGATCATAAGCTTTAAGCTTTAATCTAATTTTTTCCATTTTTACCCTTATAAAGAACTCGTCAATTTCATATTGACCTTAATTGAACTGCGATTATATCAAAATTTAACTTTTAAATCAACTACTTTTATTATAATTTTTCAATTAGTTTCCTTTTAATAAGGAATAATATAAACTAGAAAAGGGTAGATATGCTGATAAATATTATCTTTAAGTAACTATTTAAAGAAAATAAACTATAATTTTTGCTAATATAAAATTGATAGGAGATTTAAATGCATCAAGTTACACTCAGTATGACAGATACAGCATATCATCATTTAATATATATGATACAAAATATACCATCTATAGATATAATTAAAGATATAAAAAAAATAGATTTAAAAAATGATGAATTTAAAATAGATACGAAAGAGTGTTTATATACATTAGAAGAGATAAAAAGTGATAAAATAGATGAATTTAAAATTGTAAAACCAAATAATCTTTTTGAAGAGTTAGGTTTTTAGTGTATAATATATTAAGAAGAGATAGTTTTGTAAAAAAGGCTAAAAAGTTTTTTAAAAAACATCCACAACTAAAAGAAAAATTTAAAAAAGTGATTTTAAATTTAGAAAATAATCCATTTGAACCATCACTTAAAACCCATAAATTAGGTGGGAAACTAAATGATTTATATAGTTGTAGTTTAAACTATGAATATAGAATTATTTTATCTATTATTATAATTGAGAATAATATATATTTAGTAGATATTGGTAGTCATGATGAGGTCTATTAAGAGTAATAATAAATATTACTCTTTAAATCTAATCTTTTTTCACCCTATAAATCACACTATAAAGTAGTGGAATATAGTATAAATTAAGAACCGTAGCCCAAGCGATACCAAATCCAAGAGATACTGCCATTGGTTGGATAATAAGTGCTTGACCACTTGCAAAGAACATTAGTGTAAATAATCCTAATATTGTAGTAATTGATGTTAGTAATATTGGTCTTAATCTTGTAGAGGCATTTTCTACTATTTCATTAAGATTATTTGATTCTCTAATAAAACTTATCATAATTAATCCATCATTTACCACAACTCCTGCTAATCCTATTATTCCCATAACACCTGGCATTGTGAGGTTTATTCCTACAATTTTTGCACCTATTAACGCACCAACTATTGATAGTGGGATAGATGATATTACAAGAAGAGGTAATAGCATTGAGTTAAACATCCAAACAAGTGATATAAATATTAAAAATATTGCTATCATAGATGCTTGGGACATCTCTTGTTTTAATTTTGCATTTTCTCTTGCTTCTCCTTTAATAATTACCTCTACACCACTTTTAGAAATCTCATCTAATAGTGGTTGGATTTGGGTTGTTACCTCTGATGCTATAATTTTTTTGGCATCTACTCTAGCAAATACTGAACGGACTCTATTGCTATCTTCTTTGAATATCTTTACAAAGCTTTTTTTGTAGTAGAAATCACAAATATCTTTTAATCTTACTACCTCTTGTTGGTTTGGAGTAGTTAATTTAATAGAGTTTAATATATCACTGCTATCTTTATTTATATCTTTTATTTTAATTCTTATTAATCCCTTATCATCAAAACTTTTCCCATATTCTGATTTTAAAAATATACCTTTGAGAGTTGATGTGATGTATGCTTCATTAAATCCTAAATCTTGTCCATACTCATTGACTCTAAATTTCACCTCTTTTACACCCTCTTTTGCATTATCTGATATATCATTTACACCATCAATCAAACTCAACTTATTTTTTAATCTCTCTATAGCATCTAAGAGTTTTGTAATATTAGTATCACTAAATCCAATATCTATATCATAACTTGTAATTCCTGTTTGTGGTACAAATACATTAATTTCATTAAATATTAATTTACCTTTACTATCTTTTTTGATTTTAGCATCTTGAATTAGCTCTTTATCTAGTGTTTTAGCTATCTCTTGTGCTTTTCTCACTCTTATCATATCCTCTCCATCATACTCTAATGATAGATATGGATTGATATATTTATCAAATATATTCTCTGGTGCTTTTTCATGTAGATTTACAAAGATTTGAAATAGGTTATCTCCTGTTTCAAATGATTGGTCAGGATTCATTTTAAGTCCAACAACAGAGGTAACAGAACTTATCTCTTTCTCTCCTAATCTCTTGACTAACTCTTTTTCAATCTCTGTTACTTTGAGTTCGGTCTCTTCTAGTTTATTATTAATATTGATTTTACCACTAATATATATTTGAGTAGTATCAAATTCAGGAAATAGTTGAAATTTAGTTATTTTAAACATTGCCATTGTAGATGTAATAATAATAATTACCATTAAGATAAGAGATTTGATTTTATGCTTAAACATAAATGAGATAACTGCTTTGTATATTTTAATATTAATATCCCAAAATGGTGTTACCTCTTTATGATTTTTTTTAGTTTTAAATGAGTATAACTCTTTGGCATGTAGTGGCAAAAAGAAAAATGCTTCAAAAAGAGAACTAAGTAGTAATATACTTATCATTACAGGTAATACTTTCATAAACATTCCCATCTCTCCACTCATAATAAGTAGTGGCAAAAATGCAAATACAGTTGTAAGTGTAGCTGTAATAACAGCAGGAAACATCTCAACTGCACCATCAATAGCAGAATCTCTTGGGGATTTACCCATCTCAAAATGTCTATGAATATTTTCAGCTACTACAATTGCCTCATCTACTATCATTCCTAGAGCAATCAAAGCACCTAATAGTGTGAGCATATTAAGACTATATCCTATCATATCAGCAGTTACAAGAGTAATCATAAATGAAGCAGGAATACCCAATGCCACCACAATAGCAATACGAGAATTTACACTAAGAAGTAGAGCAAAAAAGACTAATATAAGCCCAAAAAGAATATTAGAAGATACAAGATTTAGTCTATTTTTAATCCAAATTGATGTATCTGTATATATCTCCATCTCTACATCATCATATTTAATAGATATTTCTTTGAGCATCTTTTTAATTTCACGACTTAGTGCAATAGCATTTCCATCTTTGGTTTTGGTAATATTTATTGATAGGTTTTGTTTGCTATTATAGTGAGAGATTTGATTACTATCACTAAGCTTAAACTCTACTAATGCTATATCTTTGAGATGAACTTTTTTATTGGATATTGTTAAAATTGTATCGCCTAATGCTTTGGCACTCTTTTCGCCATTAATTGTAGAAAGATATAGATGTTCTCCTTTTTGTTCTATTGTACCAATTGGAAATATTGTACTAAGAGAACTAATAGCTCTAAGTGTATCAGATTTTGATAATCCATAAGCTTCAATCTTCTTTTCATCAATAGATATTAATATCTCATCATCAGCATCCCCTTGTATAGCAATAGAACTAAGGTCATTTAATCTACTTAATTGACTTTTAAACTCTTCTGCTATCTCAATAAGTCTTTTTTTCTCAACCTCGCCTGAAATTGCAACCAAAAGTAGAGGAAAATCATGTACTATAATATTAGCATTAGGCTCATTCATATCAGATGGTAAATCTCTTTTGATATTAGAGATAATATCTTTGACATCTCCTAATACAAGCTGATTATCATTTCCACTTTTAATGGTTGATTTAATATAAAAATATCCATTTTGAATGGTAGTCTCTACACTATCAATCTCACTTATACCCTTAAGCTCATCTTCAATACTCTTAACTGCCATCTTGTCTAAGACATCAGCACTAGCCCCCATATAAGCACCAGTTACAGAAATCTCATCTAAGTTTGATGGAGGAAAAATCTCTTTTGGAATATTTTGATAAGCAAAAATAGATAAAATCATCATAAAAACAAATAATATATGATTTATAATAGGTTTATCCATAGAAAATGTTATAAAAGCTCTAATCATTTAAATTTTCCTTTTTTAAACAGAGTATAACATAAATTAGAAAATAAGTAACAATTGGTATCATCAGATAAATAAATAATGTAATATATCCTATATATTATAATGTTATATAAAAATATATGATAATATAATATTAAAAAAATTTAGGAGATATATAACTATGAAAAAAGCAATAATTTTATCAATATGTACAGCATCTTTAGCTTTTGCTACTAATGGTGATAATATGATAGGTCTTGGACCAGAGTCAAGAGCATTGGGTGGGACAGGTATAGCTATGGGAATGGGTGCAGATTCTGTATTTAAAAACCCTGCATGGCTTGTAGATAGTAAAGGTCTTCAAGGTATGTTTGGTGCAACTATATTTATGCCTACTATTAATGCTAAAGTTACTAATCCTAGAATGGGTAATGGTGCAGAAGTTGAGAGTAGTGCAGATACATTTATGATTCCTGAAATTGCTGTTACAGACCATATTACAGATAACTTATCTTATGGATTTGGTATGTTTGGTGTATCTGGTATGGGTGTAGATTATAGAGGAGAAAACCCTGCTACTGGTACAGCTAATATGAGAACAAACTTACAATATATGAGATTTGTACCATCTATTAGTTATGCTATGGGTGATTTACGAATTGGTTTAGGTGCTACAATATCTTATGGTTCACTAAATATATCAGCTATTGCACCAGATGCTACAGGCAATCCTGCAACAGCTACTCAAAGAGGTGGTGGAGTAAGTGAAGATTTTGGTTTTGGTTTTCAAGTAGGACTTGGTTATCATATAAATAGTAATCTATCAATTGGTCTATATTACCAAAGTGAAGTAGAGACAGAGTATGAAAATGCTTATGATTTTAATAGTGATGGTATATATGACCCATTGAAACTATCTCAACCAACAGAGTATGGTATAGGTATAGCTTATGTTGATGGTAATTTTGCAATTACTGCTGATTATAGAAAAATCCTTTGGTCAGAGGCTGATGGATATGATAACTTTGGTTGGGCAGACCAAGATGTATTTGCAATTGGTACAGCTTATACAATGGGTGATTTAGTTCTTCGTACAGGATATAATTATGCAGAATCTCCTCTAAAAGATTTAGCTACACTAGCACCAACAGCAACACCATCTGCAACAAATAGTAATATATTCTTCAATATGTTAGGTTTCCCTGCATTTAGTGATACACACTATACATTAGGTTTAGGATATAAACTAAGTGAAAAAATGGCTATTGATTTAGCTTATGTTTATGCTACAGATGCGACTATTACAAGTCCTATGGGTATAGAAGTATCAAATGAACAAAACTCTGTAACCTTTGCATTTAAATATCAATTTGATTAAAAATATTTATCTCTTTTAGATATAATCAGCTCTAATAATATTACTATTGGAGTTGATTATAATGAAGAATTTTGCACTAATTGGGGCTAGTGGATATATTGCCCCACGACATATGAAAGCTATCAAAGATACAGATAATAATCTTATAGTATCACTTGACCCTTATGATGGAATTGGTATTATAGATAGCAACTTTCCACAAGCTGATTTTTTTACAGAGTTTGAAAAGTTTGATACATTTATAAATAGTTTTAATCGTCAAAATAAAATAGACTATTTCTCTATCTGTTCGCCAAATTATCTACATGAAGCTCATATTAGATATGGACTACAACATAAAGCAGATGTAATTTGTGAAAAACCATTAGTTTTAAACCCTAGTGATATTGATGCTCTTAAAATTATAGAAAAAGAGAGTGGTCAAAAAGTCTATAATATACTTCAACTTCGCCTACACCCATCAATTATAGCTCTCAAAGAGAGAATTAGCAAAGAGCTACAAGAAAACCCTAATAAAATTTATGACATAGATTTAACATATCTTACAAGTAGAGGTAAATGGTATTTTACAAGTTGGAAAGGTGATGAGAGTAAATCAGGTGGAATTGCTTCTAATATTGGAGTGCATTTTTATGATATGCTTTGTTGGATTTTTGGAGATGTAGAGGAAAATATAGTACATATTAAAACTCCTGATACAAACTCTGGGTATTTCAAGCTCAAAAATGCCACTGTTAGATGGTTTTTATCTGTAAATTATGATTATATTCCAGATGATGTCAAAGCAACAGGACAAAGAACTTTTAGAAGTATCACTGTTGATAAAGAGGAGTTAGAGTTTAGTGGAGGATTTACAGATTTACATACACTAAGTTATCAAGAGATAATCAAAGGCAATGGATTTGGACTTGATGAGGCTTATGGTTCTATTAGAACTGTTTCAACTATTAGAAATTTAGATGCTATTGGACTTAAAGGTGATTATCATCCATTTTGTAAGAAAATATAATGGTAGGTTTCACCTATAAAAAGGTGTGATAGCAATCACACCCTACAAGATTAATACTCCAACCCCTTTTCTCCCGACTTCGCCCCAAACCTTCCTTAAGCAACGACTAAATCCCCACCCACTAAGGAAAGTTAAAGCTCTAAATTATTGTAGTGCCTAGCTAAATCTATATATCA
>Ga0256842_1001279_pt1 | contig 20601 bp, 20 predicted proteins | sample 4559240metaG_FD_185973 | JGI IMG/M metagenome (GOLD analysis project Ga0256842, IMG submission 185973) | Hydrothermal vent microbial communities from Guaymas Basin, Mexico - 4559-240 | ecosystem: Environmental > Aquatic > Marine > Hydrothermal vents | place: Mexico: Guaymas Basin | collected... | reverse complement strand
GATTGTACAGACAACAAAATATGTGTAAATCATGAATGCACAGAACAAACAGTAAAAACGATAAAGAAGCATGTTGTTGTAGGGGCAGGAAGTAAATCATCTTCTGCTAGTTTTAAATTAAAACTAAATGTAGGAAAAACTACAACAATTAAAAAATTAAAATCAACTAATTTTAAATTAGGAATAGGTACATCAATAATAGATAAAAAATAGGAGGAATGATGAAGAAATTATTTTTTTTAATGCTTTTAATAAGTATTACAGTATTTAGTGCAGATATTAAAATACCGGTACAAGGATATTTAACTGATAACAATGGTATTGCTCTTAGTGGAGAGCAAAACATCAAATTTTCACTTTATAATACAGATGAAAATGGTAATTCTATTTGGAGCAATCAAGATTATGTTAAAATCAATGTAGAAAATGGTGAATTTTCATATATGTTGGGAACAACTGATTTTATTGATAGTTTAATTATGGAAAATTCTAATCCACTATACCTAGAAGTAGAAATTAATAATGAGGTTTTATCTCCAAGAATTGAGCTAGGAACTGAAAGTAAATCAGTATATTCCTATAAATCAGAAATTGCAAATAATGCATTAAATTCTGAGAAATTAGAAGGTAAAACATTAACTGAAGTTAAAACTACTGTTAAATCAGAAGTTAAAACAGAAATTGATAATGAAAAATTAAATGCAATTTTATCTCGTTTAGATGCCTTAGAAACCAAAGTTACTACTTTAGAAACAGAAAATGTAAATCTAAAATCAAGGGTTTCTACATTAGAAAATAGTTTGAATACTTTAACAACATTAGTAAATACATTAAAAACTAAACTTGATTTAATAACTGTTACACAAGTTATTAATTTAGATAATTTGAACACAACCGTCAATAATAACTCAACAAATATTGCAACAAATACCCATGAGCTTAATGATTCTGATGGTAGATTACAGTATTTTAATGATCTATTATCTGCTAGAATAGCTTCTGTTGAAACCAAAACCGCAGATATGAGTATTGTGAATTTAAATTACGAAGGTGTTAACTACAAAACTGTACGATTTAGTCATGTTAATGTGCAAATTGTAAATGGTACTGGAGCTACTGATAGAGAGTCTGAGGGTTTTACTATAGGAACAGGTTTAGGTAACTTAATTATTGGTTATAATGAAAAAAGTACTGGACTTACTCATGATAACAGAACAGGTTACCATAATCTCATTGTAGGAACTTTAAATAATTATACTTCTTATGGCTCTGTTGTGTTTGGAAGTACTAATAAAGTTAACTCAAAATATTCAAGTATTACTGGAGGCTATGACAATGAAGTTGCTAAACCATATTCATCAATTAGTGGTGGCTCTTATAAAAGTACGCCAGATACTCCAGATAACCAAGATTGGTCTTATTGGATAGGTGATCAATATCATTCTAATTAAAATATTAAATTTTTAAAACTTATTTTTTAAAACAGTAATTTAACAAATGGAGAAAAATAAATTAATCTTTTTCTGAATCTTCTATATATTCATCTTCAAGTAACTCTTTTTTATCCTCTTCTGATAAATCTGTAACACTTGGATGATATTTTCTGTATCTGAATTTAACTAAACCACCTAATAAATTTGCTACGACATAAACTAAAGTAAATGCGAGTAAAGTAAATGCTGGTTTTCCTTTAATTAATGAAACAATTAATATTGCAATAATTGTTAATAAAATGGCTACAACTTTTTTGTTTAATTTAATATGTTTAAAGTTTTTAAATGGAATATTAGAAACCATTAAGTAGGAAATAACTAAAACAATTACTGATAAAATTATTTGCCATGCAATAGGATTTTCTCCTTTAGGAATACTTGTAAGACCTTTTACTTGATAGTAAGACATAACAATCCCAACAATTAATCCTGCTCCTAATGGAATTGGCATTCCTGAGAAGTGATTTTTGTTTGCAGTACCATTAATTGCCATAACATTAAATTTAGCAAGCCTACTTATACCTGCAACAACATAAATAAAAGTAATTGCCATACCTATTTCACCTAGCCCTTCTAGTCCCCATCTATATACGATAATTGCAGGAGCAATACCAAAAGATATAGCATCGGCTAATGAATCAAGTTGCATTCCAAAATCGGATTGAGTTTTGGTCATTCTTGCAACTCTACCGTCTAAACCATCAAAAATAATGGCGTAGAATATCAATACAGATGCTAGATAGATAGATTTTTGGTTATCTGGGTCAAATGCAAGTATTATTGCATAAAATGAGGCTAAAACACTGCTAAATGTTATCATACTTGGTAGTACAAAAATTGCTTTTCCTAGTTTCATTTGCTCCTCCTAAGATGAGTGTTTTTAACATTTTTTATTAATTATTGCAAGAGATAGAGAGACTGATGCTTATTTATAAGATTTTTTTAGTTTGAAAATAAAGATTAAAAATAGGAAAAATAAAGCTAGAGTATTATTATTGGAGTTTGTATAGTTACAACCTCTAGCTAGTCTATCATCTTGTTTAGCAACGCATTTTACTGTACCTGAAGAATCATCACAGTATTCATTTGAACTACATGAATAATTATTTGCACAACTTGGTTTACAAATATCATCATTATCATTATCTTGGTAGCCTTTTTTACAAATACATAGAGCAAGCCCAGATTCATCAGAGCATTCTTGATTTTCTGTACAGGATAAAGGAGTGATTCCTTTATATTGACCCTTGTAAAAAACTTTTGCCTTTGTTGGCTTAGTTGTTATTTCAATGGTGTAAACTTTAGGGTTTAACTTTAACATTCAAGGCTTCGTTAGTTAATTTTTTAGAAAAGGATAATAATTTATCTATATCAGTTAAACGACTTTCTGTTGTTGTTTAGAAATAAGTACATATCCTTGAGCAGTTAAGCTGTCTTCTGTTCCTGAACGAAATGTATTTAGTATTGGTGCTTCTAAATTAAAATTTGATTTAATTTTTAGCATTATAGGTAAATCATTTTTAGCATAAAGACTAGCTGTAATAAGTAAAACTAAAGCTATCAAAAATTTCATTAATTTTGCTCCTATATAAAATTATGCGATATTTATATATCATTTATTTTATATTAAATCAATAAACTTTAATTTACTTTATTTTTTAAATGTCCAACTTGATATATTGAATGAGATGATATAATATACGATTCCATTTGTTAATTAAACGGGAGTTTAAATGTGTGGAATAGTTGGGTTTTGTAATGAGACTAAATTTGTTAGTAAAAAAATATTTAAATCGTTAAAAATTTTACAACATAGAGGAAGTGATAGTTGTGGTATTTCTACATTTGATAATAGATTTTATATACATAAAAAATCAGGAAAAGTTAGAGATGTTTTTAACGAGCAAATTTTAAATAAATTAAAGGGAAAATCTGGAATAGGACATGTTAGATACGCAACTCAAGGAGAAAATAATGATGAAGAAGCTCAGCCTTTTTTTATTTCATATCCTTTTGGAATATCTATGGTTCATAATGGCAATATTACTAATAGAAAAGAAATTCAAAAGAAACTAGAAAATCAGTTCTTTTCAATAAAAAGAACAAATGATGTAGAACTAATACTTTTTACTCTTGCAAATGAGTTAAAAAAGATAAATTTATCAGATATTAATGAAAATGATATATTTAATGCTCTTGAAGTTACTCAAAATACATTAAAAGGAGCTTATTCTGTGATTTCTTTAATCGGAAATAAAGGAATGCTTGCTTTTAAAGATGAATATGGAATTAGACCTTTAGTTTTTGCAAAGAAAGTAAATGAAAATAATAATATCTCCTATGGTTTTGCTTCTGAGACTATTGCCTTAACTAGATTAGGGTATGAAATTATTAAAGAATTAAAGCCTAGTGAAGCTATATTTATAGATAATCATGGAAATATTCACTCCAAAATATTAAAAAAAGAAAAAAAAGAAAAAATTTGTATATTTGAGTTCATTTATTTTGCTAAACCTGAATCAGTTATAAATAATTTATCAATTGCTAAAGAAAGAGAAAAGTATGGCGAATTAATTGCAAATTCTTTAAAAAAGTATAATATAAAAGCCGATTTTATAACAGAAATACCAGAAACCGCCTATTTTTCAGCAATATCTCTATCTAAGTCACTGAATATTCCTTATAAAAAAGTTATAATTAAAAATAATAATATAGGCAGGTCTTTTATTCAGCCAAATCAAAAATCTAGAGAAAGTATTTTACAAGAAAAGTTTACGATAATTGAGGAATTTATTAAAGATAAGATAATTGTAGTTGTTGATGATTCTATCGTAAGGGGGACAACTGCGAAACATATAATTAAACTAATGAAAATTGCAAAAGCTAAAAAAATATACATGATTTCAAGTTCACCTATGATAAAATATCCATGTGTTTATGGTATTGATATGTCTATAAGCAGTGAATTAATTGCAAATAATAGAACTAAAAATGAAATTAAAGATATTTTAGGGGTAGATGAGTTATTTTACCTAGAATTAAGCGATTTAAAAGAATTTTATAAAGAATATAATTTTTGTGATGCTTGTTTTAGTGGTAAATATCCAACAAATATAACAATCAAAGAAATTAAAGAAATAGAAAGAAAAAGGTTGATTAATAAAAATAATAAAAATCTTTAGTTTATAAAGCTTTTTCCCAATAATAAAAAGCAATAGAAGCACTAACTAAAATTATAAAAATCAAGTAATCCTTAATTTTAGGTGTATTTTCTTTTAGTTTAATTATTTCTGAATAATTTTTAAGTTCTAATTGTAATGAAATTTGTTGAGAATATGAAAATACATGTATGAATAATGGTGATAAAAATAAAATCCAACCATTGATAGTTAGAAAATCCCTTTTTCTTAGACCTCTAAGTCTTTGAGCATCATATATTTGACCTGCTGTTTTAAAAATTAATGGAAGTATTGATGTTAATATCATAATTGAAAATAAGAATTTTTTAGACAACTTTAATCTATTAAAACTATCAGTTAACTCAATAAAGGATGTCGTTTTTATAAAAATGATATTTAAGAAAATTAAATTTAATAGTTTTAGTGTTGTAATTGAGCTATTTATAACGGAGTTATTTAGTATATTAAGGGTAAAGCCATATTCTATCATATAAGTTAAACCAAATAGGAAATAAATAGGTAATATTATAAAAAAAATGTATTTATAAGGGAGTTGTATTTTAATAAATGAAATTAAACCATATAATATTACAAAAATAATACTCACAGAGTATATTTTTGTATAAAACATAATCATAAAAGAATAAAATAATAAAAAAATGACCTTTAATAAGGTTTTACTCATAGTTTTATCCTTTCAACATCGCCTTTAATTGCAGTTTTGAACCATCTATCATGAGATATTAATATTTGAATTGCTCCTTGCTTGTTATGGTATTTAATAAATTCAAGTAAAATTGCTCTATTTTCATAATCTAAACCAACAGTAGGTTCATCATAAATAATAATTTTAGGTAAATGAGCTGTTGCTGATAAAAAATTAACTCTTCTTCTTTCTCCATAGCTAAGAGTATGTGGAGATTTATCCAATAAGTTCGTTAAGTTAAATTTATTAATCCAATAATTTATGTATACTTTGTCAGGATTGCTTAATCCATAAAAAATTTCTTCTTTAACTGTATTAGCAAAGATTTGATAATCTGGATTTTGAAATATGTAGCCAATTTTATCTCTAATATTTTTTAATTTAGGGTTTATTATTTTTTTATTATCTAGGTAATAAATTACATTTCCTTTTTTGGGTTTTAATAGCCTTGTTAGTATTTTTACTAAAGTTGATTTTCCTGTTCCGTTTTTTCCATCTATAATTAAAAAACTTTTATCTAATTTAAAATAAAAATCCTTTAATACCTTAAGTTTTCCATAAGAAAAGTGTATCCCTAAAAAAGTTATACTAATTTTGTTTTGCAGTGAATTTAAAAAGATTGATTTTATCTTAGGGTTTGTTATTTCTTTATGAATTTCGTAGGAATTAAGTTTTAACTTTAGTATTTTATCTGCAATTAAATTTAGCATATAGTAGTTATGTTCTATTATGATTACTGTTATTTTTGGGTTATGTTTTTTTATATTTAATAAGTTTTCATGAAAAGTGGAGTTATCTACATACTGAAACGGTTCGTCTAATATAATTAAGTCTGGGTTTGAAATCATTATAGATGCAATAGCAACTTTTTGAGCTTCTCCTAGTGATAGTTTATCTATAGGTTTATTTAAAATATTATTTATACTCCATTTGTTGGATATATTTATTATACTTTCTTCAGTAATATCCTGAGAACTTAAATGTAAAGTATTTTTAATTTCATCATAAACTTTTGTTGAAAATATTTGGCTTAATGGATTTTGAAATAAAATTGATATATTTTCTATATTATTTCTTTTTATTTCGCCTGTAGTTTTTAAATTTGTTTGGGTAATTCCTGCAATGGCTAAAGCCAATAAAGTTTTACCGGATCCTGATTTTCCTATTATTCCTAAAATACTACCTTCTTCAATATTAAGTGAGAGGTTTTTAATAAAGTATTCTTGGTCATTTTTTTGTATTGAGTAGTTTTTTATTTTTATCATTTATTTTGTTATTTGCATTTCTCTATAGAGCAAAGAGAATTGTTTTCTATTAAATTTTTTATATAAAATATTAGTTAAAATAACTGAAAATAAGGCAATAAACATAATTGTGATAGTTTGAACTACAAAAGATATTTTTACTATGTTAATAAAAGGAAAACCTAATAATATTTTTACTCCTATTAATGAAAATTGATTAATGATTGAGCCTATTATAGCTGCTCCAAATAAATTTATATTTAGTTTTTTAGGTAAAAAATAATATAATAATTCAAATGTAATTGCAAAAATAAAGGCCGGAAGCATTTTTAAGATCCCCGGAGTATCAAAGCTCATCGGCATAACAAAAGAAGCTCCTAAAGCCCATAAAAATTCATAAACTAAAATCGTTCCAAATTTACCTACCCATTTTCTTGTAAAAAAAATTATTGTTAAGGGTAAAATCATATCAAACCTAATAAAAGCAGTAATTCCCGTTAAACCAAGTAGTGGTTTCAAAAACATTCCTACACCTATGTCAAAAGCAACCATCGTTGTAATAAATACAATTTCTTGAGTAGTAAAATAATTATTCTTTATTTTTATATTCATTTAATTTCTCTTTAGTAAATTTTTTAAGTTCATTATAAAAAAAATCATACATTTTAATTATTTCAATTCCTTTAGGAGATAAAATTGATGCTTTTCCTGGAGTTCTTATTAAAACATTTTCTCCTAAATTCTCTTCTATTGATTTAATATAGGAAAATGCTTTTTTATATGATAAACCCATAGCTTTAGAGGCGGCATTAAGAGAACCAGACTTATCAACTTCTTTTAGTAACTTATACTTGCCTTTGCTTATAATTGCATTGCCATTTTTAGTTAGTAAAAGTTTAAAATCCACATTCATAAAACTAATATAGCAAACTTATAACATTTTTGCAATAGGTTTTGAAATAAAACCTTGAATTACAAATTCATTTAATGTAAAATAAGCCATTATTTTTAGGGTTTGTGATATGAAAGAATGGTTTAGTAATATAGTTGATTATAAGCTTTGGGATATTCCAATGGGAAGATTGGGGCTTTTTATTGTTTTATTTATTGCATTATTGTTAATAAGGGCATTTATTGTTAGTTTTACTTTAAAGTATATGCAAAAATTAGCGGAAAAGACTAAAAACACCTTAGATGATGACTTATTAAAAGCAGGTATACCACCTTATAAATTATTATTATTAACTTTTGCTTTAATGATATCCGCAACTGTATTACAATTAAAAGGAAAACCTGTATCATTTTTTAATCATGTAACAAGAAGTATGATAATTTATTCTGTTTTTTGGTTTTTGTATAGAACAACATCAATTGTATCAGGATTATTAAAAAATTTATCTGAGAAAACAGAAAGTGAATTGGATGATAAAATTGTACCTTTTGTTAATAGAATATTAGGGATAATCGTTTTTATTATTGGAGCAATGATTATTGTTCAAGAATGGAATTTTGATATTACGGGTATAGTAACAGGATTAGGCCTTGGTGGTTTAGCATTTGCATTAGCTGCAAAAGATACTCTTTCTAATATTTTTGGTTTATTAATGATATTAACAGATAAACCGTTTAGACTTGGAGATTGGATTAAAACTCCACAGGTTGAAGGAACTGTTGAAGATATAGGCTTTCGTTCTGTTAAAGTAAGAACTTTTGGCCAGGCATTAGTTTCTGTTCCAAATTCAATAATAGCAAGTAATACTATTACAAATTGGTCTAAAATGGGAAAACGAAGAATTAAATTTACTGTTGGGTTTACCTATTCTTCAACTAAAGATCAGATAGATGCTTTTACTATGAAAACAGAAAGATATTTAAGAAATCATGATGATATAGATCAAGGAACAATTTTTGTTAAATTTTCAGGATTTAGTAATAGTTCGTTAGATGTATTTTTCTACTTTTTTACAAAAACAACAAATTGGGGGGATTTTTTAGATGTTCAGCATGAAGTTAAACTACATATTGCACAAATTGCAGAAAGTTTAAATTTATCATTTGCATTTCCTTCTCAAAGTATTTATATAGAAACGTCTCAAGCTAAAACAGAAAAAATTAAAAAAAGTGACAAAGCGAAATTATATTTAAAAGATATGGAAGATTCAAAAGAAATGCCAGAATCAATATTACAAATAAGTAATGAAGATAGTGGAGAATAGGCTAATTTTTAGGAGAATATATGGAAGAACGAAATTATATTTTTACATCAGAATCAGTTTCTGAAGGGCATCCTGATAAAGTTGCAGACCAAATAAGTGATGCTATTTTAGATGAATTTCTTAAAAAGGATCCAGGAGCAAGAGTTGCTGTTGAAACACTAGTAACAACAGGTTTGGTTGTGATTTCTGGAGAAGTTTCATCTTCAGCTTATATTGATATGAAAACTATTGCAAGAAATGTAATTAATGATATTGGATATACAAGTTCAAAACTTGGTTTTGATGGAAGTACTTGTGGTGTATTGCTTTCTATAGATGCTCAATCTTCTGATATTGCTATTGGAGTTAATAAAACTGATGTGCATGAGCAGGGAGCAGGAGACCAAGGTATTATGTTTGGTTATGCAACTAATGAAACTGATGTTTACATGCCTATGCCTATTTATTATGCACATAAATTAATGAGTTATTTGGCTAAAATTAGAAAGTCAGGTGATATAGGTTTTCTTGGGCCAGATTCTAAATCTCAGGTTTCTGTTTTTTATGAAAATGGTAAACCAAAATATATTTCTTCAGTTTTAATTTCAACTCAGCATTCTGAAATGATTAAATCAGAAGAATTAAAATCTTTTATTGTTAATGAAGTGATAAAAAAAGTGATTCCTGCCGAATTAATAAATGAAAATACTGAGTTTTTGGTAAATCCAACAGGTAGATTTGTTGTTGGTGGCCCTGTTGCAGATACTGGTTTAACCGGTAGGAAAATAATAGTTGATACCTATGGAGGAATGGGGCGTCATGGTGGAGGTGCTTTTAGTGGAAAAGATCCTTCAAAAGTTGATAGAAGTGCAACTTATATGATGCGTTATATTGCTAAAAATATGGTTGCTGCAGGTTTAGCTGAAAGGCTAGAGCTTCAAGTTTCTTATGCAATAGGTAAAGCAGAGCCTATTAGTGTGATGATTAATAGTTTTGGAACTGGAGTTTTATCCGATTCAAAATTAGAAGAACTTGTCAGGAAATCATTTGATTTAAGGCCATCAAAAATAATTAATACATTAAAATTAACAAGGCCAATTTATCTACAAACTGCAGCTTATGGGCATTTTGGAAGAGAATTAGATGATTTTACTTGGGAAAGATTAGATAGAGTTGAAGATTTAAAGAAACTAGCAGGAATTTAAGGAGTATTTATGAAGATTTTAATAATTTTTATTTTATTTATGGGGCTTTTTTCGGCTTGTGTTAGTCAAAATAATCTAGAAAATAAATCCAAAATGAAAAAAGTAGAAGAAAGTAGTAATTATGAAAGTTCAATTAGCTCCACAACTGAAGTAAAAGAAGTAATTACTGACCCTATTACTATGGATAGATGTGATAAAAAAGTTGCAATTGAATACGATGGGAATTTCTTTTGTTCTTCTCAAAGTGTTGATAAGTATAAAGAACAAAAAAATTAATAGGTTTTTATGGGAAATGTAGATCCTTACATATTATTAGGTGCAAAAAGAACAGATAGTGATGAGTTACTAAAAAGAAGATACAAAAATTTACTTTTAAAGTTTCATCCAGATCACTACAGTGATAAAATGGAATCTCTTTATAAAACCAATATAATAATTAGAGCATATAAAGTAATAATGCTAGAAAGAGAAAACATTAATTTTTTAGCTTCTTTAAACAAAAATTCATATAAATTAGATGAACATAAATTAAATCTCTTTTTAAAATATCAAGATAAGTCATTTTTATCTATGTTTGAGCAAAATTCACAAATTTATCCTATAGTATTAAAAAAAATAGATTTTCCAAAAGTTAGTACTTATGCTATAAAAATTCACTATTATCAACTTGATGAAGAATTAAAAAGAAATTATAGAGAATTTACACTTCCTCAAAAAATGGTAATCAAAGATAGTAAAAAAATAGTACTAAAAAAAGCAGGTGATTTTCATAATGAAGAGTATAAAACATTAGTTGTTTACTTAAATATCAAATAAAAATTAAATCCATTTTTTATTTATAAAATTAGTTAATTTTTGGCAATGAAAACAGCTATTTGCTGGTTGAATGCCTCTCTTCCTTGCATAATTTCAAAAATAAGTTATAATATTTTAGGAGGTATCGTGAATAAGAAGATACATAACAAATTTAATTCAATAATGATGAGATTATTTAGTTATAAAGAAATTGTTACTGAAATGATGTTGTATTTAGTTGGTGAAAATTGGGTTAAACTTATTGATTTTGACAGCTTAAAGGAAGTAAGTAAAGATTTTACATCACCAGAAGAATTAGATGATTTTCAAAGTGATATGTTATGGTCAGTTAAGTTAAAAAATAGTAATAAAAAGTTTTATATATATATTCATGTAGAATTTCAATCAACACCACATAGATTAATGCCATTTAGATTTTTAAATTATCAATATTTAATTTACGATAGAATAATAAATCAAATAAAAGAAAGAAAAAATACAGACTTGTTGCCATTTATTTTCCCAATACTTTTTTATCATGGTAAAAATAAATGGAATTTTGAAACTGATATATCAAAGCTAATAGAAATACCTTTTGATAAGGCTAAAAATTATATACCCAAATTTAATTTCTTTAAAATAATGATAAATGAAAAGACTTATGAAGAATTATCAAAACATGAATCCGTTTTAGCTAATAATTTTGCATGTAATAATGTTAAGTCTAAAGAAGATTTTATAAACTCAATTCTAAGAGTTAGTAGATTATTATATGATTTAATACCCAAAGAACATAAATTAAATTTATCTAAAGATTTAGCAAAATATTTATCATTTATAAGCAACGATAGAATTCCAACAAGTAAAATAATAGATATCTTAAATATTTATGAGGAGGATAAAATGACAATAGCAGAGATTCTTGATAAAGAAAGAATAGAAGGTAGAGTAGAAGGTAAAATAGAAGGTAAAATAGAAGGTAAAATAGAAACTGCTAAAAAAATGTTAAAAGAAAAAGTTGATATAGCATTTATTTCAAAAATAACTGATTTATCAATTGAAAAGATTAATGAATTGCAACAAGAGATGGAAAATAAAAATTAAATCCATTTTTTATTTATAAAATTAGTTAATTTTTGGCAATGAAAACAGCTATTTGCTGGTTGAATGCCTCTCTAAAAAAAACATGATATTAATTTTACTTAAATAATTATTTAACTCCTTATAAAAGTTTTCTTCATTTATAGTAAGTAATTTTTTACCCTTCATCACAAATTTACCGTTAATCATTACTGTATCTATTGCTTCTGTTGGCATAGAGTAAACTAAATTTGAAATGGGATTATAACTTGGAAGCATAGAATAATGATTTTTTTTGATGAAAACTAAATCTGCAAAATTGCCTTCTTTAATTGTTCCTAGTTTTGAATTTAAAATTTTTGCTGGATTTTTTGTTATTAGGTTAAAAACGGTATGAACATTAATTGGTTCTCCTGACTCTATATGGTGAAGTTTTGCTGCTAAATTCATTTCAGAAAGTAGTGATATATGATTATTAGAAGCTGCACCGTCTGTTCCTAGTGTAACATTTACATTTTCTTTTAAAAGAGAATGTAATCTTATTATTCCTGAGTTTAATTTTAAGTTACTATTTGCATTATGAGAAACAGTAACATCATTTCTTTTTAATATTTTTATATCTTCATCAGTGAGCCATACCGAATGTGCAGCTATTAAATTTTTGGTTAGAAAACCAATTTTTTCTAAATAATTCATTAAATTTTGATTGTTTTCTTTAAAAAAGTTTTCGTTTTCAGGCTTAGTTTCTAGCAAATGAAATTGATAGGCTAAATTATATTTATCAGAAATTTCTTTTACCCATAATAAATTATTTTCATTAGTTGTATAAATTGCATGAGCAAATGGAGAAGGGGTAATTAATTCATCATTTTTATAATTTTCAATAAAGTTTACTGCTTTTTGTTTTCCGTTTTCTGTTCCATCTCCACTTCCTATACCTATATAGCCTCTAAAACCAATCTCTTTAAATGTTTCTGCCATGATTTCAGGTAGATAATACATTTCAACACTAGTTGTTATACCTGATTTAATCATTTCAATAAGGCCAAGTGTAGAACCGAATTTAATAAAATCATTATCAATAAATTTACCTTCAACAGGGAAAATAACATTAAAAAGCCAGTCTTGTAGAGTTAAATTATCGGCAATTCCTCTTGTTATTGTCATGGGTAAATGGCTATGAGTATTTATCATTCCGGGGATAAGATAATAATCTTTTGCATCAAATATTTCATCATCGGCATGCTTATTTGATATAGGTTTTTTTTTTGTTTTTTCTTCCAATAAATCAATAGATGAGATTATTCCATTTTCTACATAAATATTAGCCTTTTTAAATTTTTTGCCATCATAATATTCGCAATTTTTTATCAACATTTTACACTCCAAAAAAATCTTGTTTTAATTTTTTCATTTTTATATTAACTTCTTTGCCATCTCTTGTCTTAGCTAGCCCACCTCTTGCGGTTTCTTTGTAGTCTTTATTTAATTTGTTACCTATTTCCTGCATAGCTAAAATTACTTCATCGGGAGAAACAAATGAGCGAACTCCTGAAAGAGCCATTAAAGCACAACTTAATGCCATAGAGCTATATATTCCATTTCTTTTTACACATGGAACTTCAACAAGACCACCAACGGGGTCACAAACCAGCCCTAAACTATTTTTAATTGCTAAGGTAAAAGCATGAACTATGGCTTCAACACTACCACCTTCTAAGTATGCTATTGCTGCTGCTCCCATTGCTGCCGCAGAGCCTATTTCTGCTTGACAACCAAAATCTGCTCCTGCAGTTGTAACATCATTAAATAATATCATTCCTAAAAATCCTGCAACAAGTAAAGCTTTCCATATCCTTTTATCATTACATTGAGTTAATTCCTGATATGCTTTTAGTACTCCGGGTACAATTCCTGCACTCCCTGCTGTTGGACAAGCAACAATTAAGCCCGATTGAGCATTAAATTCATTAACTGCAGTTGAATAAAACACTGCTCTTTTAAATATGTCATTTTTAAAAACACTGTTTTTAGGATTGTAATCAGATATTTTTTTAGCATCTCTGCCTGTTAGCTTAAAATCGGATTTTTTTGGATTTTTTAATGGCTCTGATATTGATTCTTTCATTATGTCCCAATAGTTTTCAAGTTTACTGTATATTTCTGATTTATCTGTAAACTGTAGGGAATATTCAAGTTCTAGAATTATATCTATAATATTTTTTTTACTTTGTTTTTGATAATCTAAAAATTCTTCCATAGTGTTAAAAGGAGGCATAGTATTTTTTGATACTTTTTTTATGTTATATATTTTCTTTATTACTCCATTAGCTTTACCATTTTTTAAAAATAACTTTAAATTATAATCTTCTTTACCGGTAATAACATCAGAGAGCTTAATATCATTTATATATCTGATTTCTATATTGCCACCACCAATAGAATAACCTGTTATGGAAATTTCTTCATTTTCTAAAAATAATGTGATTTTTGCAATATTTCCCTGGTTTTCTAATTTAGAGTTTGATTTATCAATAAAATAACCTATAAAATCAATTTTAATACTATCAATTATATTAAAATTATTTTTGATATAATCCGGTTTTCCATATTCTGTCATATTTTTACTGTCGGTTTCATAACCAAGTAAGCCTGCACCTATCGCATTTGGGGTTTTATGACCAAGGCCAGTGTCTGCAAATGAGGAATATAGTTTTACTTCTATAAACGGAGTTTTTTTACCTTTATTTTTTAGAATATAATCCTTCAATGATATAAAGAAATTTCTTGCAATATGACCAATTCTGTTTGCACCAGCGGTATGAGAACTTGATGGACCTATCATTGAAGGCCCTATCATATCAAAAACAGACATAGGCTTAATATAATGCTGTAAATATCTTTCAAAATCATCTTTTAACGAATAAATCTCATTTTCATCAAGTTTATAATTAAAGTGAATATCGATTTTGTGATAAGTTCTTATCCTTTTATCTTCTGTTTTATATGTCCATATTTTAATATAGTTTACTGCTACTTCATTTTTTTGTATAGTTTCTATTAGGTTTCTGAAAGTTGTAATTGAAGAGACATTTATTATTTTTAGAACCATTACAGAACGCTTATTTTTCTCTATAACACTAATATCAAGCTCTTTAATTATTTTATTATTGCTAATGAAAACTTCCATTTCTTTTTTTAAATCTATTGGGTTATAGTTATTATATTTTAATTTTGAATTTATTTCATTATAGAAAGTTGTTAGCATAAAATTATGTTTTTTATTTAAAACAATTTTTATTAATTCAACAGATGGCACAGAGAAGGGGAGAAGTCTAGTAAGCCTTTTGGATAGCTTACTAAAACTAAATCTATGTAAAAAGAATCTTTCAATATCTCCTTTAAATGATGCAGAACTTTTAGGATTTTTTTTTAGTTTATCAATATGTAAATATATATTTAATAAATCTTCTTTATCTGCTTCATGTATGTATTTTGATGGAAATAAATTTTGATAATTATTTAGATTTTTTAGTAGTTCTTTCATCTTGACTCCAAAATATAAGATAAATTAACATCTTATTATTATGAAGTCAAAAAGTATTTTTATTTACCCATTTTCTTTAAAGCATCACCAAAGATTTTTGGAGCTTTTGTCCAGTATTCAAGCTTTGTTTCAAAAGTAACTGAAAGATAATCACCATCATTGTTAACTTTTAAAGTTTTAAGAACTTTTGCAAAAATTTCACTACCTTCTTGTCCTAAAATAGGTTTAACCATTCCAAGCATTGGTGAATTAGCTTGTGTTAACATTGCCAATTGAGGTTTTGCAACTGCCATAACCTGGTCAATACCTGCTTTGTTTGAATGAAAATTGAAAGCAAATTTTAAAGCGTCTTTAGTAATTGAAACACTAAAAGAACCTGAACTTAAATTCTTTAAGAATTCAGCGGCCATTGCTCCTTGACCTTTAGATAAATTTTGTAATTGGTCTTTTGCTAATTTATTAGTTACAAAAGCTATTCTAAAAGCAGCCGCTTTAGATTTAGCTAAAATATTATTAAATTCTTTTGCTGATTCTGATTTTGCTAAAGATTTGATTTTTCCTTTTTTTACATCAATCATTTTTTTAATTGAACTAACTGATCCAGCTAATAAATCATTTCCAATTGTTGCAAAACCTGCATCTTGTTTTTCATCAATCATTATTTCTGTAGCATTATATTTTTCTTTTTTTATTTTAAGACCTGATTTCTCTAGTAATTCTTTAGGGATTTTTAAACCATTTACTAAAACAGCCATATCATGATTTGTACCTTTAAGGCTTTCTATATTTACATAGTAAGATAGAAAACTAACTGTACTTAAGTCTATTCCATTTTTTTTAGCTTCAGAAAAAGCTTGTTCTAAAAGAGGCTTTAATTCTTTAATAGTAGCAAAAGCTTTAATATTGAAAGAACCAACTAAAACTGCTTTTTCTGGGAAGTAAGATAAATCTAATTTAGCTGAAGAAGCAACAACTTTTTTAGTTACTTTTTTAGTTACTTTTTTAGTTGCCTTTTTTAAATCTTTAGTAGCTTCTTTTTTAGCTTTTGTTTTAGTGTTAGCTTTTTCGCCTTTTTTACAACCTGAAACTGAAAGTATAGAAACTAGTAATAGGGTCAATAAAATACTTAGTTTTTTGTTCATAATAAACTCCTTAAAATGAAATGAAACTTGCAAATCTATTATTGTTATTATAATAGAAAGATACTATTTAATATATTAGGGCAGAAATGTCAATTAAAATGTGCAAATTACTAGTGATTTGAAATGATTAAGATATTTTAGTCGTTTTTTATCTATTTTTTAATTTAGCTAATAGCTTTTCATAAAGAGAAATAGCTTTTTTTAAATAAGATTTCTTTTTAGCTTTTTTCAGAACGGCTTCTAAGGCAGGAACATCAGCCTTTGTTCCCAATCTGTCTATGGTGAACGCTCCAGCATTTCTTACACCAGGGTCTTTATCAAATAAAGCTTTTTCAAATGCAATTTTTTTGGACTCAGGGGTATTAAAATGAGACAACATGTAAGCAGCTTTTTGTCTTTTGAATACAGGAAGACTTTTTGCCATTTGTATTGTTCCTAATTCTTTTGTTAATTCTTTTAATAGTTTTCCTTTGGGTTTAGGATTTTTCTTTTTATCAAAATATTTAGCATAACACTTAACATCTTCTTTACAATCATTAGCAACTTCCATAATTTTTAAATAAAGCATCATATTTTTCTTTCTGTTTACATTTTTTTCTGTTGTCCATATTTTTTGATATGTTTTATAGTATTTTGCTCCAGCAAAATTTGAAAATGAAGAGATGGCATCATCTTTTAAATCATTATATTCTTCTCCATCAATTTTCAATGGCTTAGAAAGCATTTCTTTAACTAAGTGCTTTTCTGCAGCTTTTCCACCTATCATTGCAAGCATTCTATTGATATTAGTTGCTTCTTGAACTTCTTGAGCAAGTTTCTGCTCATCACTTTCTTTAACAATTTGTTTTTTTAATTTAGCATATTTTTTTATTAATACTGGAACAGCTTTTTTAATACCAATACTTCCCATTCCTGCTTCCGCTTGAAGTTTAACACCATGATCTTTACTATTCATGTATTTTTCTAAAATAGGATAAACGGATTCATTTCCTAGTTCATTAATCATAACGATTAAGTTATAAGTAATATCAGAGGATTTAATCATTGGATTTGCTTTTTTAAATTTATTAAAATCTTCATTTTTACCATTTAGGGTATTAATGATTTCCTTTAAAGCAGCTTCTCCAAATTCATAAAGTGCATTTCTTGCAGATACAAAAGCTGTACCTTTATTATTTGTTCCTTTAACATTTTTTTTAATAAATAAACCTTTTATCAAGGCAGGAATAGCTTTAGGGTCTCCTATTTGACCTAATGATCTTGCTGCTTGTTTATTTAAAATGATATGTTGTGTTGTTGAGCTATTTACGAGTACTTTAATTAATGGAGCAACAGCCTGTTTGACTTTTAGTTGCCCTGCTGCAATAATTGCTTCTTGTCTAGTAAATTGCTCTGTTGAAGTAATTCCTTCCACAATAATTTTATAAACTTCAGGAGTTTTCTTTTTTAATTTTTTAAGTGCATTTATTGATGAAGTTGTAACAGACTTATTTTTAGAATTAATTCCAACTTTAGCTGCTGCTATAATTTGAGGTTCATCACCAATTTTAGTAATTATTCTTAAAGCATTTTTTGCACTATTCTTCTCATCTTTTTTTAGTAAATCCATTAAAGCTGGAATAGCTGATTTAGCTTTTGGACCTAGTTTTTCAAGCTCAATAAGAGCTTTACTTTGTTTTTTGTCATTTTTTAAGTCATTAATGTAGTCTTTTGCTGTAATTTCCTTTTTACCACATGAAGCAAAGAGTAAAAGCCCTACAATAGTTAAAATAATACTAAGTTTCATATAAACTCCCATAAAAATATTCTCACAAGTATATTAGATTATTATGATTAAATCAAGGAATTTTTAAATTTTACTAATTTGACAGTTTAAATTATTATAAGTATAATAAGATTTTATTTTTAGGTGTATAATGAAGTTTATATCATGGAATGTTAATGGAATAAGAGCTTGTATAAAAAAGGGTTTTTTAGAGTATTTTAATTCTCAAGATGCTGATTTTTTATGTATTCAAGAAAGTAAGTTACAAGAGGGACAAATAGATTTAAAACTAGATAATTATTACCAATATTGGAATTATGCAGAAAAAAAAGGCTATTCTGGTACTGCTATCTTCACTAAGCATAAACCTTTATCGGTTTTTAATGGAATAGGTAAAAAAATTATAGTTAAAGAGTTTCATGAAAAGAAAAATACCGAAAAAGAGCTAGAGTTGTTAACTAAAGATAGAATTCCTACTGATGAAGGAAGAGTGATTACTTTAGAATATGAAGAGTTTTATTTAGTGACTGTTTATACTCCAAATTCAAAAAATAAAATTCAAAATAAAGCAAATATTCCTGAAGGTTGGGATAAAAATAAATTGTTAGGAATAGATACAAGAATGAAGTGGGAAGATGAATTTAAAGAGTACTTATTAAAATTAGATGAAGAAAAACCAGTTATAATGTGTGGAGATTTAAATGTTGCTCATAATGAAATAGACTTGAAAAATCCTAAAACTAATACTAAAAATGCAGGTTTTACTATTGAAGAAAGAAATAAAATGACAGAATTACTAGAATCAGGTTTTACTGATACTTTTAGGTATCTTTATCCTGATAAAACTGATGCTTATTCTTGGTGGTCTTATAGAGGAGGAGCAAGAGATAGGAATATAGGTTGGCGTATAGATTATTTTATAGTTTCTGATACTTTAAACGAAAATATTATTGAAGCAAGCATAGATAGTGATGTTTTAGGTAGTGATCATTGTCCTGTTCTCTTAGATTTAGAGTTATAATTTATTACACTCCATTTGAAATTAATTGTATATAATTAAGTTTATTTATTTATAAATAAAATAAGCAAATAGAAGCAATGCATAACATAACTTGTATTTTATTGTATTATTCTAATTTTTCTTGTAATTCTCTAACTTTTTCAATAGATAATTTACTGATTTTTGATACAAATATAAGCTCTGTACCCATTTTTAACATTTCAATTGCAGTTTCAATTCTGGCCTTCTCAATTCCCTTCTCAATTCCCTTCTCAATTCCCTTCTCAATTCCTTTCTCAATGCCTTCCTCAATGCCTTCTTGTTTTTCTTTTTCAAATAATTGTGCAAGAGTCATTTTATCCTCCTCATATAAATTTATAATGTCTATTATTGTTCTTGTTGATACTCTTCCTTTTGAAATAAAAGAAAGATATTTTGCTATATCTTCACTTAATTTTAATTGTTGTTCTTTGGGAATTGTTGATTTTAACAAATCACTTACTTTCCATAAAGCATTAGTAAATTCTTCTTTAGATTTTACATTATTACAGGCAAAATTAGCAGCTAATACTGATTCATATTTAGATAATTCTTCATAAGTTTTTTCATTTATCATTATTTTGAAAAATTTAAAGTTTGGAATATACTCCAAAGCTTCTTTAATCGGAATTTCTATTAATTTTGATATATCTGTTTCAAAATTCCACTTGTTTTCACCATGATAAAATAAAACAGGTAAAATAAAAGGTAATTTTTTATCCTTTTCGTCTTTTTTTCTCATATCCATTATTTTATCATATACCAAATATTGATAATTTAAAAATCTAAATGGCATTAGCCTGTCTGGTGTTGATTGAAATTCTGTATGAATATAAATAAATATCTCTTCTTTAGTATCCTTAATATTAATCTTCCAAAGCATATCACTTTGAAAATCATCGAGTTCTTTAGGAGAAATAAAATCTTTACTTAAATCTTTTACTGTATCCAAATCAAGTTTACTTAGCCAAGGCTCTCCTATAAAAAAAATTAACATTTCTTTAATCATTTCAGGATAAGCAAATAATCTCATCATTATTGAATTAAATCTATTATGTAATATTTTTTTATTTTCGTTTTCGTTCTTTTTTACCATTTTATCCTCCTAACCATAATATAACTTGTAAACTTGAATTTGGCAAGATTTTTTTATTTAACATATTATAAAAAGTATGATATATTAATTTTGTATTATATTTTGGAGATAATTA
>Ga0256842_1001278_pt1 | contig 20607 bp, 24 predicted proteins | sample 4559240metaG_FD_185973 | JGI IMG/M metagenome (GOLD analysis project Ga0256842, IMG submission 185973) | Hydrothermal vent microbial communities from Guaymas Basin, Mexico - 4559-240 | ecosystem: Environmental > Aquatic > Marine > Hydrothermal vents | place: Mexico: Guaymas Basin | collected... | reverse complement strand
GTCAGAATTGCAAGAGGATTTAATATGAAGGTTATTTGTTATGACATCTTTAAAAATCCCCAAGTGGAGAAGGTTGCCAAGTATGTGGACTTAGATACTCTCCTTTCAAAATCAGATATTGTCACTCTGCACCTTCCATTGCTGAAGGATACGAGGCACATTCTTAACTCTAATAATTTGAACAACATCAAGAAAGGTGCTGTTTTAATAAATACTGCCCGTGGAGAACTGATTGAGACCAGGGCTCTTATAAACGCTCTTGACTCTGGAAGAATAAGCTTTGCAGGACTTGATGTTTTGGAGGCAGAGACCCTCTTTAAGGATAAGGAAATGATTGAGAAGGCCTCTTCTAAAAATCTTGAAGAATTAAAGACAGCCCTTCTTAACCTTGACCTCATAAAACGGCAGAATGTTATAGTGACTCCTCATAATGCTTTCAACACAGAGGAAGCTGCAACAAGAATTATCAGAACAACATTAAATAATGTTTCTTCTTTTATGCAGGGAAACCCCATCAACAAGGTTAATTAGATTCTTAACTCTTTTTATTATTCTTATTATCAATTCTGAACTCTTCAAAATAAACCCTTTTGCTGTCAACAAGTTCTTTGATTTTTCGCTCCTTTGGACTAAGCTTTGAACTTCCTACTTTAAACTCTACTAAGATTATTCTATCATCTTCAAATTGTACTCCATCTATAGGTGTGCCTATGAATCTGAAGTTTGACGAATCATAAGGGTATTCTTCGATAAATGGAAAAAATTGCTCGCTGAACTTTCCATACTTTACAGCTAAGCTTCTCTTTCTAAACTTTAATTCTTTGTTGTGCTTTATAAGAATTAAATTTATAGCTAAACTTAGAGATAAAAGAATTAAAAGCACAATTGTAGATATCATTTTTTCATCCTGCTCTGAATAGATGTTATTGCGGTTAGATGCACGAGGTCTTTGTATGAAGCTCCTCTTGAAACATCATTAACAGGCAGATTCAAGCCCTGCAGTATTGGACCTATTGCCTTTGCACCTGCCAGTCGTTCCACAAGTTTGTAACTGATGTTTCCCGCGTTTAGGTCAGGGAATATGAAAGTGTTCGCTTTTCCTTTTAAAGGACTATCCGGGCACTTCTTTTTGAACACTTTAGGCACAAAGGCAGCGTCAAACTGAATCTCGCCATCAATAATAAGCTCCGGTTTTTTTCTCTTTGCAATTCTTGTTGCTTCTCTTACCTTATCTACAAGTTCATGCTTTGCACTTCCTCTTGTGGAGAATGACAGCATGGCAACTCTTGGTTTGAACCCGAACGACTTAACTGTTTCAGATGTTAAAACTGCAATCTCTGCAAGTTCATTTTTATCAGGCAAAATATTAACAGCACAATCAGCAAAGAATAAGGTTTTATCTGGAAAGTCCATTATAAATACGCTTGAAACTCTCTTAACATTCTTCTTTGTTTTTATAATCTTAAATGCTGGCAGGAATGGTTTTGTCTCTGAACTGAGCCCTGAAACAACTCCATCCACAAACTTGTTATATAAGAGCATAACTGCAAAGTAATTTGGTTTTTTAATAATTGTTCTTGCCTCTTTTAGAGATAACTTCTCCTTATTTTTCCTCAGCTTCATATATTGCTCTGAAAATTTTTCCAAAAGTTCATCATCTTTTAAATCACATACTTCAATGCCCATACTCTTTTTTATATTGAATCTGGACATGTTTTTCTCAATAACCCTTTTCTCACCGACAATTACCGGCTTCGCTAATTTTAATTTTGCTATCTCCTTAATGGCTCTGTAAACTCTTTCATCATTATAATCTGCGAAGCATATCCTGCTTTTTCTCTTTGATGCTTTTTTGATTATCTTTTCTAGAAATTGGCTCATAAATAAAAGATGGGAATTTTCTTTTTAAATCTTTTGAAGATAGGAACTTGCAACAAATTTATAAACTACTGTTGTAAACATAAAACTGTGGTTTACATACTTTACAGCAATGCGGATTCCATTTTTGTGTTTCATCAGAATAAGGATAAGTTAGAGTTGATTCACAGCTCTGAAATATTTGACAAACTGAGGAGTCTTAATATTGTAAACGAAGAATCAATTAACAAATTTATAGAGAATTACGAGAGGAAGTTGGAGGATGAGTTAGGTATTGGTAAATCTAAAATAATTGATATTTCTGAAGTTGAAGACCCTGCTTTAATCAATCAAATTCTTGCAGAGGCATCAAACAGAGTGGGCGATGAAAAACTCTTCTCTGAGACGAAATTTGTTCTTGAAAGAATTGAAGCTGATAAACTGAAAAGAATTGATGAGGACAAGCTTATAATCCAATACAATGAAACATTGGACCAACTTACAAAGGTTTGGAATATTCTGGCAAAGAGGATAAGAGAGTTCCTATTTGTTAAAAGCCCTGAACTTACTCTCATTTCAGATGATGAATTGCTGATAAGAGAACTGAATGCGGCACCTGTGGAGAGCATATTGGAGAAATACAAGCTCCCAAACAACTTAACAATCAATCTTAATCCTCAAGATGAAGAGGAATTTAAGGAGTTGATTGCACTTGCTGTTGAAGTTCATAACAGGCTTGAAAGAACAAGGGCGTTGTTATCAGAAAAAGTTCAAAGATTGATGCCGAAGACATCAAGTATAGCCACTCCCATAATTGCGGCTAAACTATTAATGCTTGCAGGAAGTTTTGAGAAGCTTGCCATGATGCCCTCTTCAAGAATACAACTCTTAGGAGCTGAAAAAGCCCTGTTCAGATATTTGAAGACGGGCGGTAAACTTCCAAAGTATGGAGTGTTGTTTCAGCATCCTGACATTTTAAAATCTGACAAAAGTAAGCGCGGGAAGGTTGCGAGGAAGCTTGCCTCAAAGATAAGCATTGCATTAAAGCAGGACTACTTCGGTCGTGCAGGTCATTAAAATGGAAAATAAAAATTTAATAAGAAGAGGAAACAAGCTATTCACAAAGAACTTAACTCCTGGAATTAATGTTTATGGAGAAGATACTATATTTGTTGATGGTGTTGAGTATCGTTATTGGGACCCCTTTCGGAGTAAGCTTGCAGCTGCGATACTGAAGAATTTAGATGTTGAACTTAAAGATACTGATAAAGTGCTTTACTTGGGAGCTGCGTCTGGAACAACAATTTCTCATGTCTCTGATTTAGTTAACAGGGGATTTGTCTTTGGTGTGGAAATATCAAAGAGGGTTGCCAAACAGCTTTACCTATTATCCATGAGGCGGAGAAACCTTGCAATGCTGCTTGCGGATGCGAATAAACCAAGGACATACATCAAATATGTTCCTCTTGTGGATTTTGTCTATCAAGATGTTGCTCAGAAAAATCAAGTGGAAATATTCAAGAAAAACATTTCTCTATACCTAAAGAAAGGCGGTCTGGGATTCCTTGCCTTAAAAGCTAAGAGCATTGATGTTACAAGAAAACCCAAGGCGATTTACAGAGAGGTTTACAAAGAGCTCTTGTCCGAATTTGATGTTCTTGATTATAAAGTCATAGCACCCTTCCAAAAGGACCACTGCGTATTTGTTGTCCAAAAATAATCGTCAAATTTTTAAGTGGTTTTATCTTACTCAACTAAAATGCTTAGAATATACAACACTCTAACAAAGCGAGTTGAAGAGTTCAAACCACTCCACGGCAATGATGTTGGCTTCTACTCCTGTGGACCGACAGTTTATAATTTTGCTCATATAGGTAACTTTAGAAGCTTCATTTTCTATGACCTTATAAAGAGGTATCTGAAATTTAGAGGATATAAGGTTAAACATGTTATGAATATCACGGATGTTGATGATAAAACAATTAGGGACTCTCAGAAGGAAGGCGTCTCCTTAAAAGAATTCACAGAACGCTACACAAAGTATTTTATTGAGGACTTGAAAACTCTAAACATAGAACTGCCAGATGTTATGCCAAAGGCTACGGAGCATATAGAAGACATGGTTGCACTTATAAAACGATTGATGGATAAGGGCTACGCTTACAAAGGAGAAGACGGCTCTATTTACTATGATGTTTCAAAATTTAAGGATTACGGTAAGCTTTCAGGTATAAAACTTGACGAGCTTAAATCAGGGGCAAGGGTTAAGCAGGATGAGTATGCTAAGAACCAAGCTCAGGATTTTGCTCTCTGGAAAGCATACTCTGAGAAGGATGGTGATGTTTTTTGGAACACGCCCCTTGGCAAGGGAAGGCCCGGCTGGCACATTGAATGCTCAGCTATGTCTATGAAGTATCTTGGTGAGAGTTTTGACCTTCACAGCGGAGGCATTGACCTTGTGTTTCCGCATCATGAGAACGAAATTGCTCAGAGCGAAGCAGCAACAGGAAAGCAGTTTGTAAAGTATTGGGTTCATCCAGAATTCTTACAAGTTGATGGTAAGAAGATGTCAAAGTCATTAGGGAATTTCTTCACACTCAGAGACCTTCTTAAGAAGGGTTATGATCCAATGGCTATAAGGTATCTGCTCATTTCTACACATTACAGACAGCAGCTCAACTTTACAATGGATGGATTAAAGTCAGCTGAGAACACAGTTAATAAATTACGCGATTTTATGAAGCAGATTCTCCTTGTTTCAAGACCAAGCCCTGAAAGCAAAGAGGTCTCTGAGTTGATAAAAGACACTGAGAAAAAATTCATAGAAAAGATGGATAATGATTTGAACATTTCAGAAGCATTAGCTGTTTTGTTTAAATTTGTTAATTCCATAAACAAAATAATTCTTAAAGGGGAACTTTCGAAGGTAGATGCTCAAAAAGTTAAGGATTTCATGCTTAGAATTGACTCTGTTCTTGGCTTAAAACTTGGTGATGTTCAGGTTAATGTTGTAACATCTGAACAGCAGGCCTCCTTGGATGAGATAAACGCCCTACTCTCAAATATTAACAATGAGAATATTGAAAAATTACTTGCAATTAGAAATTATTTTAGAAGCAGAAAGGACTTCAAAACCGCGGATATGATAAGAGATAAACTGAATAAGTTGGGAGTAAAAATCACAGACCTCAAAACAGGGAGTCATTGGGAGGTAAAAAATCAATAATCACTTAAAGGTCTACAATCCTATTTTCCTTCGTCGATGACAAGCATTATCTTAGTATTCTTAACACCTTTTATTTTGTGTATGTCATTATATATGGACAAATTTAAGAAACATTGTTGCGTCTTTTTTATATGGCACTTCTCTTGACGCTTTACTTCGGCAATGGAAACTCTTCTTTTGCGGTTGTAAAACCTTTAAGCTATGAGAAGGATTGCCAAAGGCCTGATAAGATTTATCATCAAAACTTTTGAACTTGACAAAAAGATTTCTAGAAGAATCATCAATGCATTTTCTTTGAGAGAAGATGCAATTCCTAAGAGCATGAGTCCAGGCACATACTCCCAAATTATACCCGACACTTTACACAAAGATGCTAAGGAAGGAAAGTTTCGCGGACTATGTTTTGTTCTTAGCGAAGAAGAAATGAACATTTACTCTCAAAATACTCCTGTAAATATTAGTCTTGGAAATCCTGTTGGAGTAGATGAACAAATATTGAATGGACGAAGATACTCAATGTGGATAGGCCTTAAAGACCTGTTTGATACTTTAAAAGAAGGTTATGAGAAACTTGGATTAGGACAATTAGTTCATCTAATCAGTCCTGATTCCACTTCTCAATAATCTCATACACTTCTTTCAGATTCTTAGCTTTGACGGGATAATCTCTTCTGCCTTTTCTATCTATAAGAATTGTTTTTATGCCGAGTTCGCTTGGTGTTTTCATATCTGATTCTATGCTGTCTCCAACCATAACTGCTTCCTCTGGTTTTACATTGAACTCTTTGAGTATCATTTCAAATAGGGCTTTGTTTGTCTTTAACATACCTGTTTTGTAGGAGAAATATATCTTGTCAAAGAACTTGTCAAGCCCAAATCTTTCTACGACTCTCTCACCTGATTTATCTGTGTTGGACACCAATGCAAGTTTAAACTTGTTTTTCATCTTTTCTAGAATTTCCAAGCTTTCCGGAAACTCTCTTGCTAAAAGCCAGTTTTTGTTCCACACTCCGACGAGTTTGTTCAAAAGCTTCTCATCATATTTTACATTGAATTCCTTACACACATTTTCAAAGCCCTCTTTTGAGTCGCTGAATTCTTTTGTCATGAATGCTTTCTCAAACTTGTTAATATACTCTGAGAATGGCATTAATAATCTTAAATTGAACTTAATCTGCTTCACAGGGGAGTAAACTCCATTCTCAATTATTGTGCCCCAAAGGTCAAACATTACTAATTTAATCATTTCATATCACCTAATCTCACAAATTTAACTTCATCTTTCTCCAAGTCGAGAATTGCTACACTATTCTGATGATGAGGATATAATGATCCCGGATTAATAACTCTTGTTTTACCAACCACTTCGTTTCTTCGCTTGTGAGTATGGCCCGTGATTACATAGTCAAACTCCTGCGATTTTATCAAAGCATTCAAAAACATTAAATTGTGGCCGTGGTAGAGAGCAAACTTCTTCCCCCCAATAACAAATGCTCCTCCTCCGTTTAAGAATACTCCACCTGCAGGTTCTAATCTCTTCTTTATTGGCAGGACATCTGCATCGTTGTTTCCTAAGCAGAAGTAGACCTTAAACTCCTTTATTAAAGGGTCCAGAGTTATAGAAGCGCATAGGTCCCCAGCGTGGAGAACTTCATTGATGTTCTCCTGTTTGAAGATTTTCACAGCTTCTTCTATTAGTGGAATATTGTCGTGCGTGTCAGAAATAATGCCGATTTTCATAGACCTTTGTGCATGGTAAGAGTTTAAAAAGCTTTTGTTTTATTTCTTTTTCCTGCTTATCCTTTCAACTTTAACTTTGTCAGAAATTATAGCTGAATTTCCAGTAGGGTCTTCAATGATTATCTTCAGCTTGTCCTTGCCCCACATGACTCTATTCAATTTTTTTATAAGCTTCATATACTCTTTTTTCTTGTTCTTATCTTCTTCAATCTCCTTTTGGCCTTCAAACATGTCTTTTACTCTTGTCAGTAAGCCCTCAATATTGGTTATGTACCCATTAGAAGCAGGACCTGGTGTTATCTCTACTACTCTTGGAATCTTTATAGTTGCTTGGCTCGACTTCACAACTCGTATCTTCATATCGTCTTCTCCAGAAACCTCAATTGAGAATTTCAACGGTAGGTTTTTCTTCTCAACTTCAACATCTGACTTGTGAAACTTGCAGTTAGAGCAAGTCATTGAGTAAATGTAAACATTACCAAAATAGGGTATCTCTCGCTTTATCTCGGTTAGAGTTAGAGTTTTCTTGCCACACATCGGGCAGGTCTGATTTTTAAGCTCATCAATTCCATACTCTTTGAGTTTGTCCATGTGTGCATTTAATTCTAACACCTTTAAAAAGATTTGTAAATTCTAATTTAATCTTTTAAATCATTGTTATTAGAGTGATACAATAAATTTTTAAACTGCAATTCCTTTTTCTACGCTATGAAGGTTGACTTCAAGAAAGCTGGTTATTACGAACTGATCAATTTCAGCGGATACTTTGACCTTGAGAAACTTTATCATTTCATCTACAAATGGTTCTCACTTAATAAATATAGGTATAATGAGAAGAAGTATAAGCAGAAGAAGGGCGAGGTTGAGTGGGAGATTGAGGCCTTTAAAAAGGTTGATGAATACGCTAAGTTTAATATAAAGTTTGAGCTTCACCTCTATGGGGATGGTAATGGTCCTACTCCAATTGAACCTGTCGATGTTGTGGTAAATGGCAAGAAGATGAAGCTTGTCAAAGGCAGGGTGCACATAACCATATCCGGCTCTTTTGAGACAGGCTACTCTGATATGTTCGGTTCAAACAAGTGGAATAAAACTTATATAAACAGGTGGCTCCAGAACTTCTTTGAGAAGGTTGTTCTGAAGCAGGACATTGATATAAAATACACTGATAAGTTGTATTATGAAGTGCTTGATTTTTATGAAGGTGTTAAGAAGACCTTAGGCATGTATGCTACAGGAAGTTTTTATTGAGGTGTAAAAATGGCTGAATATAATTTTGTACTTAAAAATCAGAATATTGAATATGAAGGCCTTTTTATTGTTAGAGATTTGTACCAAGTTATCAACAAGTTTCTGAAGGATAAAGGTTATGATTGGAAGGAGCCGAAGCATCACGAATATATTGGAGACAACTCTAAGTATGTGGAGCTCCAGCTTGAACCCTGGAAAAAGGTAAGTGATTATGTGGAGCTTGTTTTAAGGACTAATATTAAAATTTACAACATGAAGGATGTTGTGATTGAGAAGGATGGCAGGAAGCTCAACATGCAGAAGGGCAAGATTGTCATACGCCTCGATGCCATATTAAAAACAGATTATGAGGGCAAGTGGGAGGAGCCTCCAATAAAATATTTTCTCAGAGCACTTTTTGACAAGTTCATATATAAGAGATACACGAACAACTTTGCTAATCAGTTGAAGCAGGACGCGCATGAGCTTGTTTCAAACATTAAATCATATCTGAACCTATACAACTACAAGCTTAACTGATTTTTCATCTCAAGCCGTTCTGTGAATCCAACATCATAGAATGGAATTATTTTACCTTTGTTTATCTTTCCAAAACCTATGCAAGCGTCATTGTAAATAACTAAAAATGCCTTTTGCGGTAGGTTTATCTTCTTCTTTGTAAAATTGCATTTCTTCCCGTAGACAAACTTGATTGCCCCTTTATCATCTACAAATGCTTTGTTTGTGTTGGAGTTTGAAAGCTCTTTTAGTAGAAGGTTGCTTGGAACAAATTTATTGTTGAAGAAGAATCCTAAACATATTCTGTTATAAACAATTGGCGGTTCGCTTTCTCCATCACATAGAAACACGCAGTTTCCTATTCTTGTAAGATTGTACCATTTGTATTTCTCTTTCAGCTTGTCGATAAACTTGTCAGTTGAATCTATAAATAAAAACAAAAACCTCTTCAACTTTTCCTCTATGATCTTTGAGTTTACCATTTTAATTATTCAACTTTTCTTAACAAGTTTAGCAATGAAGAATCCCTGCGTCTTGTCCTTGAAGGGCCAGAACCTCCTCGCAAGCTTCATACTCTTGTCAAATTTTAATCCTCCAAACTCCTGCAAGCCCTCTGAGCCGAGCTTTAATCCTGTATCTTGGAGTTTGAATCCAAGTGTCAGGGCATAATCCACGACAAGCTCATCTTCTTCAGGTTCCAATGAGCATGTTGAATAAACAAGAATCCCCTCTTTCTTTAGCAAGCTGTGAGCCTTCTTAATGAGCTTTCTCTGATACTTTGAATTCTCTATTACCCCTGTGAGAGTCCTCTTGTCAAACCAGTTTTTCTCTTGAGTGTAATTGCCTGAGCATGGCGCGTCTAAAAGGATTTTATCAAAGGGTTCTTCTGACTTGAAGTTCAGAACATCTTTTTGGAACACCTTAACATTCCCGCTCATCTGCCTCTCAAGATTCAGCTTTAGCCTTGTTATTCTCGCTGGATTCTTCTCAACTGCAACAATTAAACCCTTATTTTTCATCATCACACTCATCTGCGTTGTCTTTGATCCTGGTGAAGCACACATATCCAAAACTCTGTCATTTTCCTTTGGATTTAAAACCTTTGCAGGCATTATTGATGCTAAATCTTGTATATATATCTGCCCTGTTAAAAATTCCGGTGTAGACCCTAATGAGAAATCTGAAAAATAAAAATAAGCATGTTCAACATTTGAAATCTTCTTGACAATTACGCCTCTTCTCTTCAAGGCTTGAATAACCTTCTCTTCATTATAATGTAAGTAATTAACTCTAAATGAATCTTTTAGCATGACTCTCTTTGCAGAACCACCCATTAATCTGTACCGCTTCTCAAAGAACTCCCTGCTCATAGCTGTTGGAAAACTTCAATGTTTAAAATATTTGCCTATTGCTCCCTAACCATTGGTGTGTCGCACTTTGGACATCTCAAAGAATAACATGGCACTCCTGCTTTGTGAGGAACTTTGTAGCCACACTTTGGACAGACGCAATATCCTCCTGCACCAAGTCCTCTTCCAGCTCTTCTTAAACCAAAGCCCCTGCCCGCCCCTCTTCCTGCGGGCCCTGTTCTATCTCTATTTGGCATTCTACCACCTTATATTTCATACGTGTGATTAATTAAAAACCTTTTGGAAGAATGAAAGCCTCCGGGGGGAGTCGCACCCCCGACCTGCGGATTACAAGTCCGCCGCTATAACTACTAAGCTACGGAGGCAAGTCAGATGTGAAATGTTTAAGCTTTCTATTTATAAAATTTTTGTTAGTCCTCTTCCTTTATCTGCTCAGCTTTTTCAGTGTTTATCAAAATGTTCGCTATCTTCTCTGGCAGAACAGCAATCTCATCTGGGTTGAAAGGCCCGTAAGTTTCTCCATCTATGCCGACAAATTCTGGTATTTGAGCTAAGAATCTGACTAAAATTCTATTATTCTTCTCCTGCGGTTTTGCTTTCTTTAATTTTATCATCTTGCCTTTGAGGAGTTTGTTAAGCACGGACTCTCTGACAGTTGATAAAAGCTCCACTAACCTTGAGAATAGCTCTTTTTCCTCATCAAGCATATTCTCAGTTGTTATTATGTCTGATTTTGTCCTTGCTTTTATGATTGCTTTTTCAACGATCTTTTTTTCCCTTGTGTTGTATATTTCTCTTACCAATCTTTTGGCATTTTGAATCTGAGTTTTTATTCTGTCTGCTTCTTCCTCAGAGTAGTCGTCAATTTTGTCAAGGATTTCTTTTTTATCCTTAAAATATGCCGACACATTTATAAAGAAGTTAGGGTCTAACTCTTGAAGGTCTTTTCTATCCTTCTCTCTCCTAAGAATCTCAAACAAGGTGTCATAGGTTATCTTAATGTTTTCTCCCCCCATAACTAAAAAGAGAATATGCTAATATATAATGTTTTTGCTTGTTTTTGCAGATATTTTTAAGATTAAATAAAATTTAAAAAGGGTTCGTCTTTTCTTTTCTCATGCTTAAAGCATTTGTATTTGATATAGGAGACACTATGCATCCGTCATCTAAATTAGAGGCTGATGTTCTTTATTACATTCAGGAAGAGCATAATCTCCCTGATTCTTTTGCAGACACTTATCTAAAAATGGATTACTTCTCAGAGCTTTATGTTTCCGTGGAAAATCCCCCTGAGAAACATTTCAACCACGCCCGCGGAGAGCTTAGAATTATGAAGATGACTTTGAAGTATTTACATTTGAATTTGGACGCTGAAGCATTGTCATCTGAGATGAATAAACTCTACGAATTAAGGCTTAAAAGGTATTACTTAAAAGATCCTCAGGGTAAAGATGTTGCAGATGTGATTCACTTCTTAAATAGAAATAATTTCAAAGTAGGTATCCTCTCTGACAATCCCATACAGATAAAGCAGAAGTACCTCAAACTTTACAATGAGTTGGGCTTTAAATTTGACTGCTTCATTGTATCTGAAGAAGTTGGTTTTATGAAGCCCTCTCCAAAAATGTTTGACGCAGCTATTGAGAAACTGGATGTTAAACCATCTGAAGCAGTTTATTTTGGCAACAACCTTGAGAGAGACGCTGCTGCTCAGAAACTCGGTTGGAACTTTGTTTGGGTTTATGGCTTTAACAAAAATCCCAATCCAAATGACTTCCAAGGTGACAAGGTTAAGTTTATAAATCTAAGATTTGTGGAGGAGTATATTAAAAAGAACGAGATTAATTAGAGTTTTTTATTTAACTTGTTTCTTTTCATTTAATAAAATACTTAAATATTGGTTCATGAAAGAATTGTAAAATGAAGAACATGAAGCTTGTTTATTTGGCAATGTAAAAACATTCTTTTTATTTTAGACAACACATCTCCAAATTTATTTTCTCTCAAACGAAACATTTATAAATATAGTATTTTTACTACTTGCTGGTGATATTATGGGAGCTCTTTCCTTAGAAAAAATAATTGAGGCGATGCAGTCCTCAGGTGAAAATATTATAAAAGATAAATATGGGTTTTATCATTTGGCTAAAGATGAAACTTTATCTGGTAAAAGATTAATTGATGACAAAACTTGTTTTGAAAAGGATGACTTTTATGTATTGCAGACTGTTGATAAAATTAATGGGAAGAAATATTCTCTTGGAAGACAAGTTCTTATTAATCCTATTTCAAAAGAGTTGAGCTCTCTTTACAATACTCTAAAAACAAAGCTTGACAAGTACAAAAGCTCTAATATTAATATTTCTCCTCTCATCTTAAAAGAGGTCCAATCTTTTGTGGAGAAAACCTTAAAAGGAGAAAATAATGCGTTTAAGAAGTATGAGGAAGGTACAGTGGAATCCTTCTTAGATGAAGCTATTAAGAACAAGTCTGGAGATGAGGTTGACGCTGCTTTGACAACTTGGGTTCTTCTTTCAATGTTGAAAAATGACAACTACATTAGAGGGGATGCAAGGATTAAATCTTTCTACAATCCTAAGAAGAAGAGAGTTGAAGTTGTTTGTAAATATAGGACTTCTCATGGAGTCGAGATCCCTATAAGCTTCTACAAGTAATAAACTCTTTTCTCAGAAAAATTTTTATATTCTTTCATAAAGTTTTAGAACTAAGCGACTGTAGTCTAGTGGTAGGACACGACCCTCCCAAGGTCGTAGCCCGGGTTCAAATCCCGGCAGTCGCATAAAAAAGGTGATATTATGACTGAACTTATGTTTAATGTCGGAGCTTCTAATCAGGAAGTTACAAAGAAGGACTTTGATTTGATCATTGTCGGAGCAGGTCCTGCTGGCTACACAGCTGCTATTTATGCGACAAGGTATAATCTGAGCACCTTGATACTGGCTGAGTCATTTGGTGGTTTAGCTTCTGATGCTTCAACTGTTGAGAATTATCCAGGATTCCCAAGCATATCTGGTTTTGACTTGATGGAAAAATTTAGGGCTCATGCTTTGAAGCTTGGAGCGAACATCAAGCAGGCAAGTGTTGTTAAAATTGATAAGAATGATTTAGGTTTTGTTGTTTCTACAAACAGCGGAGAGGAATTCACTGCGAAAGCTGTCATTCTTGCTTTAGGTACGAGGAGAAGACACTTAAACATTCCTGGAGAGGATAAATTCTCTGGGAAGGGTGTTAGTTACTGTGCTACCTGTGACGCGGCTTTCTATAAGGACAAAGTTGTAGGTGTTGTTGGGGGTTCTGATTCAGCAGCTCAAGCAGCTCTCCTGCTAGCAAGATACGCTTCCAAAATTTATATTATATACAGGCGCGACAAGTTGAGAGCCGAGCCATCTTACATTGAACAGATAGAAAAGAACCCGAAAATAGAGGTTCTTTACAATGTTAATGTTAAAGAGCTTTTGGGGAATGATAAACTGGAGGAGGCTGTCTTGGATAATGGCCAGAAGCTTAAATTAGACGGTCTTTTCGTAGAAATTGGAGGAATTCCAAGCACAGAGCTTGCTAAAACAGTAGGAGTTGCTGTTAATGAGCGAGGTTTTATCATTGTTAATTCAGGCATGGAGACAAATGTTGAGGGGGTTTATGCTGCAGGTGATGTAACAACTGGTTCTAATGGTATGGAGCAAATCATAACCGCTTGTGCAGAGGGCGCTATTGCTTCAGAGTCAGCTTACAAATTTATTAGAAACATGGGCAGTGATAAAGTAGTGAGGCAATACCATTAGGATAAAAAGTTTTATATATTAATATATCTTTTTCTATATTATGTCAAGTCCTACTTACAGGATTAAGCTGAAGAAGATGACTGTCACATTTAAGGATGTTTGTGTGATTACTGCTCTTTACGATTTGATGCATTTTTGGGTTGTGGAGCATGATTGGCAGCCGAGGTTTGGTCACCAGGAGGGTTCTATTGAGACAATGTTCTATGTTAACCGTGCAAATCCAAAAATCATGAACTATAATATTTGGTGGCGCCTTCAGAAGAAAATAAACGCTCAAATAAGGTTTGTTATGAACATTGATTTTATCGGCTTGGGAATCTCTCAAGTTGAGGTGGTTTGGCAGGGTAAAAAATACAAGGCATATAAGGGCGAATTTACATTTAATCTGAATGGTGCTGTGGAAATAGATCCTGAAGGTAAGTGGAAGAAGTCAAGAATAGTAAGCAAATTTTCCGATTACTTGATTAAAAAACTCCTCAGACAGAACATGATTGACTATAGGAATGAGCTCATCAGAGAGATGACTGAATTTCAGGGCTTTATAAAGAGCTTCTTTGGTCAGTATCAAAACATGCAGGTATCTGAAACGATGGAGCCGAAACGCGGTTTTGGTTTCTCCTAACTTTTTAGAAAACTTTTTAAATAAAACTATTCCCCTCCTTTTCTATGAAACTTCCGAAGACAGTTAATAGATATTGCCCTTATTGTAAGAAACATACTCCTCATAAGGTCATTATCGTTAAGAAAAAACAGCCAAGAAGTTTGAGCTATGGTTCTAAGGTTAGAGCTCGAGATAGAGGAGCGGCTCGTGGTCACGGAAGTTTAGGTCGTTACTCAAAACCAGCTGTTGGCAAGTGGAAGATGGCTGGCAAGAAGCAGACAAAAAAGACTGACATTAGATACGAATGCACTGTTTGTCATAAGAAGCACACTCAAAGAGAAGGCATAAGGGCTAAGAAGGTTGAGCTTGTTTAGGCATTCTCAAAAAGAATTTTTCCATTTACTACTGTTCTTTCAACATCAGATGAGTTCGCAGCGTAAATTATGTTATTAATTAATGTTCTCTTGTTGCTGTAACTTAGGTGATTGTCAAGCTTTAAGCAAGTTATGTCTGCTAAATACTCTTCTAAGATTCTTCCCGCTTTTATATGCAGAGCTTTTGCAGGATTTATTGTAACAGCATCAATCAGATATTTGTCAATCAACCTATCTTTACCTTTCAATATTCTATTCGCTTTGAACAGCATAGCAGCTATCTTTACCTCCTCTAGTAAGTCAAGGTTGTTGTTGGATGCTGGCCCGTCTGTGCCTATACATAAGTTTGATCCAGAATTTATTACATCTTTGATGTCAAGCATTCCGCTTTCAAGCTTAAGGTTACTTGATGGGCAGTGGACTACTGTTGGTTTTTCTTTTTGCCTTGCTATAAACTTATAATCCAAGTGCACTCCATGAAATAGAATTGCATTGAGCATTTCCAAACTTTTCAGGTATCTTGTTATCTCAATGTGATACTTTTTTTCAATGAATTCTGCTTCTTCTTTGGTTTCAGCTGCATGCACTGTCAGCAGTAATTTGTTCATCATTGAATACTCCTTTGACCATTCCAAAAGTTCCCTTGAGCAGGTGTTCAATGCGTGTGGACTCACCACTGCTTTTATGAGAGAATTGTTTTTTTGTCTTATGAACTCTATGAATCTTTTAGTAGATGTCTCTTCATTCTTTCTCTTTTCTTTGTTGAACAGGTCTATCATGCCATAACCTAAGAATGCGCGAATTCCTGTTTCTTCTGCTGCTTTGAATATTGCTTTATTCTTGAAGTACATGTCAAGGATTGTTGTTACCCCCGACCTTATTGACTCTCCCATGCCATCCAAGCTTCCGTGATAAATATCCTCTTCACTCAGCTTTGCTTCTCTCTTAAATATTTCACTGAGCCAATCCTTCAGCTTCAAGCCCGGAGCAATCCCCCTTAGAATGTTCATAGGTATGTGCGTGTGCATGTTTATTAACCCAGGCAGAACCGCACAGTTTGAACAGTCAATCATCATAGCGTCCTTCTTGCTTATCTTTTTCCCAATCTTTGAGATTCTATTTCCTTCAATGAGAATAGATTTATTCTCTAAGATTCTTCTCTTTTCATCTTGAGTTAGTATGAACCTGCAATTTTTTAGAAGGATTGCTTTTTTCCTCATACATTAATGTTCTTCGGCTATGCTTATAAATCTTTCATTTTATGCAAAAATTCTGCCTGGTTATACCTTAATTAACAAATATTAATATACTATTTGCTATACTAATCGTAATATTTAAATATTAGTTTATATTACTCTTTTGTATGGATATTACTTATGTCCCTACAGGCACTTCCTCCTTTTATCAAGGAAGTGCTGGAGAAGGAATCAAAATGAATGAAAAAGAATTAGTATCTAAAATAAATCATATTTTGGGTTCAAACAAATTGAGATCTTTATCAGGTTTAGAAGAACTTATTCAGAGGGAACCTTTAGAGACAAATGATTCCATAAAGGAAATAATGAGAACCATTTATCATCTGGAAAAAAGTAAGCATAACAAAGAGCTTTATCCAAGTTTTGTCAAAGTGTTATGTGCTCAAGTTGAAGAATATGTTAAGACACATAAGGACTCTCCAATAGCAAAAGATTTAACTTTGATATATCAACATTATTCTCAACTTCCAAAGCGTTATACAGGTTCTCCTCTTCATCGTGTAAGAGTTTTACGAAACATCTTTAAGTAATTCATGAACAGATTATTCTCAACTTCTTTTGCATTAAGTCCTTTAAGCTTGGCAATTTCATCAACGGTTAATGCAACATTGTAGGGCTTGTTCTTCTCACCTCTGAAGGGTCCTAAGAAGGGCGAGTCAGTTTCTGTCAGTAATTTGTTCAATGGGAGTCGCTTTACTAACTCTTGAAAGTGTGAGCTTCTTACAATTATGGGAGGTATTGAAAACATCCACATTTCATCTATTTCTTTCAGAAGTTTTAACTTTCCACCAAATGAGTGCATTACTACACTCTCAGCTTTCTCCTCTTTTAATATTTCAATGGCTTTTCTCTCTGCTCCTCGTGAATGCACTATTAATGGCTTATTAATCTCTTTACTTATCTGTATGAACTCTCTGAACATTGACTCTTGTTTCTTCCTTAGAGCTTCGTCTTTTATCCAATAAAAGTCAAGTCCGACTTCGCCGACAGCAATTATCTTACTTTTATTTTTTCTTATGAATTCAAGTTCATCTTTTATATACTCATCACTAAATCTTTCTATAAACTCGGGATGGAGCCCCAACGCAGCTTTAACAATTTTGAACTTCCTGCTTAACTCCAATGTCTTTCTATTAGTTTCTTTGTCGACGCCGTTGTTTATTATGACCTTAACTCTTCTTTCCTCTGACTCCTTAATTATCTCTCTTACTTCTTTATCTTCAAATTGGTCCAGGTGGCAGTGCACATCTACGAATGGCATACTGCTATGATTATTGTCTTGTTTTTAAATCTTTTTTAACAGTTATCTTAAATATTCAAAACTTATTTATTCTGCAATTTATTTAGCTTGACATTGCAGTCTAATAAAAACTTGGAGGATCTTGTTGATTCTGAATTTCCGAAGGTGAAAAGAGCTTTTGTTTATGCTAAAACCTTCCTGCCAAAGTTGAGGGAGCTTGCTTTTCCTCTCATGTTTTCTTCTTCTCTTATACTGCCGGCACTTCTTTTGAGAAGTTCACTTAGAGATGTTCATCAACTCTACACTTCTTCAATTTACTTTAAAGATTTTTATGGTTCTATTCTCAGTGCTTACAGCAAGTTGAAGCTCCTCTTAAACTTTAGTTGTGTTGGTATAACTCTTGAGTATTTGCTTAATGAGGTATCAGCTAAGCATTACTTCTTTTTCAACACTCCTTTAAGCAGGAGAAAAGTCAAAGTGGCTCTTTATTCTCTCACCGCGTCAGCTCTTTTTGCTTACGGTGTGGGAGTCCTGCCTTACAATCTCCTCTTAAGAGCTGGATTAGTTGATAAAATAAATTCTACTTTTGATTTGTACAAAAACTTTCTGAAATCTACAAGCTTGGAATCTCATATTCTTACTCTTGAAAAATCTCAAGCTCTTTCTTATCTTCCAAACATCTACAAAACTTTTGTTAGTTTTAGTGTCATACCCCTTGTTGCTTCTCTTCCCCTGTTTGCTCATATATTCTACAATGCTCTTACAGATGAAAACTTGGATTTTCTTCAAGATTGGAAAACACACAAGAGGAATAGAACTATTGAAAATTTGTTCTTTCTGGTCTCTTACAAGTTTGAGAGGAAAAAGTTTAATATTGAGAATCTGTCAATGTTCCTTTTTAGGATTAGAGCTTTGTCAAGAATTGCCATAACCTTTTTTGATAAACTCCTCTATAAGAAGTATTACCTTAAGGATCCAAAAAGTTTGAGCGATAGTATGTTTTGGCACAGGGCTTTCGCAGGAGAAAATTTTTCAAATGGATTCTTAGACGAGCTTTATAAAAGGTTGAAAAAGCTTTCAGCGGATGAGATTGATAAGAATTATCAAAATGAAGTTTCTTTTTTACTGAAGCTTTTTGTTCAGTCTGACTTCAGTAAAAAAGGTGTTAAGGAGGATTTGGAGCACCTCATTAAAGATTCTGAGAATAAAAGTTTCTCTTTCTCTTTAAAAGAGAAGGGTTGTGTCTCTGTTAGAAGTATTCTTTCAGGTGTTTGGCCGTTTCAATCTATTGTTTTTAAACTTGCTCCTTTAGAATGTCAAGATTCAGTGAGAAAGTTGAAGGAGGAGTGTGCTTCTCTGCTGTATCTTCAGCAGAAGTATGAACCCATAAAGGAGATTGTCTTTCCAGCAACGAAACAAATACTTAACACAGTTCCCCTGATTTATGGAGGAGAATTAAAGCTTGACAGACCTTATTATGCTATTGTAACTCTTTTAGTGAGAGGAAAAACCTTGGCAGAGATTCTTTTAGATTCAAAAAACACTAATCTTTTTTACAGCACCTTCAACAAACTCTTTGAAGACACTGTTCATTTGAACTACTTCTTAAGCAGAAGACCTGTGCAGGTCTATGATTTTTCTTCTGCGTTCATGAGAAAGCTGTCAAAACTTGAATCAATCGCTGATAAAATAAACTCCTCAGATTTGATGATTAATAAATCTGTGAAGAACCGCATTTTGAACTTTCTTTGTAAATATCAGAATAAGAAGTGCATTGTTGCAGATCAAGATTTAAACCTTTCAAACATTCTCATGGCAGAGACAATGTTTGGCAGTGTGCAAGTTGTCCTTGATCCAATAGTGAAACTCTCCACACCTATGAACTCCTTCTATGCATTCTTGAATGATAGGAGAAACAACCTATCTAAGTTAGAAACCTCTGAGCTTCTTAACCGATTTGTATCATTGACTGAGAAGTATTTCTTTAAACTTGACCTTAATGATGAATCCCTTTTTCTTGCTATCAAAAACTTGATGACAGAAATAATGTTCATGGGTTTCTCTTTAAAAGATAAATCATACCTGAGAGATGTTGACTTCTTCTCAAAGCTTGTTCAACTTGAACCGGCTAAAAATCAACAGTTTATAAAGGACATACTTTATGAACGAAGGAGAATTGCAGACACATTTTACGACAAAATGCAAAACTTTTAAATAAAATTAAACTAACCATTTTTAAATTCAGGTGGGGAATATGGCTCAAAATTTAAATGGAGAAACTTTGCCGAAGCACTACAACGCTCACGAATCGGAAAAAAAGTGGCAGAAGTTCTGGCAGGATAATGCTGTGTATAAATTTGATTTTAACAATGTAGATAGAGATAAAGTTTTTTCAATAGACACCCCACCGCCAACTGTTTCTGGAAAAATGCATATGGGCCACGCGTTTAGCTACTCACAGGCAGATTTTATAGCTAGATACAAAAGAATGAGGGGTTATAATGTTTTCTATCCATTTGGTTTTGATGACAACGGCTTAGCTACAGAGAGATATGTTGAGAAGAAAATAGGTAAGAAAGCCACAGAGATGAAGCGGAGCGAGTTTATAAAGATCTGTTTGGAAGAGACAAAAGAGACTGAGGCAGAACTCAAAAAGGCATGGAGCTCACTTGGTATAAGCCCTGATTGGAGTATTAATTACAGGACGATAGGGGACCATGCAAGGAAGATAAGCCAGCTGTCTTTTATAGAGCTATACAAACAAGGGAGAGTTTATCAAAAAGAGGCCCCCACCCTTTGGTGTCCCGAGTGTCAAACAGCTATTGCTCAGGTTGAACTTGAAGATAAGGAAATAGAGTCATATTTTAATGACATCCTCTTTGAGCTTGAGGATGGGAGAAAAATAACTATTGCAACTACGAGGCCGGAGCTCTTGCCCGCATGCGTCGCTGTCTTTGTCAATCCTGATGATGAGAGATACAAAGACATTGTTGGCAAGAAAATAAAAGTTCCTCTTATGAATTACTATGTTCCTGTCATAGCAGATAAGCGGGCTGACCCTGAGAAGGGCACAGGAATAGTTATGTGCTGCACTTTTGGAGACCAAACTGATATGGAATGGTGGAAAGCTTACAATTTACCTTTAAAGATTATTATTGGAACCAACGGTGTTATGAATGAGAAGGCAGGTAAGTATGCAGGCCTAAAAGTTAAGGAAGCAAGGAAACAGATAATAGAAGACCTGAAAAAAGCAGGGTTATTAGTTGGTCAGAGAAAGATAAAACACATGGTTAATGTTCATGAACGTTGCGGGACTGAAATAGAATTCCTCGTGACAAAACAGTGGTTCATAAAGTATCTTGATTTAAAAGATGAATTTTTGAGGATAGGT
>Ga0256842_1001277_pt1 | contig 20608 bp, 19 predicted proteins | sample 4559240metaG_FD_185973 | JGI IMG/M metagenome (GOLD analysis project Ga0256842, IMG submission 185973) | Hydrothermal vent microbial communities from Guaymas Basin, Mexico - 4559-240 | ecosystem: Environmental > Aquatic > Marine > Hydrothermal vents | place: Mexico: Guaymas Basin | collected... | reverse complement strand
GCTTTCTACCAAAAGAGATAATCTTAACGATGCCAAATTAGCATTTGCAAGAGATACCGATGCTGTTACATTAGCAGATGCTCTTAAAGGTGCAGATGTTTTTTTAGGCCTATCAGCAAAAGGAGCAATGACAAAAGAAATGTTGGCTTCTATGGCTCCTGATCCTATTGTGTTTGCTATGGCAAATCCTGACCCAGAAATTTCTTATGAGGACGCTATGGCTACTCGTGACGATTTGATTTTTGCAACAGGTCGTTCTGATTATCCTAATCAAATAAATAATGTTCTTGGATTTCCATTTATTTTCAGAGGTTCTCTAGATGTTAGGGCTACAGCTATTAATGAGGAAATGAAAAAAGCAGCGGTTTATGCTTTGGCAAAATTAGCAAAGGAGCCAGTCCCTGATGTTGTTAAAAAAGCATACAATAATGCAAATATGTCTTATGGCAGAGAATACTTAGTTCCTACACCCTTAGATCCACGCTTGATTGAGTTTGTGCCACCTGCAGTTGCTAAAGCAGCTATTGATTCGGGAGTCTCTAGAGTAAAAGAAATGGATTGGGATAAATATAAAGAAGAACTGAGAGAACGTATGGGAATTGATCATGCTATCATGCGTACTATGACAGCAAAAGCCAAATCGGATCCAAAACGAGTAGTCTTTTCTGATGCAAATAATCTTAAAGTTTTACAAGCTGCTCGAATTGTAAAAGACGAGAAAATTGCTATCCCTGTATTATTAGGAAGAGAAGAACGTATAAATAAGCTTGCCAAAGAAAATGGAATAGATATTTCTGACATTGAATTAGTTGATAGTACTAGTTTTGCTAACGAAAAGAAACGTTTTGAGTATGCTGAATTGCTATTAAATAAAAGAAATAGAAAAGGAATTTCGACAATCGATGCTCAAAGATCTATGTACGACCGTAATTATTATGGTGTTGCAATGGTTGAAACAGGAGAAGTTGATGCCATGATTTCGGGTGCTACTACTCAATATGTTGATGTTATTCGCCCTGCTTTGCAGATTATTGGGAAAAGAGATGATGTACGTAAAGTAGCAGGTATGTATATAATGAATACCAAAAAAGGACCTTATTTCTTTGCTGATACAACTATTAATATTAAACCAACCTCTGAAGATTTAGTCGATATTACTTTATTAACAGAAGAAAAAGTAAAAGAATTTGGTATTGATCCTGTAATGGCAATGCTTTCTTACTCAAATTTTGGATCGAACGATGGGAGCTCTGCAAAACGAGTATCAGATGCTGTTTCTTTGTTGCACAAAAATCATTCGAACGTAATGGTCGATGGTGAGATGCAAGCTAATTTCGCATTAAATAAAGATTTAAGAATAGAACGTTATCCTTTTTCTAAATTAGGAAATAGAGAAGTAAATACTTTAATTTTCCCTAATTTGAGCTCTGGTAATATTGCATACAAGATGATGCAGGAAATTGGATCTTCTGAAGCTATAGGACCTGTTGTAATGGGTTTGAAAAAACCTATTCATGTACTTCAGTTGGCAAGCTCTGTTAGAGAAATTGTCGATATGACAACAATTGCTGTTGTTGATGCTCAATAATATAGAATAAAATGATAAATTTGAAGGCTACTTAATACTTGGTTAAGTAGCCTTTTTTAATTGTTGAAATATGAAAAACAAATCGTTACAGCTAGGAATAATATTTGGGGCGTTAATCACTGTTTTTAATATAATATATCAGTATTTTAGCAATAATGAATCGGGATGGAAATTGTTAGTAGCTTCTTCTATAGGGGGGATTGTTGGAGGAGTATTATATGGTGTGTTGATGAATAGAAAATATAAAAAATTGAATCAAAAGTAAGATGCCTTATAAAACAATTATTTTTGATTTTGGTGGGGTTATTCTAAATATAGATTTCGGATTAACACACTCTGCGTTTCAAAGATTGGGGGGGGGAGATTTAGATAAAAAATTCTCTCAGACTCAACAGTCTGGTTTTTTTGATGATTTTGAAAAAGGGAAAATCTCTCCTCAACAATTTCGAGTGAAAATTAAGAAGTTGTTAGATTTCGATGTCTCTGATGATAATCTTAATGCTGCATGGAATAAAATGTTACTTGATATTCCAAAGCAGAGAGTTGATTGGATATTGAAATTAAAAGAAAAATATCAGTGTGTATTATTGAGTAATACTAATCAAATTCATTACGATTTTTATAGAGAAAACTTAGAATTGGTTCATGGATATAAGAAATTCTCAGATTTATTTCATAAAACGTATTTTTCGCACAAAATTGGAATGAGAAAACCCGATGCTAATATTTATGATTATGTGCTAAAAGAATTGAGCCAAGAACCATCAGAAGTATTATTTATTGATGATACTCAGAAAAATATTGATGCAGCTAAAGCATTAGGGTGGAATACTATTTTATGGGAAAATAAAGAATTAGATGAACTACTTTAAGCTAAAACAATATTTTATATCGGAACTATCTTCAATATATGAGGAACGCGAATTAGAACAGGTTTTCTTTTTGATTCTGGAAGATTTGTTTCGGTTCTCAAAGATGGATTATAGTTTAGGTAAACATAGAAATGTAGAGCAAGAAAGAATAGATAAGATTAACACAATATTAAAGGCATTAAAAACTAATAAACCCATACAGCATATATTAGGTTTTGGATATTGTTTAGAGAGAAAGTTTAAAGTGTCTAAAGACGTTCTAATTCCTCGGCAAGAAACCGAAGAATTAATAGATTTAATTCTTAAAAATCATAGTAATGCAAAAGCTAGGGTCTTGGATATTGGGACTGGTACTGCTTGTATCCCAATAAATTTGAAATTAGAAAATCCTTTATTTGAAGTTTCTGCATTGGATGTTTCTCAAGATGTATTAAATATAGCAAGACAGAATGCAGAAAAATATTTGGTAGATATTGATTTTATTCATCAAGATATTTTAGATAAGGTAAATTGGATAGGTTTTGAAGATGATTCTTTTGATATTATTGTAAGCAATCCTCCTTATGTTAGAGAATCTGAGAAAAAGCAAATGGATAAAAATGTTTTGAATTTTGACCCTAGTCTTGCGTTGTTTGTAGATGACGAAAATCCTCTGATTTTTTATATTGCAATTACAAAATTTGCAGCACAAAAATTAAAAAATGGAGGAATCTTGTATTTCGAGATTAATGAATATTTTGGTCAAGACATAGTTGATTTAGTAAAAAATAATTGTTTTGAAAAAGTTGAACTAATAAAAGACTTGCAAGGAAAAAACAGAATCGTTTATGCTAAAAAAAATCCCTGAACAAAGAATGAACAGGGAATTTATTTTCGATTTTTTAAGAGCTATTTTTCTTTAACTAGTAATTTAGGCTCCATCATTTCCATAATAGCATATTTTACACCTTCTCTTCCAAATCCAGAATTTTTTATTCCACCATAAGGCATATGGTCTACTCTAAAAGTAGGGACATCATTATTTACTACTCCACCAACCTCTAAGTTTTCAAAAGCGTAATTAATCTCTTTGATATTGTCGGTAAAAACTCCAGCTTGAAGTCCATAATCAGAGTCATTTAATAAGGCTATTGCTTCCTCAAAAGTTTTATATCTTTCAATAGAAACTACAGGTCCAAAAATCTCAAGAGAACAAACTTTCATTTCTTTCTTTGTGTCAGTCATAATTGTCGGTTCATAGAAAGTCCCTTTTCTATTTCCTCCAAACAAAATTTTTGCTCCTGAAGAAACGGCTTCATTAACCCAATTTTCTACTCTAATGGCATTGTTCTCATCAATCATAGAAGAAATATCAGTATCCATATCGTTAGGATTTCCTTCTTTTAGTTTGGAAGTAAGTGTTTTGAATTGTTTAATAAAATCTTCAAAAATATCTTCTTGAACGTAGATCCGTTGTACATGAATACAGACTTGTCCTGAATAAGCAAAACCACCAGCTACAGATTTTTGAACCGCATTACCAATGTCGGCATATTTTGAGACAATAACTCCTGCATTACCTCCCAATTCTAAAGTTACTTTTTTGTTGCCAGCATTTCGTTTCATTTCCCAACCAACTTCAGGAGATCCTGTAAAACTTAGTTTTTTAAATCGAGGGTCGGTTACTAATTGATTCCCACTTTCTCTATCCATTGGTAAAATAGAAAGAGCACCCTTAGGTAAGTCTGTTTGGTCAATTATCTGAGCAAGTACCAAAGTAGATAAAGGAGTGCTTCTTGCTGGCTTTATTATTATTGGATTTCCTGCGGCAATTGCCGGTGCTATCTTGTGAACTGCTAAATTTAATGGGAAATTAAAAGGTGCAATCCCAGCAACTAAACCAACTGGAAAATATTTAATTAGAGCTTCTTTCCCATGTCCAGCAGGAGTCCAGTCTATAGAAAAATATTCGCTTGGTAATCTTTTGCATTCTTCCGAAGCAACAGTGAATGTTTGGATAGACCTGTCAATCTCGCCTAAAGCATATTTTAAAGGTTTCCCAGACTCTAAAGCAAGAATCTCAGCCATTTCATTTTTTCGTTCCAAAATCTTTTTCGCAATACTCTGAAGTATTTCGTACCGTTTATAAATAGGCATTAGTTTCATCTCTTTTTCAACTAATTTCCCTGCAATTATTGCAGACTCAAGCTGCTCCTTTTCTGCAATATATGTCTGTCCGACAAGAGTGTTGTTGAAGGGATTATAAACATTTAATATTTGCTCTCCCTTTGTAAATTTACCACCAATATATAATTTATAAATCATAATATAACACTTTGTTTATTAACGAATCAATAAAATAAAATCACTTTTAGCAAAGTTAATTTAAATAATGTAATATTTTTGACGATTGTTTATTCAAAATTGACCAATAAATATATTTTTAGTTTTTTATTTTTTAAAAAATGTCTATTTTAGACGAATCTATGAAAAAGATAATATTAATATTGATTGTTTTTACATTTGTCTCACAAGTCGATGCGCAATATTCTAATCGTTGGAAGCGTTATCGATACGAGATAGTTTCTGGTATTGGCGCAACAAATTTTCTTGGGGAGCTGGGGGGAGCTGATAAAGAAGGCACTAATTTTATTAGAGATTTTGAATTTTCGATGACTCGACCTGCTATTTCAGTTGGGCTTCGATATCGGATATTAGAAAAGTTGTCGACAAAAGTAGCATTGACATATGGAATACTACGAGGAGATGATAAAACTACCCAAGAAAAATTTAGGCATAATCGGAATTTAAACTTTTATTCTCATTTAATTGAATTTTCGGGACAGTTTGAGTATTCTTTGATAAAAGAAAAGATTGGTCATAGATATAATCTTCGTAGAGTTCGAGGGTTAAAAGGGTTAAAACTTAACACCTATCTTTTTGCCGGTATAGCAGGCTTTTGGTTCAATCCTTACGGGAAAAATCCAAGTACTGATGAGTGGGTGGCTTTGCAGGATTTAGGGACAGAAGGTCAAGGAATGGTAGGTTCTAGAGAAAAATATAATAGATTTCAAGTAGCAATTCCTTTCGGAATAGGTTTTAAATATGGATTTAATAGAGAGTGGTCTGTTGGTGTTGAATTTGGACTTAGAAAGACATTTACTGACTATATTGATGATGTTAGTACTACCTATTACGATAATGCAGAATTGGCAGCGATTGACCCATTAATTGCACAAATGGCTGACCCCTCTTTAGGGGAAGTGTCTGGGCAAACAGCTGTTAATCAGCAAAGAGGAGATCCGAGCGATTATGATTCGTATATGTTTCTGATGATAACCTTAAATTATAAACTGAAAACAACACGAAAAGGTTTGCCAAAATTTGGAATGCATAGGCGGTAAAATTATTTATTGCGGTTAAAGTTGTGTTAAGAAGTAGAATTTTATAACTTTGTACGTTACACAACGTAAATAGACTAATAATGAAAAAATTAAGTATATATATATTTATCCTGTTTTTTATAATCCCTTATGTTTCAGATGCACAGCGTTGGAAACGTTATCGGTATGAGCTAGTAGGAGGAATTGGAACTGTTAATGTTTTTGGCGATTTAGGAGGTGGCGCGGGAGTTGCAAGGCATAATACTTTAGATTTTAATATTGAAGGAACTCGACCAACGATAATGGTTGCAGGTCGATATAAAATGAAGGAAATATTGGCTGTTAAAGTTAATCTTTTTTTAGCTTATGCTAATGCTAGTGACAGTTATACGGGAAATGAAGCACGTTCAAATCGTGGAGCTACAGCCAATACTTTTTTAATAGAACCTTCTATTCAATTAGAATACTCTCTAATTAAGGAGAGGTATGGGAGGCGTTATACTTTTTCTAATATTAGACATTTTAACCTTAATCATGTTAATACATATTTGTTTATTGGAATTGGCGGTTTATTCTATTTCCCAGATAAAAAGATTAATATAGAGACAGGCGTTGGCGAACCTGGTAAGTTTTCTGCAGCTTTTCCAATGGGCATTGGATTCAAATATGCAATGAACAGAGTGTATACTGTTGGACTTGAAATGGGGAATAGGTTTACAACTACAGATTACATAGACGGTCATTCAGATAAATTTTCACAAGGAAATGATTCGTATTTTTTCTTAATGTTTACTTTTGCAAAACGATTAAGAAGTTCACGAAAAGGTTTGCCTAGGTTCTAACTCTACTTTAAATTTATTTATATGCGGTTAGTATTAATCATTCTACTTATGGTTAACGGAGTGTTTTTGTATGCTCAAAAAACTTTAGAAGGAGGCTTGTTGTTAGGAGGAACATATTATCTTGGAGAAATAAATCCATCTGAACAATGTCATTCTATAGAGCCTGCTGCTGGATTGTTTGTTCGTCAAAACCTTAATAAGCGTTGGGCAATAAGAGCTAGTTTTCTAGCAGGAGCTCTTTCTGCAGATGATCAGGCCTTTACCAGTAAGTATCAAAAATTACGTAATATTCATTTTAATACTCCAGTTTTGGAGATGGTGGCGCAAGCTGAGTTTAATTTTTTACCATATAAATTGGGCTCTAAAAGATATACCTCTCCGTTTACTCCTTATTTTGCTTCAGGAATAGGCTTCTTATTAGTCAGTAATTCTATTAGTCCTTACAATATAACTATTCCAATTAGCGTTGGAATGAAACTTTCGGTTAGTAAAAAACTTGAATTAGGTTTGGAGTGGTCTTTTAGAAAAACATTTTCCGATTATTTGGATAACTTATCAGGAAGAGAATATGATTTGAGTACGATGAAAACATCAAGTAAGCTAAAATATAAGCAAAATGCCTTTTATTATGATAAAGATTGGTATTCTTTTGTAGGAATTTTCATTACTTACAAAATTTTTCAGTCAGGAAGCCCTTGTAAAGCATATGATTTTTAACTTTGCAAATGTATGAGTAAAAAAGAAGACATAAATAAAGATAATATTCCAGTTCATATTGCCATAATTATGGACGGAAATGGTCGCTGGGCAAAGGAGAGAGACGAACCTCGTTTTGTAGGACATCAAGAAGGAGTTATTTCTGTAAAAGCAATTGTAGAAGCTGCTACCGAGATAGATGTTAAATATTTAACATTTTATGCATTTTCTACAGAAAATTGGAGTAGACCAAAAGAAGAGGTTGATGCTCTAATGTCGTTATTAGTGAAGACCATTAAAAGTGAAGTTTTAGATCTTAATAAAAATAATATTAGATTACTTACTATTGGTAATATTAATGACTTGCCAAAAGATGTTCAAGAAGAATTGAACGAGGCGATTGAAGAGACATCTATGAATACTGGACTTTCTCTTGTTATTGCTTTAAGTTATAGTTCAAGGTGGGAAATACAAAATGCAATTCAGAATATTCTTAAAGATTCAAAAAAAGGATTGGTGACTGAAGAAGATATTGATGATGATTTAATTGGTAACTATCTTACAACCAAAAATATTCCAGATCCAGAATTACTAATAAGAACAAGTGGGGAGTATAGAATAAGTAATTTTTTATTATGGCAAATAGCTTATTCTGAACTTTATTTTACGAATAAGTATTGGCCTGATTTCAGAAAAGAAGAGTTTTTTGAAGCAGTTATTGATTATCAGAAACGAGAAAGAAGATTTGGAAAAACAAGCGAACAAATATAATAGATTTAACAAAATTCTACTAATAGGATTGTTGTTATTAAGCATTGTCTCGATTTTACCCGCACAAATTATATCGTCTGGGAAATTATCTGCAATAAATTATTCGACACCAAAAGAATATATAATTGGTGGAATAACGATTACAGGAATAAAGTATTTAGATCAAGATGTTTTAATTAACATTTCGGGTTTGAAAGTTGGTAAAAAGATAAAGATTCCTGGAGAAAGTACGACTAAGGCAATTGAAAAATTATGGAAGCAAGGTCTATTTTCAGATGTGAAAATTGTTGCGTCTAAAATTATTGAAGATAGAATCTTTATCGAAATTCAATTGATGGAAAGACCAAGGTTATCGAAATTTGCTATTCAAGGCGTTAAAAAGTCCGAAGCTGATGATATTAGAGATAGAATTCATTTGGTTAGAGGAAATCAAGTTACTGATAATATTGTTGCTAATACAAAAATTAATGTAAAAGAGTATTTTGTAGATAAAGGATTTTATAATGTTGAGGTTGATATTACGCAGAAGCAGGATTCTAATTTTGTTAATAGTGTTATATTAATTATTAAAGTTAATCCTAAAAAACGAGTGAAAATAAACGCGATAAATTTCCATGGAAATACTGGAGATCTTGTTTATAAAGAGCAATTGAAAGAACAGGGTGCTGGATTTTGGGAGCGAACATGGAAAAAATCTCCTTTTAATGATGCTAAATTAAAAAGAAAATTAAAAGAAACTAAGCAACGTACATGGTACAATGTTTTTAAATCTTCTAAATACGTAGAGAGTAATTTTAAGGAAGATAAAAAAGCTATATTAGACAAGTACAACGAAAAAGGATACCGAGATGCAAGAATTGTAAAAGATTCGATTTCTGTTCACGATTCTAAATCTTTAAATCTTGACATTTGGATTGACGAAGGAGAAAAGTATTATTTTAGAAATATTACATGGATTGGAAATACGAAGTATAGTTCTGCATTTTTAAGTAAATATTTAGGAATACAAAAAGGCGACTTGTATAATCAAGTTTTGTTAGATGACAAATTATTTGTAAGTGAGCAAAGTTTAAGTTCGCTGTACCTTGATGACGGCTATCTGTTTTTTAACTTAACTCCAGTCGAAGTTTCCGTTGAAAATGATTCTATTGATATAGAAATGAGAATTCAGGAAGGTAAACAAGCCAGAGTTAATCGCGTTACTATTGTAGGAAATACAAAAACCAACGATCATGTTATTTTAAGAGAAATCAGAACCAAACCAGGCGATTTATTTAGACGTTCCGATATAATTAGAACCCAGCGTGAGTTAGCACAGTTAGGATATTTTGATCCAGAAAAATTGAATGTTACACCTAAACCAAATCAAGCAACCTCTACTGTTGACTTAGAGTATATAGTTGCAGAAAAGCCTTCCGATCAGATAGAATTATCAGGAGGTTGGGGAGCTCAGATGATTGTTGGTACTCTTGGATTAACCTTTAATAATTTTTCAACACGAAATATTTTTAATAAAGAAGCATGGTCTCCTTTGCCAACAGGTGATGGACAGCGTTTAAGCTTACGCGCACAAACTAATGGAGTGTATTATCAATCGTATAGTGTTTCTTTTATGGAGCCTTGGTTAGGAGGAAAAAAACCAAATTCTTTATCATTATCATTTTATCATAATATTTTCTCTAATGGTAGAGAACAGTCTGATCCCGACAGATATTCTATGAAAATTACAGGTGTGTCAGTTGGTTTAGGTAGAAGATTGAAATGGCCTGACGATTATTTTACTTTGTATAATGAAGTTGCCTATCAATTATATGATCTTGATAATTATTCATATAGAAATATGTTTACATTTAAGGATGGTCAAGCCAATAATTTAAGTTTTAAAACAATTCTGAAAAGAAGTTCTGTCGATCAGCCTATTTATCCACGTAAGGGGTCGGATTTTTCTGTTTCGTTACAGTTGACTCCTCCTTGGTCCTTAATGAACGGAAAAGATTATTCGAAAATGACTGACCAGCAAAAATATAAATGGATTGAATATCATAAATGGAAATTCTCAGGTGCTTGGTTTACTAATGTTGTTGATAAAATGGTGTTAGCCGTAAAAGGAGAGTTTGGATTTTTGGGTATGTATAATAAAGAATATGGACCTTCTCCATTCGAAGGATTTACAATGGGAGGAGATGGCTTGGTAAGTTATAATTTATATGGAAAAGAAACTATTGCGCTTAGAGGTTACGAGAATAACTCGTTGACACCTGCTGCAGGAGGAAATATTTATGATAAATTTCTGATGGAAATGCGTTATCCTCTTTCACTTAATCCATCAGCAACACTTTATGGCTTAGTATTTGTAGAAGGCGGTAATACTTGGTCAGATTACGATGAGTTCAGCCCTTTTAATATTTATAGATCAGCAGGGGTAGGAGTTAGAATTTTCTTGCCAATGTTTGGTAAATTAGGTGTAGATTGGGGATATGGTTTCGATCCTGTTTATGGAAGACCAACGGCCAATGGAAGTCAATTCCATTTTATTATCGGACAAAGTTTCTAGTTAGTTAGAAAATTATATTAAAATAATAAAGTATGAAAAAAATAGTATTGTTAATAGGATTAGTCTTTCTGATGATGAGTGGATTCTCACAGAAATTTGGATATGTTGATACGGAATATATATTAAAAAATATTCCCACTTTTGATGCTTCACAAAAGAAATTGGATCAATATTCAGAAGATTGGCAAAAAGAAATAGAAGATATTTATGCTGATATAGATCAAATGTATAAAGAATATCAAGCAGAGAAAGTCTTGTTAACAGATGAACTTCGAGTTAAACGAGAGAACGCAATTATTGCAAGAGAAAAAGAAGCAAAGGATTTGCAAAAAAAATATTTTGGACAAGAAGGAGAATTATTTGTTAAACGCCAAGAACTTATAAAACCGATTCAAGATGATATTTATAATGCAATAAAGGAAGTAGCTGCTGCTGCCAATTTAGATTTTATTTTCGACTCGGGGAGTAGTTCGATTAATATTCTGTTTGCTAATCCTAAATACGATAGGAGTGACGATGTATTAGAAAAATTAGGGTATAAAAATTAATGATTGGAAATTGCTAGATTAAAAGCTTAATACTATATTTGCAAATCAATAAAATTAAATAACATGAAGAAGATAATATTTTTATTAGCCGTAATTATTTCGGTTTCGTCTTTTGGACAAGGAAAACAAAAATTTGGGCACATCAATTCTAACGAATTGTTACAGTCTATGCCTGAAAATCAGCAGGCAAGAGAAGCCTTACAGCAACATTCTAAGGAATTAGAAACTCAATTAACGGCTATGCAAGCTGAGTTGGAGCAAAAATATAACGATTATTTGGCAAAGAAAGATTCACTTTCTCCATTAATTCAAAAAACAAGAGAGTCTGAATTAAACGACTTGAATACTAGAATTCAATCTTTCCAACAAACAGCACAACAAGATTTGCAGGCAAAAGAACAGGAACTAATGAAGCCTATTATAGAGAAAGCAAGGAATACGATTAGAGAAATTGCGGCAGCTAATGGTTATACTTATGTGTTTGATACTAGTACAGGTGCTTTAGTTTTTTGGCCAGAAACATCGGACGATTTACTTCCTTTAGTAAAAACAAAATTAGGAATACAATAAAAATATTGTAAATATAAACTCAAACCGTTAACTTAGTTGACGGTTTTTTTATGTTCATTTTTATCAAAAAAGTAGATTAAGTATGAAGAATAATCCTATTGGCATTTTTGACTCTGGTGTAGGAGGATTGTCTGTTTGGAAAGAAATAATTAAGCTTTTGCCTACAGAATCCATTCTCTATTTTGCCGATTCTGGTAATTGTCCATATGGTAACAAAACCGAAGATGAGATTATTAATTTGTCAAAAAAGATTGTAGATTTTTTTATTACTAAGGGGGTGAAACTAGTTGTGGTTGCTTGTAATACAGCTACTGCTGCGGCCATAGATTTTTTAAGATCAAATTATGATATTCCTTTTGTTGGAATGGAACCTGCGGTGAAGCCTGCAGCTGTTAATACAAAAAAAGGAATTGTTGGTGTATTGGCAACCGAAGGTACATTTAATGGTCGGTTGTTTAATAATACAACTGAGAAATGGGCTTCGGATATTCAAATTGAAATTCAGGTAGGAAAAGGTTTTGTAGAACTGGTAGAGAATGGAGAACTTGATTCTGATAAAGCGAAATCAATTGTTGAAAAAGTGGTTCGCCCTATGTTGGATAGGGGTATAGATCAATTGGTTTTAGCTTGTACTCACTATCCTTTTTTATGTGAAAGTATTAAATCTGTTAGTGAGGAATCTAACATCGAAATAATTAATCCCGCACCAGCAGTGGCAAAACAGGTCCAGAATATTTTGGAAGAACAGAATAGACTTACTGATGAATTTAATATATTGTATGAATTCTATACTTCTGGAAAAATTAAAACCCTTAAGTTTTTGGTGAATAAAATATTGCCAAATGAAAAATATTTATTTCAAAAAATGAAACTATAAAATAATTAGTCTACAATAAAACGTTTTGTTCTATTTCCTATTTTGATTAAATAAATGCCACTCTCTAAATTAGAAATATTAAGATTGTTTGTTAATTTTCTTTCGATAAGTAGTTGTCCTGAACTGTTATATATTTGAATATTTTTATTTTTAATTGGACTTTTTACATCAAAAACAATATTTAAGAATGAAGATGTTGGGTTAGGAAATATTTTAAATCCATTCTTATTTATTATTTCTCTAATTCCAATATTTACCCCGTAAAGACTGTCGTAAAGTTGTTTCGAAATAATCCCAGAGTTTATTATTTTTTCTTCTGTTGTATCGGCTAGAATTGCAAAAGTTAGATTAAGAGTGTCGTTAGGATCTAGGAAGAAAGGCCCTGTACTTAAGAAATCTAAAACATCTGTTCCATTATCTTCTATACCAACAAAATAATTTGAGTTAGTTAATCCGTAATAAAATTCATTTCTCGAAAAACCATTCCTGCTATCAATAATTGTATTCCCATTCATATTATCTAGAGCAAATCGATTCCAATCGTAAGGAGAAAGTAACTGTAAGGCTGCTGAAGTATTACTAGAAAAACTACGTGTTATTGCTAGTCGTAAATTAGTATCTATAGATGTGTAGTTAGAGTAATATTGATTGATGTCCCAATCAGCAAACAAACCAAAGTAAAAGACAGGATACTCTACAGTGCTATTATTTATTATCCGATAGTGTATAAAAATAAAGTTCTGATATAAACTATCATCAAAAGTTTCATAATTTATATCGATGTTCAAGGGTACAATAGTCTCGTTGGAAACTCTGTTGCTAGCAAACCATTGATTATTTTGACTTGTTGAATCTAGAAAATTTTGAGCCTGGAAATCTTGGTACGCTCGAACATTCGCAATTGTATTTTCTTCAGAGTATCCCGTAACAATTCCAAATTCATATAAGATGTTGTCAAGCTGATCCAAGGTCAGCCCAAAGCCTTGGGAATTATAATTATAAGCTATCTTGGCTTCTGGAAATAAAGTAGTGTGAATGCGGTTCTTATTAAATTCAATAGATGGGAAAACAAAGTTATGAATTCTTTCTTCAGTATTTTGGTAATAATCGCTATTAATCGTAATCTTAAATATAACATTCTTGTTATTAGGAATATCGTTGTGTATAAATAATTTTAAATAAAAACTTCCTACATTAATACTATCAGATTCACCAATATTTGAAACCGAAAAAGTACTATCAATAATATCAATATATTGTGATTCGCTGCTAATTGTTATATTAATGTTTTGAGCGGCTTCTAAGTAATTAATAATATAGCCAGAAAAAATAGCAGTGTCCCCCCCATAGGCATTATGACCATTTTTTAAGACATCAAAGTTTTGATAGGATAAAGAAGGTCCCCAATTATCTTGAAGTGCATTGAATAGATTGAGTCGCCCATTGCCTAATTTGTTGATATAAGCACTGTTAGAACTTATAGTATCTATTTTGTCTGATGTAACTTTTAGAATTTCAATAAGTTGTTTATTGCTTAAAGTGTCGGGGTAATACGATAATAATAGAGCTAATGCAGAAGCAACTATAGGAGAAGAAAAAGAAGTTCCAGAACTAGTGCCATAAGTACTGTTAGAAAGGGTAGATAGAACATCTTGTCCTGGAGCAGAAATATCAACTCTCCAATTGTATGAGGAATTTGGCCATTTGTTATCGTTCCTATTCGATGCCGCAACAGAAACTACATTGTCGTATGATGCAGGGTAGAATAAATTTTCATTATTGTCATTTCCTGCTGCAGCTACAATAATAACTCCAAGATCTTCGGTTACGTATTTTATTACATCTCTACCATAATTACTAGGAGAAGTGCTACCCCACGAACAATTGATAATCTTACAACCGTGTTCAGCTGCGTAAATAATAGCTTCGTATCCTGTACTAATTCCTCCGTAATTATTAGAAATTTTAATAGGTAATATTTTGTTTGAAAATCCTAACGATGCAATTCCCAAATTGTTATCTGTTCTTGCTCCTGCTAATCCAGCTGTGAAAGTCCCGTGAATTGCATTTCCTGAAGTTCCACTTTCGTTCCATTGAGGATTATTATCGTTACTTCCAAAATCCCAACCCATATAATTATCAATGTAGCCGTCAAAATCATTATCGACACCATCTATAGGGTCATTAACATTATAAAATATGTTACTTCTTAAATCTTCATGGCTAAAGTCTATACCTGTATCGGTAACACCGATTACAATTGTACTATCTCCTTTGTCGATATCCCAAGCATCATACGCCTTAACAATAGCCAAAGTATATTGCCCAGAGCTTCTGGCATCGGAAGGGGTATAAAGAATCTTCTCTAAATGTACTGGTTCGCAGTATTCAAAGAGTCCCGTTGTGTATAATTTTTTGCATATTGTTGGTATTGAATTATTATTATTCAAATATAGCTTGTAGATATTCTGTATCGAAGTTTTACTTTTTAATGTGTTGTGAGAGATGGATTTATAACTTTTAATATCAACTCCTAAATTTTGAACATTTTGTTTGTTTTTAAAAAAAGAAGAATTTTGTTGTTTTAATTTTACAATAATAGTTTTGGAATCAAAGTTTTGTGAAACACCTTGTTCAACTATTAATATAGAGATGATAGTTATGAAATAGTGGGTGATATTTTTGAAATTTGTAATTATCGACATGTTATTTTTGCTTTTTGTAAAACAAATTTAGTATCTTCACGTAATATTTTGTGTGATACACTAAAATCAAAAATAAACAAAATTTTTTATGAAAACAATTGTTGTTGATGATGATCAACTTAGTCGTAAGGTTATTGAAGAATTTATTAATAGAACAGAGTCTTTGACTTTAGTAAATTCTTTTTCTAACGCAGTAGATGCTATTAATATTATTCAAAATGGAAAAGAAGAAGTTGATTTAATCTTTTTAGATGTTGAAATGCCAGAAATGTCTGGAATTGAATTCCTTAAGAGTATAAAGATTACACCTCAAGTTGTTATTATTTCGTCAAAAGAATCGTATGCCCTAGAGGCGTTTGAGTATGATGTTACTGATTATATACTTAAACCAGTATCATATTCTCGATTTTTTAAAGCAATTTCTAAAGTTCAAAAAAGAGTTCAGGCAGAAGAAGGCCATTCTACTTTCTCAGAAACTAGCGATGAAATATTTATTAAAAAGAATTCTGTTTTAATAAGACTCAATTATAATGATATTTTATTTGTAGAAGCGTTAGAGAATTACGTTACGGTTACTACTTTTAACGAAAGATTTACAATTCACTTCACTATGAAGTCGATCCTTAGCCGTTTACCAGAAAAGAGATTTAAACGAGTTCATCGCTCATATATTATTAATATTAATAAAATAAAAGGCATAGAAGATAATAATATTATTATTGATTTAGAAGAAGGAAGAAAGCTAATCCCGATAGGTAAATCTTATAAAGAAAGTTTAATGAATGATATTAATCTAATTACTAAATAATAAACGTAATATTTTGTTTAAGTTCAAACCTTTCGATAATATCGAAGGGTTTTTTATTTAGACAATAAGAAATAAAATAAGTTGTATGTTAACAAATAGACAATTGTTTCAGAGTTTTCAAGCTCAAACATCAGATGAGCCGATGATGTTAGAAATAGAACGGGCTGAGGGAATATATATGTATAATCCAAATGGGAAAGCGTATATCGATTTAATATCGGGTGTTTCGGTTAGTAATATAGGTCATAGACACCCAAAGGTTGTAGAAGCTGTTAAAAATCAGGTTGATAAGTATATGCACCTTATGGTTTATGGTGAGTATATTCAGTCTCCACAAGTAAAATTAGCCGAAGCTATTGTTAATTTGCTTCCAGATCGTTTTGAGTCTTGTTATTTTGTGAATTCAGGATCTGAAGCTAACGAAGGGGCTTTGAAATTGGCCAAGCGTTATACTAAAAGAACAAAGATTATTGCTTTTAATAACGCATATCATGGAAGTACACATGGTGTGTTGAGCGTTTTGGGAAACGAGGATTTTAAAAATGCTTTTCGCCCATTATTACCTGGAGTAAGTTTTTTAGATTTTAATGATGAGGATCAACTAAGTCAGATTACAAGTGAAGTTGCTGCTGTTATTATTGAACCTATTCAAGGAGAGGCTGGTGTTATTTTGCCTCAAAATGACTTTCTGAAAAAATTACGTTTGCGATGTGATAAAGTTGGAGCATTATTAATTTTTGATGAAATACAGACGGGGTTTGGTCGGACAGGAAAGATGTTTGCCTTTGAAAATTATGATGTAGAACCTGATATAATTACCTTTGCTAAAGGGCTGGGAGGAGGAATGCCCATTGGAGCCTTTGTTTCGAGTCAAAAAATAATGTCAAAATTTACTAATAATCCTGTTCTCGGACATATTACTACTTTTGGTGGACATCCTGTTTCTTGTGCTGCCGCTTTGGCTAGTATTAATGTTTTAGAGGAAGAGGATATTGTATCATCAGTAGATGAGAAAGGACAGTTATTACTAAAATATTTACAGCATCCAGAGTTTAAATCTTTCAGGGGAAAGGGTTTGTTTTGGGCGGTAGAACTAGAAAGCTACGAGTTTTTAAGAGTGTTTTTAGCTAATGCAATTGAGGAAGGTGTCGTGTTCGATTGGTTTATTTTTGATGACAATCATTTTAGAATTGCCCCACCGTTAATTATTAATAAGGCACAAATAAAAGAGACCTCAGAAAAACTGATAAAAGCAGTCGAAAAAACAAGAAAAATAATAAATAATAAATAAAATATTTATAGATGTCTTATCCGAAATTTTACGATGATGTAAAAGCAATTACATTAATAGACCCTTTATCCGATTTTTTAGGAAGTTTTAAGAATGGGCAAGTTACTTTTAAATATATTCAAATTGTTAAGTCTGCGGGGCATAGTTGTCCCACAGTTGCTGGAGCATATCTTATGACAGCAAAAGCACTAGAGTTTTTATATCCTTCCGAAATCCCAATTAGGGGTGAAATAAAAGTTGAGTTTAACGAAAGTATTGACGCAGGGGTAGCTGGAGTAATAGCCAATGTAATTACAAATATTACAGGGGCAACTCGGATTACAGGTTTTAAAGGCTTAAATGGAAATTTTGTAAGACATAGCTTGATGTTTTTTGAACAAAATATACCATCAAGTGCTCGTTTTACTAGATTAGATACTCAAAAATTTGTAGATGTTTATTATAATCCTTCACAAGTGTTACCCAACCCTAAAATGGGTGAGTTGATGCAGAAAATGATGATGAATATGGCAAATGAAGAAGAACAAAAATCATTTAAAGAAATGTGGCAAGATAGAGTGAAAAAGATTCTAGTAGATAATTTTGATAATGAGCAAGTTATAAGCCTAAAAGGAGGTATCGGTTAATCTAGTTTTGAGCTTAAAAAAATATTGAGTTTCTTTTATAAACTCATAGTAATATATATTTAACTTTTTATACCTTTGTAACTTAGTAGTATTTATGACGAAACACAATTTTTAATGGGAATATTTTCATTTTTGGCACAGGAAGTTGCTATGGATTTAGGGACGGCCAATACAATAGTTATTCATGATGGGAAAATAGTTGTAGACGAACCCTCTATAGTTGCTATTGATAATAAAACAGGAAAGGTTATTGCTATTGGCGAGAAAGCTCGACAGATGCATGGAAAAACGCATGCTAATATTAGTACAATTCGTCCATTAAGAGATGGTGTAATTGCCGACTTTAATGCTGCTGAATTGATGATTAGAGGGATGATTAAATTAATCAGTTCCAAAAATAGATTGTTTGCCCCTTCATTAAAAATAGTAGTTTGTATTCCTTCTGGTTCAACAGAGGTTGAAATTAGAGCGGTACGAGATTCCTCGGAACATGCTGGAGCAAGAGAAGTTTATATGATTTTTGAACCAATGGCCGCAGCAATTGGTATTGGATTAGATGTCGAAGCTCCTGAAGGCTGTATGGTTGTGGATATAGGAGGAGGAACTACAGAAATTGCTGTTATTTCGCTGGGAGGTATTGTAACCAATAGGTCTATTCGCATTGCAGGAGATGATTTCACTTATGACATTCAAGAATATATGCGTCATCAACACAATTTAAGAATTGGAGAGAGAACTGCCGAGGATATAAAAATTGCCGTTGGATCTGCTCTACCAGAATTGGAAGAGCCTCCACAAGATTTTGTGGTTAGTGGACCTCATCAGATGACAGCGTTACCCATAGAAATTCCTGTTTCTTATCAAGAAGTAGCACACTGTTTAGATAAATCGATAACTAAGATTGAAGCTGCAATTTTGCAAGTTTTAGAAGATACTCCTCCTGAATTATATGCTGATATTTATAAAAGAGGAATTTATCTTGCAGGTGGTGGAGCCTTGTTGAGAGGTCTAGATAAGCGTTTATCCGATAAACATAATATTCCAGTATTAGTTTCTGAAGATCCATTACATGCCGTAGCAAGAGGAACAGGTGTAGCTTTAAAAAATATTGGTAAATTTCAATTCTTAATGAAGTAACCGCAAAGAAGAAATTGTTTAATGAAAGGTTTGTTATCGTTTATTCTTAAACATCATTTTACTTTAATATTTATTATCTTACAGTTTATTAGTTTTGTATTGATTGTAACTTATAATCATACACAAAAAGAGGCTTTTATTAATAGCTCTTATTATACCTCTGGTATTCTCAATTCGAAGATTACAAGTATTTCATCTTATTTTTCTCTTTTAGAAGAAAACTCTCGATTAATAAAAGAGAATACGAATCTTAGAAATCAGTTTATTAAGGATTATAAAAATAGACATGTTCCATCGAAAGAAATATTGGATAGTTTGTATTTTCAGAATTATAAAATATTATCGGGAAGGGTGATTCAGTCTTCAGTATTTAAAACGAGAAATTTTATTACTTTAGATATTGGTCGATTTCAAGGGGTAAAAAAAGGAAGTGGTGTTATTTGTGACGATGGTGTTGTTGGTATTGTAAAAAATACATCGGAGAATTATTCGGTAGTTCTTCCAATAATAAATTCTGATTTTAAAGTGAGTTGTAAAATTAGTGGAAATGATTATTATGGCTCATTGCGTTGGGATGCCAAATCATATACTTCGGCAATTCTAGAAGATATACCGTTTCACGTTTCTGTAAAAAAAGGCGACTCTTTATATACAACAGGTTTTTCAAGCATTTTCCCAACAGGCGAATTGCTTGGGGTTGTTGATAAGGTAGAAAAGAATCCGGGAGATAATTTTTATAAAATAGCAGTTAAATTATCGGTAGATTTTAAGCAAGTAAGAACCGTTTATGTTGTTGATCAACTTTTGAAAGCTGAATTGGATAGTCTAAAAGTAGGTATTGATGATTGAGGTTGTTAAAAATATTATTCGATTTTTTATCCTTTTATTACTGCAAATTGTAGTACTTAATAATATCGATATAAGTGTTTTTTTAAGTCCAATGATAATTGTATTATTTGTAATTTTATTACCTTTTAATACCCCCAAATGGATTTTATTAATATCAACATTTTTAATGGGAATTATTCTTGATTTGTTTATGAATACTCCAGGGATTGTTTCTTTTGCCTTAGTCTTTTTAGCTTATTCAAGACCCGTTATTCTACGTTTACTTCGCCCTAGAGAAGGTTATGTGATAGGAGCTATTCCTGGTGTGAAAGATTTGGGATGGAATTGGTTTTTCCAGTATTCTTTAATAATGACATCCTTTTTTCATTTTTTATATTTTATGATTTTAGGAATTTCTCAAGAAAATTTTCTGTTTATTATTTGGAAAACGATTATTAGTTCCTTATTTACTTTGTTAGTGATATATTTATTTCAATTGTTCTCAATTAAAAAATAATGTCGTTAATTGATAA
>Ga0256842_1001276_pt1 | contig 20613 bp, 21 predicted proteins | sample 4559240metaG_FD_185973 | JGI IMG/M metagenome (GOLD analysis project Ga0256842, IMG submission 185973) | Hydrothermal vent microbial communities from Guaymas Basin, Mexico - 4559-240 | ecosystem: Environmental > Aquatic > Marine > Hydrothermal vents | place: Mexico: Guaymas Basin | collected... | reverse complement strand
GACATAAAATTGCAGTGTAAATAAAAAAAGGAGGGATAAGACCCTCCTTTTTTATTATTTTATAAAACCCTTTTCCCTTAAAATCTCAATCAATCTTTTACAACCTTTACTTTCTTTACTATACCATTCTGATACAGGTTTTACTGCACCTTTTATCCTTTCAACTTCGTCAGGGGGAAAGTGATATTTTTCTACTTTTTTGCTTGCTACCCATTTTTGGATTTCTTTGGCATAATTTGGCCAATATTCCAAACTAGCCCACTCTCCCCATTTATATGCACAATCCTTTAAGACCTTTTGCAACTCTTTGGGGAGTCTATTGAAATATCTCTTATTTATCCAAAGGTCATCATTCCACGTATAGAGTGGGGGAAGGGTATATGTCTTTGCAACTTCGTAAAATTTATAATCCTTTAATCCGTACACAGGAAATACTATACCATCAACAGTGCCACGCTGAAGTGCAGGATATATTTCTCCAGTTGCAATAGTAACAGGATTTGCACCTAGGGCCAAAACTGTCCTTGTGGCTACTCCACCTGCTGCCCTAATCTTCTTATTTTTTAAATCTTCTAGGGTCTTAAATGCAATATGGTCCCTTCCAATAACTACCTCATTTCCGCATATTATAGTGGTTAACAAAATAGCATTGGCCTTTTTTAAATAGGCATCATGAACTATCTTATAAAATTCACTACCTGGATCATTCATAAGGTGCCAGAATTTAGAACGATCAAGAGATGACACATAGGGAAGCCAATCAACATCACCTTCTGGCACCATTCCATGATAATACGCAGCACTACTGGCCAACATATCAATAATTCCATTTTTTACAGCTGACAGGGCCTCTTTTCTGGAAACAAGTTGGCTTGCAGGAAAGACTGTAAACTTAATCTTGCCTTTACTCTCCTCCTCCACCATTTTAATGAATTTCTGATACGCCTTGTACTCTGGATGTTGAGTATGCCACGCCATTTGAAACTTTATGTTGTATACCCTGCTAAACACATTCCCTGCAAACAATAAACTGAACCCTAAAAATAAACATAAAACTAACCTTGGCTTTAAAGATCTAATAGTAACCATATCTCCCCTCCTTTTTTTATGTTTTATTTATACAATACCTTTTTCCCTAAATTCATTTATATCATTATCTGTATATCCAAATTCTTTTAAGATTTCATCTGTATGTTCACCAAGTTTTGGGGGACGGGTAATATCTACCTCAAAATCAGAAAACTTTACAGGATTATTAAACATTTTTATCTTTCCAATACCTGGATATTCAACGTCTTGAATAGTTTTTCTGTGTTTTAATTGAGGATGTTCTAATACCTCTTTAATGGAATTTACTGCTCCACAAGGAACACCTGCATTATTAAAAATTTCAATCCACTCTTTTGCACTCTTTTCCTTTAGTTTCTTTAATATAATTTTTTCCAATTCATCTCTATTTTTGAGTCTTTTTTCGTTTGTCTCAAATCTGGGATCAGTTGCAAGATCTTCCATTCCTATTGCTTTACAAAAAGCAACCCAATGAGATTCCATGGCAACACATATATTTACATATTTATTATCCCCAGCAAGATATGGTTCATAAGGAGTTGCAAGGTGATACTTGGCTCCCATACGGAGTTCGCTATCATCTAATCCCTCAACTACACTCATATTGAGTAAGTTTAACATTATATTAACAGCAGAATCAAATAAAGATACTTCTATTTCCATTCCCTTACCTGTAGTTTGTCTCTTCAAAAGGCCCACTAAAACACCATAAGTGGCGTATAATGCAGCCACATAATCTGTTACAGGCACATTTATCTTACAAGGAACATCTTTTGTGCCTGTATAGCTAATTATACCTGCCTCTCCTTGCATGACCTGATCAAAGGCTGGTCTATCCCTGTATGGTCCATCTTGGCCATAACCTGAGACATGACAATAAATGATTTTTGGATTTATCTCCTTTACTGTTGGATAATCAATCCCCCATTTTTCAACTACTCCTGGCCTAAAATTTTCTATAATCACGTCCGCCTTTTTAACCATGTTTAAGAATATATCTTTCCCCTGAGGGTTGCTGAGATTTAAGGTAAGGGACCTCTTGTTTCTGTTTATAATTGCAAAATAAAAACTAAGATCCTTTCTTTTAGGTATCCAATTTCTGGCAAGGTCACCAACCCCTGGTCTTTCAATATGGATTACATTGGCCCCGAGATCACCCAGTAATGTCCCTATCATTGGGCCAGCTAGTGCTTGAGCGACCTCTAGGACAACTAAATCCTTTAATGGATAATCCTTATTTTTGTCTTGCATCTTATGTTCCTCCCATATCACATTTGCTATAACTTCCTAGTAAATGCTTGTATGCCCGTAATATATCTACCTAAAATCAAAGTATGGATATCATTTGTCCCTTCATAAGTATACACACTCTCAATATTTGCCATGTGCCTAATTGGAGAATAATCCAAGGATATACCATTGGCACCTAATAGTTCCCTAGCAGTTCTAGCACACATCCTAGCTACCTTTACGTTGTTCTTTTTAGCAAAAGAGATCAACTCTGGAGAGCCCTTTCCCTCATCTAAAAGCCTTCCAACCCTATAGGATACCAATTGTCCTTTTGAAATTTCCATAAACATCTTGACCAATTTCTCTTGAACCAATTGATATGCAGCCAATGGTTCCCCAAATTGAGTCCTTTCCTTGGTATAATTTAAGGCAGTCTCATAACAGTCCATAGCTGCCCCAAGTGCGCCCCAAGAAATTCCATATCTAGCTTGATTTAAACACATAAGCGGAGATTTTAACCCACCAGAATTTGGCAAGAGATTCTTATCAGGTATCCTACAATTTACAAATCCAAGTTCACCAACACCCCCTGCTCTCATAGATCCCTTTTGTGTTATGGCAGATTGACTAAAACCAGGGGTACCTCGCTCAACTATAAACCCTCTGATCCTTCCGCTATCTACATCTCTTGCAAATACCACCGCAAGATCAGCAATGTCTGCTTCTGTTATCCAAGTCTTTGTTCCATTTAATACCCACTCATTCCCATCTTTTTTTGCCGTGGTCTCCATTGAACCAGGATCTGAACCGTGGTTTGGCTCTGTTAATCCAAAACAACCAATTATTTCTCCACTAGCCAGTTTTGGAAGATATTTTTTCCTCTGCTCTTCATCTCCAAACTTCCAAATTGGATACATAACAAGCCCAGAAGTAACAGCAACAAAGCTCCTTAGTGAACTATCCACCCTTTCAACTTCCTGACAAATAAGACCAAATTCTACATAATTACCACCAGGACATCCATACTCTTCTGGTAAAAATGCTCCCAACATACCAAGCTCACCCATCTTAGGTGCGATTTTCTTAAAAGGAATTGGCTCTTCTTTATGAAATGCTTCCTTTATTAAGGGCTCAATTTCCTTTGTTAAAAATTCCCTAACTGATTTCCTTATTAACTTCTCTTCCTTTGAAAACAAATCATCTAATTTAAAAAAATCAATCCCTCTAAATGCCATAATAGATCCTCCTTTTTATTTTTTTGATTGGTCTGCCCATTCATTGACTTGTTATTCTAACAATGTTTATTAAAACAAAATCTATACCAAAAATAAAGCGCTTTTCATAATTATATTATTTCTTTAATTTTTTGACCGAGAAACAACTTCTAGAACAGATTCTAGATTGAATGAATTTTGCAAAATTAAAAAATTATTTTTAAATGAGCTTAAATATTCATTATATTTCAGAAGATTACATTTTTTTGCAATTTTGCAAATAATAATCTCATTTTTGCAATTTACGGTACAAAGTGGAGGGAGACACTTGAAGTTTTTCAGATGCCTTAACAATACTGCCATACTTTTTAACTGCACTTTGAATCACACTTATCTCATACCTTTTAACCATCTCTTTTAATGAATAAAATTTTGTAGGAGTGTTATAAGGTTCTTTGGAACTGAAAATATCATCTGGCAAATCCTTCTCATCAATAAGGTTGTTTGGAGTCATTATCATAAGACGTTCTATTAAATTCTTCAATTCCCTCACATTGCCTGGCCAATGGTAGTTATATAAAAGCTCGATTACTTTTCTTGAAAATGATTTATTCATTTTATATTTTTGATTAAATTCCTTTAGAAAATAGTAAATAAGCGGTAAGATATCCTCCTTTCTTTCCCTTAAAGGCGGAATAAATATAGGAACAACATTTATTCTGAAAAATAGATCTTCACGGAACTCACCCTTTGATACCATTTCCTTTAAGTCCCTGTTGGTTATACAAATTATTCTTATATTGACCTTTTTGGGTTTAGTTCCCCCTATCCTTTGAATTTTATAATCTTCTAAAACAGCAAGTAATTTTGCTTGGAGGTATAGAGGCAATTCTCCTATTTCATCTAATACCAACGTCCCACCATCCGCAAGTTCAAAAAGACCTGGCTTACCACCAACATCAGCACCAGTAAATGCCCCTTTTTCATAACCAAACAGCTCGGCTTCTAAAAGACCTTCAGGAATTGCACTGCAATTTATGCACACAAATGGTGCATCTAATTTTGGAAAAGAGGTCTTATGAATTAATTTTGCTATAACTCCTTTTCCAACACCAGTTTCACCATAAATTAAAACAGGAACCTTGGTGTGTTGCAACTGGACAACTATATCTAAAACCTTTTCCATGGCCTTAGATTCACATACTATATTTGAAGGAAAGTTTATTATTTGCTTTTTCAACTCTTTAATTTTGTGCTCATACTCCTTTGCAAGTTTTTTTACTTGTTTTAATTCTCTGCTAAGTCGCCTCATTTCAGATAGATCTCTTACTGTTGTAACCACCATGCTAACATTACCATCCTTGTCAAATGCAGGATTTCCCGAGACTAATACCTCTTTACCTGTCACTGTCTTTGCCTGGAGCGACATTGGCTTCTTATTTTGTATAACCATCGGAGTAACAAATTTAGATACATACCCTTTTTTTTCTAACTCTGTAACAGTCTTTCCTAAAACATATTCTGGTTTTAAACCTGTTATCTTTGCCCAAGATGAGTTTACCCTAATTGTCTTACCCGAGCCATCAGTAACAAAAATGCCGTCATATATTGATTCAATTATAGTATTTAACTCATTTACAACCATATGATAAGATTCAAGCTCATCTGCCAATTTCTCCATCTCTGAAAAATGTTGAAAAAGACTAATAACACCTATTACTCGATCCTTATACAAAATTGGATATCTCTGGACAAATAAAGTTTTTCCTTTAATTTTTTCTCTCTTACCAATTTGTTCTTTTTTTGTCGTAAATATCTCCTTTATCTCCTGCCAGGCATTATAAGCTATTTCTGATAAATAAAGTCTATTTGAATTCTCATCAATATCTAATATATCCCTAGCTGCTTTATTTATAAACCTTATACAGCTATCTTTATCCAAAATAACTATCCCTATCTTTATTGAATTTAGGGAGATATCAAACAATTTTTCCTTGTGATTAAAGAAATTCTCCATACCTGCTCCTCAAATTTATTTAGTTGATGCTAAAAAGCCTTTTAAAAAATAAGATATTTAATAAATCTAAAATCTCTGAATTATATAAAGATACATTGGCAAGAAACTATATCTTTTTAATTCCATTACCTTATTTAATATATCTCTTTTATTTTCTGTCCTTAAAGGTGATAAATAGATTGTTCCCTTATAAAAGGGACGTTTAACAATATCTCTAATTAGAGATATCATCAAATCATAATGCTTTTTTGAAAAAGATAAATCTAATAAAAAATTTGCCGTTATCTCAATATTTATATATTTTTTATTTACATATAACATTTTTTCAAAACTTTCTCTCACTTGACTTGAATGAATTGGTTTACCAATCTTTCTCAAAGTTTCTTGGTGCACAGATTCTAAGCCTATATTTATAAAAACTTTTGTATCTGGAATTTTGTTTAAATATTCAAATACATCTAATTTTTGATTTAAAAAAGAGTCAACACTTGCAAACAAAAATATATTTTTATCCTTTACATAAGAATTTTCAATTTGAAATATTTCCATTGCCTTTTCAATACTAAATTTTATGGTTTCAAATGAACAATTAAATGCATCATGAAGACCTAAAAAGAGATTTGAATAATTTTTTATATCGTTATGGTAAAACTTCTTAAGATTTTTTATTTGTTCTAAGATATCCCTTTTTGATCTCTCTGAAAATGCATCACTTGATTTAACTCTGCAAAATTTGCAGTGATAAAGACAACCATCTGATATAATAATTGGTATTACTTCATAATCTACATGTCTTGTATCTGGAGGAAGCACAGTTATATTTGCATTGTAAATTTTTTTTAAAAACATAGCCCTCTTTTTAAGATATTTATCATCAATACTTACTATTTTATCTATTTCTTCTCTGATTTCTTTGGGAATATCCTTTATGGAAAGTTCTTTTAATTTTTCTACAATATCTTTCCATAATGTTTTTCCAAATTCAACAATCCCTTTTATATCTTTTTGCCATAAATTATTTGATGGATATTGAAAACAAGGGACATAATATTCTCCTGTGGCATCGTAGATTCCACCATAATATTCACCAGATGAATAATATATATAATCATTAGTCTTGGTCCTCTTTATAAATTCATTTGGGTGTATCCAATCAGGCACCTTACCATGTATAAACTTTATTTCTCCATTTAAATCAAAAAATAGTCTTGCATCCCTGTTCTCAATCAGGGTATAAAGTCCCACTTTTATTGGATATGATAATTTTTCATATTTTTTCTCACCTAAAAAAGGGCTAATTATTTTTAGATCTTTTAAATTAAAAGTAGAACTTTCCATCCTCACTCCTGAGAAAGATTGTTTTGATTTTTTTAAATAAAAAATATATGTTTTATATGCAAGGGTGATATCTTTGGTATTCATTATTTTTTTGTTGACTTAGGCGTTCTTATCCCCCTATAAACTTTCTTCCATGCATATTTTAGTAAAATCAATAATAATGGGCACTATAGAAGGGTTAACAGAATTTTTACCTATTTCCTCAACAGGACACCTTATAATTGCCGGTGAGCTATTAAGATTTACTGGGGAAAAGGCAAAAATATTTGAGGTAGTTATACAACTGGGAGCCATCTTATCAGTGGTTTGTATTTATTGGGAAAGATTTTTAGGATTAATTAGACCCAGTGAGAAAAAATTTAGTGGAGTTAATGGGTTATATCTTTTATTCTTAACATCTCTCCCTGCATCAATCTTAGGTCTCTTATTTGAAAAAACAATAAAACAATATCTATTCTTTCCAAAAAGTGTTGCCATGGCCCTTTTTGTAGGGGCTATTATGATTTTCATTATTGAAGGTATAAGAAAAACAGAAAAATATGAGTCTTTAGATGAAATTACCCCATATCTTGCCTTAGGAATAGGACTTTTCCAATGTCTTGCGCTCTGGCCTGGTTTTTCCAGGTCTGCTGCAACTATCATGGGCGGCATGATATTGGGTGCAAACAGAAAATTGGCAGCAGAATATTCCTTTATTGCTGCAGTTCCTATTATGGTTGGGGCCACTTCCCTTGAACTTTTTAAAAATTTTAATATGTTTTCATCAAATGATTTAATTATATTGAGTGTAGGTTTTATTGTATCATTTATATCTGCCTATGTAGCTGTTAAAGGATTTATTCATTTACTTGGCAAAACCACATTACGTCCCTTTGGTGTATATAGGATTGTATTGGCCATTTTAGTAATTATTTTTATAAAACCATGAAAAGATATTGGACTATTTATTTAATTTTATCTTGTCTATACATTCAATCCTGCACTGTTGTAACCCTCCCTTATAGGGTTACAAAAAAGACTGTAACAACTACTTATAAGCTTACAAAATTTTCTGTAAAATCTACAATATTTACAGGAAAAGTGGTATATAAAATTGGAAAGTTTACCTATGTAGTGGTAAAGGCGCCCTTTAATTTTCCCTTAACCCATCCTGAAATAAAAAGCATTGGTGGACTGCCACCAAAACTTGCAATAAAACAGGGAAAGGTTAAAAATTCTCCATATGTTGTTTTTGGGAAAAGATATGTTCCTATGTCAATTGAGCAAGCAAAACATTACAGAGAAGTTGGATACGCCTCATGGTATGGGTATGAGACATTGAGACAAAAGGGTGGACATATGACTGCCAACGGAGAATTATTTGATCCCCACCAATTAACAGCTGCCCACAAATATCTTCCACTTCCATGGTATGTGAAAGTTACCAATCTAGAAAATGGAAGGTCTATTATTGTTAGAGTAAATGACAGGGGTCCATTTGTTAAAGGAAGAATCATTGACCTGACCATGGAAGGGGCAAAGAGGTTGGGATTTTTCAAAAAAGGGATTGCCAAGGTATTAGTTGAATCAATTGTAGTGGAAAAAGGTTAGAGAAAATCAAAAATCCAAAATTTATATACTATTTTTTAGAAAATTGAAGAGAGGTTAGCTCTTTTATATTAGATAGACAATATATTTTTTCTTTGGGATAATCATCTACATATTTTGACCTTGGACATATAATTTTTGAAAAGTTTAGATTATTTGCCTGTAAGAGGCGTCTATCTTCTCCAAATGATGGGCGAATAAAACCATTTAAATCGACCTCGCCCCAAAAAACACTCCTATCAGGCACTGGGATATCAAAATAAGATGAAATTAAGGCCGAGCATATACCAAGATCCATTGCAGGATCTGATATTTTTATGCCTGCACTTATCTTTACATAAACATCCATTTCATAAAATCGAAGTGCAAGCCTTTTTTCTAAAATAGCAATAAGAAGATATAGCCTGTTTAGATCAATTCCAAGGGCAGTTCTTCTTGGGTTTTGCCCAAAACCTTTTGTCACAAGGGCCTGGATTTCAATAACCAAAGGCCGCTTTCCCTCCATTGCCATAACCAAAGAGCTTCCAGATGAAGTAGAATCCCTGGAAGTCAAAAAAAATGTTGAAGGGTCTTTTACTATTTTTAGCCCTCCTGTTTCCATCTCCAAGACAAGTATGTTGTTACTTGGACCAAACCTATTTTTGGTTATTTTAAGGACCCTATATGAGCTGAGTTTATCGCCTTCCATATACAAAACCACATCTACCATATGTTCTAAAAGCTTTGGCCCTGCTATTTGTCCCTCTTTTGTAATATGACTTACTAACAAAACCACAATGTCCTTTTTCTTTGCCTCTTCATAAAGTGTTGATGCAACTTCTTTTATTTGAGATACTCCCCCCATAATTCCTGAGGCTTCAGGCGACTTTATGGTCTGTATTGAGTCTATTACAATAAAATCTGGCCTATTTTTCTCCCTCATTATTGATATTATAGGGCCTAGGTCTTGAGTATAGAGGAGCTTAAACTTATTGTCACAAATACCCAACCTATCAGCCCTTAATTTTAGTTGATACAAAGATTCTTCACCTGATACATAAAGCCCACTTAAGCCAGATTTTATAAAACCCGATAAAAGTTGCATTAAAAATGTAGACTTTCCCACACCAGGTTCTCCAGCAAGCAGAATCACACTGCCTGCTACCATGCCTCTACCTAAAAAGTGATCAAAGATAGATGAACCAGAAGATAGGAATTTAATATTGTCCTTAGATATTTCCTTTAAAGAGATTGGGGCTATTTGGACTTCAGGGGTGGTGGTCAACTCATCTTTTTTAGAGAGGTCTTTTATCTCTTCAAGTGTGCCCCACCTGCCACACCTTGAGCATTGACCCTGCCACTTTACAAACCTTGCCCCACAAAAAGAGCAAACATAGCCTTTTTTCATAAATTATATATGATTATTTATTTTTTTTCTTCCACATCCAATGCCTGAACTACTTCAAGCCCATATTCAGATACATTTTCAGGGGGATTGTAAAACAATACCATAAAATCCACGCCTGCACCTGGTTGAAGGTTAGTATTTTTCATAAGTACTCCAACCTTTGAATTCAGCTCCCTTTCCAGATGATCCTTTGTCCATGACTGGAGTTGAAATAAAGAGAGTTTATTTCCACATAAAATAGTCTTTTGAGCAATTGGTGTACCCTTACTATCATATAAGGTAGCTTTTACTTTAATAAGCTCCTTTGGTTTTTCAAATCTATTTACCGCCCTGCCCTCAATAACGAGTATTTTCCCAACTCTTTCATTGTCCACATAATATTGTTTTATATCTTCTAAATCTATCTTTTTCACAGACTCTACTTTACTTGCCTTATGGCTAATCTGTTTTAATTCCTTTTTATGAGATAAAAATGGAATCTTTTTAGAAATAGTGGGGTAGAAATACCCAATTATACCAGAGATCAATATTACAACTACTACACCTATTACTATATTTTTTATTTTTTTCGAACTTTTTTCATCAATTGTAGGCTCTTCTAATGATAATTTTATTTTCTCTTCAGTTTTTATTTCTTTTTGTTCATCAATAGACTTTTTAGCTACTCTATCTATTTCTTTTTCCTCTTCTTTTTCTGGATAAAAAGTAAATATATGTTTACATCTGGAGCATTTTAGTTTTGTTCCATCAGGATTTAATAACTCATCTTTAACTCTGTATTTGGTATTGCACTTAGGGCAGGATATAATCATGTTATGCTCCACTTCATTTAATCTGTTATCAATTCATAAATGCCCTTTAAATTTCTATATTTTTCAGCACAATCAAGTCCATATCCAACCAAGAAACCCTTTTCTATTTTAAAACCATAAAAATCGATTTCTACTTCCTTTTTTCTTCTCTCCACCTTATGGATTAGAGAACACACCTTTACATCTATTGGACCGCGTGCTTCTAAGACCTTTTTTAAATAGGAAATAGTTGCACCTGTATCAACAATGTCCTCTATTATAAGGACATGTCTATCTTTAACAGATATCTCCATATCTTTTGTAAATAAGAGTTTTTCATCAGGAGATGTTCCATCCCTATAACTAGATAGCCTAACAAAATCTACCTCCACATCAATATTAAGTTCTCTAATCAAATCCGAAAAAAATATAACAGCACCTTTAAGTATACACACACAGATAAGCGGATGAGAGAGATTTTTATAAGTCTCTGAGATTTCCTTGCCCAGCTCTTGTACCCTTTTTTTTATTTTATCTTCTTCAATAATTAACTTTAATTCTTTTTTCATCTATACCTCCGATTTTAGGAAGGACAATTACAAATTAATCATCATAGCAATTTCATCACAATTATCTGGATATTTGGGACAATTAAAACAATCGATCCAGATTTTTTCATGAAGATCTTTTTTATCTACCTCTACAAAACCAAATTTAGCAAAAAATGTCTTTTCATAGGTAAGGACAAATACCCTGTAGATACCCAATGTCAATGCTTCACTAAGGCACGCTTCCACAATCCTTTTACCCCACCCCTTTTTTTGGAACTCTTCGCTGACTGCCAAGGACCTGATCTCTGCAAGGTCTTTCCATATTATAGCCAGGGCTCCACATCCATACACTTTACCATTGTTATCTACTACTACAAAAAAATCCCTCACACTTGAATACAAATTACTAAGGGATCTGGGAAGTAGTTTGCCCTGCTTGCCAAACTTAAGAAGGAGGCTATGGATACCCTCAACATCGTGAATTATGGCCTTTCTTAAAATTAATTTTTTTTCCATACTTATTTTGAAATGAGCTTATCAATAATCTTTTTTAATTGATCCATTTTAACATAGCCTGAAAATTGTTTAACTACCCTTCCATCCTTATCATAAACAATAGTTGCTGGGATACCATACACATCAAAGATCATACCAATCCTTGGATCTGATGCGAGATAACAGGGATAATTAATCTTGTATTTGCTTAAAAAACGACTAAAACTATTCTTACTAGAATCAAAGGAAACTCCTAAAATTTCCAATTTGTCTCTGTGATATTGCTTTCTTAAGATAGTCAACTCTTTGGTTTCTTTTTTACAATAAGGACACCAAGATGCCCAAAAAGTCACTACTAAAACCTTTCCTTTTGAATTTGCTATTATTGAAAGAAGATTATTTGAGTTGACCTCGACCACTGAGTTAGAATATGCTAGAGAAGAAGTCACGAGAAAAAGAAATAAGCAAAATGCTATCTTTTTAAAACACATAAAATATCTCCTAAAGAGAGGATTATGGTAAAACTAAGTAAGGATAACCCAAGAAAACAAGACAATCAAGCTTCAACTGTAGTTGAGCCTGAGATTTTGTTAGAGGACCCAAATGATTTAAAAGTAAATCTTCCGGTTATATCTTCATCTCAGACCCCTGCTGTTCAGGATGCCGTGGCAAAATATATAAGGGAAGTGATGAAATTTCCTATCTTAAGTCCTGAAGAGGAGTTAGAGTTGGCAAGAAGGGTAAAATATAATAAAGATAAAGAAGCTGCATTAAAATTGGTCACTTCACATCTTCGGCTTGTGGTAAAAATCGCCATGGAGTTTCAACGAAAGTGGATGCAAAATCTCTTAGAGCTAATACAAGAGGGCAATGTGGGGCTTTTAAAGGCAGTAGAGAAGTTTGACCCTGAAAAAGGTATTAAGTTTTCCTATTATGCGGCGTTCTGGATAAAGGCATATATACTCAAATTCATTATGGATAACTGGAGACTTGTGAAAATCGGAACCACACAAAACCAGAGAAAACTCTTCTATAATTTAAACAAAGAACGCCAGGAACTACAAAAATTGGGACTTACTCCTGATGCTGAAACACTTTCTGAAAGGCTGAATGTTGAAGAAAAAGAAGTAATAGAAATGGCCCAGAGGATGGCACATCAAGATATGTCTTTAGACACTCCATTTGGAAGTGAGGACTCAAACATCACCCATCTGGACATGGTTCCAGCCTTGGAGGCTAGTGTTGAAGAGAACCTTGCCAAACGGGAGATATCTGAACATATAAAACAAAAGATAAAGGAGATAGAGCCTAAGCTTAATGAAAAAGAAAAAGACATTTTATATTTAAGATTACTTGCATCAAACCCCTTGACGTTGAGGGAAATAGGTGAGAAATATGGAATCACAAGGGAAAGGGTGAGACAAATAGAAAATAGACTACTCCAAAAATTAAAGGAACACTTTTCATCATCTATAAAAGATTTTTCAAAAGACTGGATTCATGAAGAATAAAATATTTGAGATCTTAAAAAATGAAACAAAGGCCTATAGTGCAAAATTTAACTTAAGCTTTTATGAACATTTTGCTGCAGAACTCTCATATGCCAAAGAACTCTTTTTTGATCATCCCCTTATTTTACGGTGTTCTGAAGATGTCCTTCCCTTTTTAAACGATGACTTTGGACATGGGGTCAACCATTCAAAAAAGGTGGCAATAGAGGCAGGGGCATTAGTCTTAATAGAATGCTTCCACAAAGACGCTACACAATGTAGACACTTAGTGCTCCTTGCTGAATTGTGTGGACTTATGCACGATATCTGTAGATTAGAACCAGATCATGCAGTTGAAGGAGCACACCTGGCCATGAAAATACTTACAGATTTTCCTCTGTCAGATGAAGAAAAGGAAGCAATTTTTTATGCAATAAAAACCCACGAGGCCTTTAAACCAATTGATCCTCCGCCTTCTCAAGAGGCAAAGCTACTTAGCGATGTTTTGTATGACGCAGATAAATTTAGATGGGGGCCAGATAACTTTACTACAACCTTATGGGAAATCTGTGACTACCAAGAATGGCCTTTAGAAAAAATCATTGAAAGATTCCCAAAGGGAATTGAGGTAATTAAATCAATTTCAAACACCTTTAGGACTTCTACTGGCCAAATCTATGGACCAGAATTTATTGAAGTAGGACTTAAAATTGGAAACTTTGTATACCAAAAATTGATAAAGCTATGGCAAGAAAAAAAATAGTTACTCTTATTTTTGTATTGTTATTGGCTGGATGTGGTTTGAATAAAAATTATGTTAATTATAAACCCATCCCACTAAGTGTAGATGCATTAGCTACATATCATTATCTAAAATTTTTAGACCTAGCAAAACAAAAAAAATACAAAGAAGCTGAAGATTCCCTAAAAAAAGCTATTAGCTATAAACCTGAGCCTGAATTTTATATAGAATACGCACGTTTTCTTATCTCTAAAAGAAAGATTAAAGAGGCAGAGGACACTTTAAAGTCTGGATTGCAAAAAAATCCTGGAAATAGAGATTTAATATTCTTTTTAGTTGATGTATATACTTTTGAAAAAGAAAATTACAATGCATACTCTCTTTTAAAGATATATATAAAAGAACATCCAGAAGACTACCGTGCAAAGGAGAAAATAGCCAATATATTATTTCAAGAAAAAAAATTTAATACTGCTATAAAATATTTATTAAAAATTCCTCAAGATAAGAGAACTTATAGAACACATTTTATTTTAGCAAAGTGTTACTTAAAATTAAATAACAGAAAAAAGGCTATATTCCATTTTAAAAAAGCTACAGAATTAAATCCACAATTTTTTAGAGGATGGGCTGAACTGGCTTATTTATATGAACTTGAAAACGATTTGGTATCCGCAGAAAGGATCTACTCAAAATTAGTATCTCAAGGGTTTACAAATAAAGAGCTAATATTCAGGTTAATTGAGATAAATGTAAAACTTGGAAATATAGACAAGGCATATTCAATTTCCCAGGATTATTTATCAGATCCAAAGGATATAATAGATGTAATAGCAATATTTTTAAAAGAAGATTTGTACGATCAGGCAGAAGAATTAATCAAGACAATAGAGAACTTTAGAGATGAATATCCTCAAATTTCATATTTTAATGCAATAATAAAATTAAAAAAATATAATGATAAAGAAGGGGCAATTAAATCCATTGACGAAATTCCTGAAAACAGTAATATTTATTTAAATGCATTAGACCTCAAAATTAAAATCCTAATAAACGAAAAAAGATATGATGCAGCAGAGAAAATTTTAGAACAGCAATTAAAAAAACATGAAAATAACATAAAATTGAGGATTTTTTTAAGTAATATATACATAATAAACAAAAAATTTAATAAGGCAAAAAAAATAATAGAAGAGGGTTTAAATCAAAATCCAGATGATATACAACTACTCTTTCAATTGGGGACAATTTATTATAAATTAAATGACATAAAAAATGCCCTAGCCACTATGGAAAAAATATTAAAAAAAGATCCTAACAATGCTTCTGCCTTAAATTTCATAGGATACACCCTTGTTGAGAGGGAAACAGACCTAAAAAAAGGATATGAACTGATAAAAAAGGCCCTCTCAATAGAACCAAACAATGGATATTACTTAGATTCTCTAGCATGGTATTACTATAAAATAAAAGATTATAAAAGGGCATGGGAATACATAAAAAAGGCAGTGCAAAACACAAAACTAGATCCCACAATATGGGAACACTACGGAGATATAGCGATTAAGATTAAAAATTTAAAAGAAGCAAAAAAGGGTTATAAAAATTCCTTATTAAATGATCCCGAAGACCCAGACAAAATTAAAAAGAAATTAAAGGCTCTTAAATAAGTTGATTTTCTGAATATGGAAAATCTCACTACATATAAAAAAAACATTACTCTTTTTATTTTTTTAATAATCATTTATAGCTGCGCTCGCATAAAAAAAACACAAATCCACCCCTCACCAGCTGAACTCTTAAATAAATACAAGGTTGTTGCTCCACAAAAGAGATGTCAATCCTATGAACTCCATGGTATAATTTATTTTTTTTCCAAAAAACAAAATTTTAGAGGTAAATTTCATCTTATGGGAAATAAGTGGTTTCCATGGATTATGGAAATAAAATCCCCTTTTGGAACTACCCTATTTCTTATCAAAATAGAAAAAAATATAATAAAAATACTCTCGGTAAGAGAAAATAAACTCTATATCCTAAATAATTCCAAAGAAATATTTAGATATTTTGGAATTAAAACAAAAATATCACCTGAATTTTTATTAAAATTGTTGACTGGAGATTGGAAAACCTTTATCTCTTCCCCAAAAAAAATTGAACAACTCCCAGATGGTGTTAAATATTTTTTTAATGACCAGTTGGTCAAAGAGGTAAAATTGTATTATTATGAGAACAGGGCACATATTTGGGAGACTCAAGGAGTAGAAGTGGACATATTTGACGATGAAAAAATCGTATTAAGAGACACCAATTTTGCTAAAATGGTCTTTAAAATAAAACGAAAAATTTGTGTTAAGGACAAGTTCCATTTAAAAGACCTTGAGTTAAAGATCCCATCAAATGTTACTCAAGAGTTGCTTATTAAAGAACAAACCAAAACAAACTAAAAAAGGAGAGTATTATGTCAAAAGAAAATGCATATGCTGGCACCATGAAACCTTCTCTTTTTAAGTCAATCCCTTTAAGTATCAAGGCAATTATTAGTGAAGTCCATTTTAATATCATAAAGGGTCTTAGAAAATGGGAAATAAAAGATTTAAAAAAAAGGCTGGAGAGGGAATATATTAATTTAGGAAAGCTTTATTATAATCTTCAAGAAGGGGATGAAAAACAGCAAGAACAAATTGATCTTACAAAAAAACAGATTGAATTTCTGGAAAAGGAAATCGCTTATCTTGAGAAACAGATTGAAGAGCTAAGGGATCAAATAATCAGAAAAAGAACTGAAAAACTTTAAAGCAACCTCATAAAATAGCAGAAGATAAGTTATTATCACCAGGGAAAAAATATGGAAAAGAAAATTGCTATTGGCTCAGACCATGCAGGCTATCCTTTGAAAGAGGAATTAAAGAACTATCTAAATACCAAAGGATATGAAATAATAGATGTTGGGTGTTACAGTGAGGATTCCTGTAATTACCCTGAATTTGCATTTAAAGTCTGCCAAGAAGTCTTAAGTAATTCATGTCTAGGGATACTTATTTGTGGCTCGGGAATTGGAATGTCAATATCAGCAAATAGGGTGAAGGGAATTAGGGCTGCCCTTTGTTTTAATGAGTATATGGCAAAAATGAGCAGAAGACACAACAATGCCAATATATTGTGTTTAGGGGCACGGGTAATTGGGGCTGATTTAGCAATAAGTATTGTGGATTCTTTTTTGCAGGAAGAGTTTGAGGGTGGAAGACACCTTAAAAGAATAAATCTAATTGAATCATTGGGCGAAAACGCATAAATGCGTTTTCGCCCTTTTTCACCTATAAATCATATGGAGTCAAACTTTCATACCCTGTTTCAGTAACAACCACAGTTTGTTCAAATTGGGCAGAAAGTGACCCATCTTTGGTGACTGCAGTCCACTTATCTGGAAGGATAACAAGGTCTCTCTTTCCAAGATTAATCATTGGCTCAACAGTAAATACCATGCCTGGAACCAAGATTATACCATGTCCCTTTTTCCCAAAGTGCGGAACTTGAGGTGGCTCATGGAATTCAAAGCCCACTCCATGTCCTACCATTTCCCTCACAACTGAACATCCCTGCTCTTTTTCTGCGTATTGCTGGATTGCCCAGCCAATATCTCCAATAGTATTTCCTGGCTTCACCTGACTAAGTCCCCTTTTCAAAGACTCTTTGGCCACATGAACAATTTTTTTTGCATCCTCAGAAACTTTGCCAACAAAAAAGGTCTTATTGGCATCAGCATAATACCCATTTAACTTTGTAGTCACATCTACATTTACTATATCACCTTCTTTAAGTACCCTATCACCAGGAATACCATGACATATTTCTTCATTTACAGAAACACACACACTTTTAGGAAAACCGTGGTAATTTAAAGGTGCAGGTATACCGCCATGGGAGATAGTGAATTCATGAACCAAAGTATTAATATAATCAGTTGTGATCCCTGGGCGAATTTCTTTTTCCACTATATCCAAGGTCTTTACAACCAGCTCCCCTGCCTTCTTTATTCCCAAAATATCTTTTTTTTCTTTGAGCCGGATCTTATATTTTTTCCAATAAAGCTCCTTTAAATTTTTAAAAGAGCGAGCTGCCATATCTTTCCTCATACAACACTTTTTATATTTTAAGCCACTGCCACAAGGACATGGGTCATTTCTACCTATTTTCATCTCTTGCACTCCTCTATTAATTAATATAAATTTGTTTTATAAAAAACAAAGGAGGAATTGAGTGATAATTGACTTACATCTCCACACCACCAGATATTCCCCCTGCTCCCATCTAACTCCTCAAGATGCTTGCATTCTTGCTATAAAAAATGGTTTTGACGCCCTTGTGATAACAGAACATCAAATACAATGGAATGAAATGGAAATCAAGGAACTTCAAAATGAATTTCCTGAGATTAAATTGTATGCAGGGCTAGAAGTTACCCTGTCAGAAGGCATAGATCTTATAGTCATAACAAAAAATAAAGGATTAAATGTCCCCTTTATGATCTCTTTTGAAGAACTTTTAAATATCCCATCTCTAGATATTTCAAAGAGTTTCATATTTGTTGCCCATTTATTTAGGTGGAGTAATCATATTGAGTTTGACGAAAACAAGATCTTTTCACAGATACATGGAATAGAAATGAACTCCATTAATATCCTACTTACTGGCTACAAGAAAGAAAAAAATAACTTCTATGTTCCTCTCCAAATTGATTTATATAATCATGTAAGAGATAAATGGAACCTCAAGGAAGTGTATAATACAGATAGTCACTCACCACTATGTGTAGGAACTATTGGCAATTATTTAGAAATAGATAAAATTCCTGAAGATGAAGAAGAGCTTATTTCTGTTTTAAAAACACATAAAATTTCCCAATTTCAAAACACAAAACTCCTTGCTAACTTCTTAAGAAGAGTCTAAAATTTTAACATGTTGATAAATAAGGAGGTTTGAAAATGGAATTAAAACCCAATTGTGCAAGTTGCTCAATAAAAATTTCAGAGAGGATTTGCAGATGTGATAAAGAAAAAGGAGAGGGAAAGTATCCAAAAAATTGCCCAACAATAATAAAAAAAGACCTGATTGAAAAGAGCATTGAGGAATACAAAAAAGAAGATATTTATCTTTTAGCTAAAAATGCCTCTTTACAAGAAGCAGAATGTTATGGAAATAGAGACAAAGGATATGAAAACCTATACCCCTTAAAACCAAGAATCCTGGAAATAGCAGAATATGCAAAAAAAATGAACTTTAAACGTCTAGGGATAGCATTTTGTGTGGGCCTCAGAAACGAAGCCAAGGTAGTGGAAAAGTTCTATTCAAATTTAGGATTTGAAGTAGTTTCTGTTGTGTGTAAAGTTGGTTCAGTTCCAAAAGAGACCATTGGAATTTCAGACGACCAAAAAATTGCCATAGGAACGTATGAGTCTATGTGTAATCCCATATTGCAGGCAATGGTCTTAAACTCAGAAAAAACAGATCTAAATATACTTTTAGGTCTCTGTGTTGGGCACGATACATTGTTTTTGAAATACGCAGAATCTCCTTGTACTGTGCTTGCTGTAAAAGACAGATTACTTGGACATAATCCCCTTGCTGCAGTCTATAATATTGATAGTTACTATAGATATTTAAAAACAATAGATATATAAAAAGCCTAGGTTTGCCCCTTGACAAACCTAGGCTAATTTCAAGCACACTTTTTGTTGTTTATTAATTTACTTTGAAAACTAATGCACCATTTTCAACGTCAATTATAACTTTCTGACCATCTATTACCTTTCCAGCAATTATCATCTTGGCAATTTCTGTCTCCACCTTTGTCTGTAAGTATCTTCTTAAGGGTCTTGCGCCGTAGACTGGATCATAGGCCTCCCTTGCTATAAATTCTCTGGCTCTCTCTGTTAACTCAAGGCCTATCTTTCTTTCTTGTAGTCTATTTCTGATCCTATCAACAAGTAGATCCACAACCTTTTTGATCTCTTCTAACATAAGAGGTTTAAACAAGACAATCTCATCCACTCTGTTCAAGAATTCAGGTCTGAAGTGGGCCTTTAATTGGGCAAATACTTGTTCTTTTACCCCTGGTTTTAGCTCACCAGTTTCAGTTATACCTTCAAGTAGATAATTAGATCCTAAGTTTGATGTCATGATTATTATGGTATTTTTAAAATCTACAGTTCTCCCGTGACTATCAGTGAGTCGACCATCATCTAATATTTGCAACAGGATATTGAATACGTCAGGATGTGCCTTTTCTATCTCATCTAAAAGCACTACACAATAAGGTCTTCTCCTAACTGCTTCTGTTAGCTGTCCAGCCTCTTCATAACCCACATATCCTGGAGGAGCTCCAATTAAACGGGATACAGTATGTTTTTCCATGTATTCTGACATATCTAATCTTACCATGTTGTCCTCTGTATCGAACAGGGCCTCAGCAAGGGCCTTACATAATTCAGTTTTTCCAACACCTGTAGGTCCTAGGAACATAAATGAACCAATAGGTCTGTTTGGATCCTTTAGGCCAGCCCTTGCCCTTAAAACTGCATTGGATACAGCCTGAACAGCCTCATCCTGTCCAACAACACGTTTATGTAACTCCTCAGGAAGTCTCAAGAGTTTTTCCTTTTCACCTTCCATTAGTTTTGTCACTGGAATACCTGTCCACTTG
>Ga0256842_1001275_pt1 | contig 20614 bp, 16 predicted proteins | sample 4559240metaG_FD_185973 | JGI IMG/M metagenome (GOLD analysis project Ga0256842, IMG submission 185973) | Hydrothermal vent microbial communities from Guaymas Basin, Mexico - 4559-240 | ecosystem: Environmental > Aquatic > Marine > Hydrothermal vents | place: Mexico: Guaymas Basin | collected... | reverse complement strand
ACATTCCAAACACCATCTTTTTGTTTTACAAGTAGGTCTATATATCTGAGGTTATTTTTATATCTTAGTGCTTTTTCTTTGTAACATTCACCATCTGTAAGAGTTTGAAACTCTTTATGTTCTATAAGCATCTTTACTCGGTTTTGTATATCTTGTACTTCATTTTTATCTAAGATATGACCGTATTTGTTTAGCATCATATCTTTTGCATCTTGCATATTTTTTACTTCAAAAGAACCTAGCATCTCTAACATATAGTGCATAGCTAAACCAAAGTTTTGTGACTTTAGGTCTTGGCTTTGCTCTTTTTCAAGTTCTAGTATATCGCTTTGAGTTCCGTAGTAAAGGTTTACATAGTCAAACTTAGCATCTTTTACCATACTTATCTTTTTAGGTTTAACTTCTACCTTTAAACTACCTCTACTAAAAGGTGATAACTCTAAAATATCAAATATAGAATCTTTTGACTTTCTAACTATAAAAAGGTTATCTCTTGCTCTTGTAAAAGCCACATAAAGTGCATTTAGACTATCTTCTTTTACAAGTAGTTTTTCCTTTGTTAAAGCATTTGCATAGTTTGTATCTATGGCATCTCGCCCTTTTGTTCTTAGGTAGATGTTTTGTAGTTTTATACCATCGTACTCGTAGATGATGGCATCTCTTGATGGTGGGGCTTTTTTTAGTCTGTCCATCACTATAACATGTTCATACTCTAGCCCTTTTGATTTATGAACTGTTAATACTCTAACACCACTAAGTTCCGAAGCTGCTGCACTTGCATCTAACCTTTCATACTCAAAAAGTAAGGCTTCTATATCTGGGTATCTAGCTATGGTACTTAAAAATCTGATGATGTTAAAATCGTTGTTAAAAAGGTTATAAGTTTTTATGCAGTTTTTTACTATATCTATAAGTTTTACACTATTTACATCTACAAAACTTATATCTCTTACCTCTTCATCTATAAGTGAAAAAAAGTTATACTTATATATATCTTCTTTAAAATAAACAAACTTTAGGTACTCTAAAAGTGCTTTTACACCTTTTTGGTTTATAAGTTTTGTGGTGGTTTCAGTTACTACCTCGATAGCATCAGCTTCTAAACTCTCTTTTACTGCTTGTCCATCACCATTTGTTGCACAAAGGATGGCTATCTCATCTATGTTTGCACCTAGTTTTATAAGGTTTTTAACCTGTTTTGAAACCTCTTGTAGTGGGTCATCATTTAGCACAACTTGCACAAATCCACCACTTGCTTCATCTCTTGTTAGTTGATGTTCATAGTTTTTTATCTTGTTTTCAAAGGCTCTGTTTACAAACTCTATAACCTCTTTTTGTGAACGGTAGTTAGTCAAAAGTGCTTGTGTTTGAGTGCCATTTTCTTTTACCACTTCGTGAAACAATGCACTAACACCACCACGAAACCTATATATAGACTGCTTAACATCCCCAACAAAGAAAAAGCTACTATCGTTAAAAATACCCTCACCAGATGTTACTTCTGTTATAAGTGGTTTTAAAATCTCGTACTGCATTATGGAAGTATCTTGAAACTCATCTAAAAGTATATGCTCTATGTTAGCATCTAGTCTAAAATATAAAAACTCACTATCAACTCTGTTTTTTAAAAGGTAGTGAACCAAAACTGTAACATCTGAAAAACTTAGTTCACTATCATCAACATAGAGTGCTTTTTTTGCTTTTTCATAAGTTGAAACAAGCCCTAAAAGTGAATGAAAAAAGTTTTGCTCTTTTGCTCGGTTTTGGTTTTTTATGGCTTCTTGGATTTTTGTTAGAAGTGTGTCCATCTCAGGTATAAAACATTTTGAGAAAGTTCTGTAGTTTAGTGTTTCTTTGCCTATCCAACTTTTAGCTACTAGCTCATCATAGTTTTTTGCATCAACTCCATTTAAAGCAGTTTTAGAAGCCACTGAGCAAGACTCTATAAGCCTTTTAAACTCCCCAAAGTGCATCATAGCTTCATCTTCAAAAGCCTTGTAATCTTGTTTAGTAAACTTTAGATGGCTTAACTCTTGTGTTTTTGTGTAAAAGCTTTCAAGTAAAGAGAAAATATCGCTAAGTCTTTTTTTAGAGTTTAGTGCCAACGATACAAGTGTATCTTTTTGCCCTGCTACATCAACCTCTTTTAAAAACCTAGTAAGAAGTTTTATCTCGTGTTGTGATGCAAATGTAGAAAAGTCAGGCATAAGAGATGCATACAAAGAGAACTTACGAAGTATATGGGTAAAAAAACTATCTATGGTCATAATCTTAGTATGGGAGTTTAAAAACTCACTTAAAACTCTTTGGCGATTTTCAAGTAAAAACTCTTTTGTAAAATCTGTAACTTTTACTATCTCATCAAGTTCACCACGATGCTCTAACTCTTCTAAAGTGCTTACTATCCTCTCTTGCATCTCTGATGCTGCTTTGTTTGTAAAAGTAAGGGTAAGGATTTTTTTGCTATCTGCCCCTTTAAAAAGTAAGGAAAGGTAGCGAACAACAAGCATAAAAGTTTTACCACTTCCTGCACTTGCTTCATAAGCTAGGTTATTTATAAACATATAATCACTTTCGTTTTTTAAAAGACCAATTTGTGTTGAAAGTATTTTTAACTTTACCTTTAAAAGTTATAGTATTTCCATTATACCCGAGATATAAAGTATCACCACTTTTAGGGTAGACTTTTATGTTGTTTTCAACTTTTTTTTCTGTAAATGCTCTAAAAAAACAAGCTGCCATACCTGTTCCACAAGCTAATGTTTCATCTTCTACACCTCGTTCATAAGTACGAACTTTTAAATTTCCATCATCTATAGATGCGATATTTACATTTGCATCATATTTATATCTTAGTTCTCTAGCTTCATCTATATCAAACTCTTCTATATTATCTGTAAAATATACTAAGTGAGTTACACCAGTGTTCAAAAGCCACCAAGATTTATGGTTGTGTATAATATCTTTGTTTAAAATTTGTGGTGGTGTTAATTCACTTAAAACCATCTCTCCATCAACTTCTGCATTTATGATACCTGCTCCAGTTAAAAACTTCATATTTGCAGGTGCTAATCTATGTGCAAAAGCATAATGAGCACAAGCACGACTACCATTTCCACACATATCGGCATGACTACCATCTGAATTGTAAAATTGCCATTCAAAATCATACTCATTATGAGGTAAAATAACAATCAAACCATCTGCACCAATACCATCTTGACGATGACATAATTTTTTTGCTAATTCACTTCTATCTTGTTTAGTTTCTGAGTGAAAAATTACAAAATCATTTCCATTTGCACTATATTTTGCGATATCCATAAAAACACCTTTTTTGTTATGATGTAATTATACCAAACCCAATTAAAAACTAAACTTTCGTTATAACCTGAGTTCGACAAAAGATTGCCGTTTAGTTGCCCTATATTTGGGTGTTAAGTAAGAGGGTATAAATAATTTCACAACCAACAACATTTAAAAGGATTGTCTTCTTCGTTAAACTCAGGTTTTTATATAACATAACGATTTTATCCTCTTTAGTTGTTAATCTCTTCTTCTTTCTCTTGTATAGTAAGTAACTCTTCAACTTTAGCCTCATACAACTCTTCTAACTCTTGAAGCTCTTTTGCTAACTTACTTAAACCTATCTCTTCATAACATTTTGGATCTGCTAGGCAGTTGTTTTTCTCATCTATCTGATTTTCTAGTTCATCTATCTCAAGAGGTAGTTTTTCTAAAGCTATTTTTTCTTTAAAAGTTAGTTTTAGAGTTTTTTGTTTTTCTCTAACTTTTGGTTTTTCTTGTATAACCTCTTTTTCCATACTATCTAGTTCATCTAACTCTTTTTCTAGTTCTAGGTACTCAGAGTAGTTTTGGTAACTCTCTTCTATAGTTTTATCTTTTTTAAATATAAAAAGTTTTTTTGCTATCTTATCTACAAAGTATCTATCGTGACTTACTATGATAACTGCACCTGCAAAGTTTGTAAGTTGTTCTTCTAAAATGTTTATAGTAGGTATATCTAAGTCATTTGTAGGTTCATCTAGTATAAGTATATCTACATTTTTAGTAAAGAGTAGGGCAAGTGCTACACGGTTTTTTTCTCCACCACTTAAGATACCTATCTTTTTATCTAAAAACTCACGAGGAAAAAGAAAGTTTTTTAAGTAACCATATACATGGAGATTTTTCCCTCTTACTTCAACCCTATCACCACCTAGAGGGCAAAAAGTCTCAACTAGATTTTTATCATCATCTAGCATCTCTCTATGTTGGTCGAAGTAGCCTATGGTAAATTCACCTTGTTTTATAGTTCCACTTGTTGGTTTGATGCGACCAAGTAGTGCTTTTAGTAGGGTTGATTTTCCACTACCATTTGGTCCTACTATGGCTATAACATCTTTTTGTAAGATGCGAGTGTTAAAATCTTTTAGTAACTCTTTACTACCAAGAGTTAGGCTTACATCTTCAACTTCAAAAAGCATTTTTTGTTTGTTTACACTTTTGTCACGATTAAAATGTTTTGCTTCCCTTTGTAACTCTACTGACATCTTTCGTATCTGTGCAGGGTTTGTTTTTGCATCTTCACGGAGTTGCATCAGTCGCTCTTTTCTACCCTCATTTCTTTTAAGTCTTGCACGAACTCCACGAGCATACCATTCGTTTTCTCTTTTTAAAACTCCTAGTAGGTTATCGTGTTGTTTTTGTAGTGTTCTTAGGTACTCTGCTTTTTGAGTTAAGTAGTTACTATACCCACCACTGTATTCTTTAAGTGAACAGTTTTCAACCTCTATACTTTTAGTAGCGATTCTATCTATGAAGTATCTATCGTGAGAGATGAAAACAAGAGTAAACTTCTCTTTTAAGATTAATTCCTCTAAAAACTCAACCATATAAACATCAAGGTGATTGGTAGGTTCATCTAGTAGTAAGATATCTGGTTTTTGAAGAAGTAAAGATGCAAGTGCTACCCTTCTTTGTTCCCCTCCACTAAGTAGTGCTACTGGTTTATGCTCATACTGTTTTAGTTGGAAATGTTGTATGATTCTCTCTATCTTGTCATCAAGATTCCAAGCATTGTGGTGGTCTATATAGTTTGAGATTTGTTGATGTTCATCTAGTAGTTTTTTATCATCAAAGTTTTCAGCTAAAAGATGCGAAATCTCTTCATATCTTTTTTTAGCAGAGTTTAACTCCTCAAGACCAGCTTCAACGGCTTCTCTTACACTTTGTCCATCTTTGAAATTTGGCTTTTGTGAAAGCATCTTTATCTCTAAGTTTTGACGGACTATCCTTCGTCCATCATCTTGTTCTAGTGTACCGTTTACTATCTTCATAAGTGTAGATTTACCACTACCATTTTTACCGATGATAACGATTCTTTCACCCTCATCTACATGAAAATTTATATCTGTTAGAATTTTTTGTGCTTCGTAATGTTTTGAGATGTTTAGTAGGTCTATAAGTGCCATAATGTCTTTTCTTTTTGGATTTATAATACAATAATTATCTTAAATAATAAGACTTTTTTTAAGTTTATAAGCTATAATTGCCCGAAATTAACTTAGGAATTTGTATGGTGATTACTAAAAGAGTTACATTTATAGCTAAAGAGGGCTGTGAAGATAAGATGAAAGAACTTTTAACTGCTATGGTAAAACCTAGTAAAGTTGAAGATGGTTGTATCTTTTACGAAATATTTCAGTATGAAAACAACAAAAGAAAATTTATGGCTTATGAGAGTTGGAGAGATGAAAAAGCTCTTGATGGACACAAGGCATCTGCACATTATGCAGTTTATAAGTCCTCGTATGAGCCGTATTGTGAAAAAAAATATACGGATGAGCTAGAGGTTTTAGGTTAATAGCCTGATTTTGAAAATGCGAAAAGTTTTTTAACTTTTCAAACTAGAATATATACTATATATTCTGATAATAATTCAAGGAAAAAAATGTATTTATTTACAAGTGAAGTAGTAAGCCCCGGACACCCTGACAAATGTGCAGATATAATCGCAGATAGCATCGTTGATAGACTTATCATAGAAGACCCAAAAAGTAGAGTTGCAAGTGAAGTTTTTGTAGCTGGTAAACATGTTGTAGTTGGTGGAGAAGTTACATCAAAAGCAGATTTATCTACTTTAGAGTATGAACAAATCGTAAAAGATGCATTGATAGCTATAGGTTATGATGGGAAAAGTGCTTTTACTAGAGAGCAATGTTTATACCCAGATGATGTACAAGTTCAAGTTTTACTAAATCGTCAATCACCCGACATTAACCAAGGTGTTGATCAAGAAGACGGTGAAACAGGAGCAGGTGATCAAGGTATAATGTTTGGTTATGCATCTTGTGAAACAGCAGACTTGATGCCAGCAGCTATAACTTATGCAAGAATGTTAAGTGATAAAGTTTATAACTATGCACTAAAACATAACCATAAACTAGGTGTTGATATAAAAACACAAGTTACACTTGACTATGGAAATAAAGCAAATTTTGAAAACTGTGAACCTCAATCTATACATACTATAGTGGTATCAGCACCATCAAATGAAGATATGGACATAACAGAAGTAAGAGAATTACTTCAAGGTCTTATAGATGATACGGGACTTCCAACAGAACTTTATGACCCTAAAAAAACCATAATTCACCTAAACCCAACTGGCAGATATGTAAGCCACTCACCACTTCACGATAGTGGACTAACTGGTAGAAAGCTTATAGTAGATAGTTTTGGTGGTTATGCACCTATCGGTGGTGGAGCTCAAAGTTCAAAAGACTACACAAAAGTAGATAGAAGTGGACTTTATGCTGCAAGATGGGTAGCTAAACATATAGTAGCTTGTGGATATGCTAAAAAATGTTCAGTGCAACTCTCTTATGCTATAGGGGTAGCAAAACCAACATCAGTAGCCGTAGATACTTATGGAACTATGAGTGAAGGTCTTGATGATGATAAACTTTCAACTTTTGTAAATGAAAACTTTGCACTAACTCCAAACTGGATAACAAAGAAATTTGGACTTGACTGTCCAAGTACAGATACATTCCTTTATGCAGATGTAGCAGCAAGAGGGCAAGTGGGACAGAGTGATTACCCATGGGAAAAACTTGATGCTATGGATGTTTTTAAAAAACTAAAATAACCTAATCCAAAAAGGCAGTTATTATGAATAATTATTTAAAAACTATAGAGATAAAAAACTTTAAATGCTTTAAAGACTTTAAAGCAGATGGACTAAAGCGAGTAAATCTCATAGGTGGAAAAAATAATGTTGGTAAGACTGCTTTTATGGAGGCTTGTTATATCAACTTACAAGCGATGGAGTTAAAAAGTTTTGTTTTTGCTTTAAGAAGTATAAAAGAGATGAGGGAAAATTTAAATATTCTCTTTGGTGACAAAGATGATACTAAAACATATATAGAACAGTTAGATAATATATTTACAAAATCAAATCTTAACTTAGCATCATTTAAAATAAAAGATGAATTAGGTATAAAAGAGTATCTATTTGAATTTAATAAACAGCATATAAAAGTAAATACTAATAATTTTTCTTATGAAATGAATTATGTTGAAAATATAGTATTTATAGATAATTTTGGATTATCAAATAGAGAAATTATTAGTTTTTATTCAGCTATACAAAGAAAAAAAGAGGAACAATTTTTAAACACTATTCTAAAAAACTTTGATGATAGAATAGAATCTTTTAAAATAATAGATAATAAACCAACCTGTGAAATAGACAGTGAATATTATGAGATAACAGAGTTTGGAGATGGTGTAAGGCATCTTATCTCTATAGTTACTGCACTTTTTACTTGTGAAGATGGTTATCTTTTTATAGATGAGGTAGATAATGGCATCCATTATACTCAACTTGATGAGATTTGGACTATTATTTTAGAGGTTTCTAAAAAGTTAAATGTGCAAATTTTTGCTACAACTCATTCTAAAGAGTGTATATCTTCATTTAACAAAATACAAACAAAACTTCAAGATAAAGATACATATTATTTTGAAATGGTAAAAAATATAAAAACAAATAAAATTTATCTTGTAGATAAAGATGCAAATCAACTCTTTTATGAACTAACTCATGGTGAGGAAGTAAGAGGATGAGCAATCTTCTAATCCTTGAGAGTGAAAACGATAAATTTTTTATAGAGGCTTTAGTAAAATACCTTAATTTAGATATAGAACTAGGAAAACCTATCTGTAACATAGATGAGTATGAATGTATAGGTGGTATAAGTAGATTATCAGAAAGATTAAAGGCTTTAACAACAAAAATACTAAAAGGTGATATAGATAAAATTGGAATTATTTTTGATGCTGATAAAGTTGGTATAGAAGATAGAAAAAAGCAAATTCAAATCGAGATAGAAAAACTAAAAGAAAATTTAGATGATGATTTTAATAATATAGAGTTCAAAATATTTATTTTAAATAAAAATGGATTTGGAGAATTAGAAACAGTTTTAAAACATATAAAGTCAAAAGATTCTACTATAGCTGATTGTTTAAATGCATGGCAAAAATGTTTACCAAATAGCGAAAAATTAAATCAAAAAGAATTTGACAAATTTTGGATACAAATATATCAAAGGTATGATTGTTGTAGTAAAAGAGAGAAAAAAAGAGCAGGTGAAAAATGTAACAATGAAATATCTTTTACAAAAGATATTTATGATTTAGATAATGTGATTTTAGAAGATTTAAAAATATTTTTAAGAGAGTTAGGATAATAGATATGAAAAACCTATGGTGTGATAAAGATGCAAAAAGTTATAAAAGTGATTTAGAACTAAGAGTTTATACTTCAAACCTTTTAGGTCAAAATGATGAACTTGTACTTCATGGTGGTGGAAATACATCTGTAAAAACTGTTATAGATGGTGAAGATATTTTACTTGTAAAAGGTTCTGGTTGGGATTTGGTTTCCATAAAAGCTGAGGGCTTTGCACCCGTAAAACTAAACACTTTACTAGATATGGCTAAACTAGACACTCTAAGTGATAGCGATATGGTAAGCACTCAAAAAAAAGCGATGATAGATAAATCTGCTCCAAACCCATCAGTAGAAGCAATTCTTCATGCACTTATACCTTATAAGTTTGTAGACCATACCCATGCAGATGCCGTTGTAACTATATCTAACTCTAAAACTGGCTTAGAAAATATAAAAAAAGTCTATCCAAATTTTCTGATAGTACCCTATGTGATGCCCGGATTTATACTAGCAAAAACTATATACGATATGACAAAAGAGTTAGAGTGGGGTAGTATAGATGGCATCATCTTACACAACCACGGAATATTTACTTTTGATAATGATGCAAAAGTATCGTATACTAAGATGATAGAAGCAGTAAGCAAAGCAGAAGAATTTTTAGAAGAAAATGCAAAGATAGAGTTAAAAGATATAAAACCAAAAGAGTTTGATATAACTATGTTAAATATATCTGAGTTTATAAATGTAAACAGTTCAAAACTAGCACTGAACTACTCTCAACTAGGTAAAGTAAACTTAACTCGTGGAGTTTTAACACCTGAACATATCATAAGAACAAAAAGAATCCCTTTGGTTTTAGAAGATGAAAATGTTGAAGATGCATTAAATGAGTTTAAAAAAGAGTACGAAGAGTACTTTAAAAAATTTGCAACTAATGAAATTATGCTAGATACTAATCCAAAATATGCAGTTATAAAAGACTTTGGAGTGGTTAGTTTTGGAAAAACTCAAAAAGAAGCTGATGTTATAAATGATGTGATAACTCATACTATGATGGCAGTTTTAAAAGCTGATAAATTGGGTGGATATAAAAGCATAAGTTTAAAAGACAGTTTTGAGATGGAATACTGGGAGTTAGAACAGGTTAAACTTAAATCATAAAAGGATAATAATGCCAACTAAAACAACTATAAAATGCCCAAATTGTCAAACAGATATAGATGTAAATGAGATACTTTACCACCAACTAGAAGATGAACTAAAACAAAAAAATACAGCTGAACAAAAAAAGTTACAAAAAAAACTTCAAGAGTTGGAAAATCAAAAAGAAAAGTTTGATGAAGATTTAAAAAAAGCAACTCAAACACAACTAAAAATCGAAAAACAAAAGTTACAAGTTAAGTTAAAAAAAGAGTTAGCCAAAGAGCAAGAAGACTCGATGGCACTTCTTAAAAAAGAGCTTGAAGAGAAATCAAACCAAGTAAAAGAGTTAAATAAGTCCAAAGCTGAGATAGAAAAACTAAAAAGAGAAAAAGAGGAGATAACCTCAAAAGTTCAAGCCGAAGCAGAGCTAGCCCTAACAAAAAGACTCCAAGAGGAAAAACAGCTTATCCAAAAAACAGCAGATGAACAAAATGAGTTAAAGTTTAAACAAAAAGAGGAACAACTCAAACAACTTCAAGAACAACTACAAATCGCTCAAAGAAAAGCAGAGCAAGGAAGTATGCAACTCCAAGGTGAAGTGCAAGAGTTAGCCATAGAGGAATACTTAGCTGACAAATACCCTTTTGATGTGATAGAGGAGATAAAAAAAGGTGCAAGAGGAGCAGACTGCATCCAAGTGGTACATACAAGAGAGGTGCAAAACTGTGGAAAAATTTACTATGAAAGTAAAAGAACAAAAGAGTTTCAAAAAAATTGGATAGAGAAGTTTAAAGTAGATATGAGAGATAAAGGGGTAGATGTTGGTGTACTTGTAACTCAAGCATTACCAAATGAACTTGACAGAATGGGCTTAGTTGATGGTGTATGGGTTTGTACATTTGAAGAGTTTAAAGGGTTGTCATCTGTTTTAAGAGAGAGTGTTATAAAACTACACAATGCTAAAAAAGGTGAAGAAAATAAAACAGATAAGATGAGTTTACTTTATAGTTACTTAACAAGTACAGAGTTTAGTATGCAGATAGATGCTATAGTTGAGGGCTTTTCAACAATGCAAGAGGATTTAGACAAAGAAAAAAGAGCGATGGCTAGAATCTGGAAACAAAGAGAAAAACAGATAGATAAAGTTCTTGAAAATACTATAGGGATGTATGGGTCTATAAAAGGTATAGCTGGAAATGCTATAGGCGATGTTAAGGCATTAGAGTTGCCCTATAGTGAAGATGAGGAATAATCATGAAATACCTAATGGCGATAGATGCAGGAACAGGAAGTATAAGAGCAGTTTTATTTGACACTAAAGGTACACAGATAGCAGTTAGTCAAAAAGAGTGGACACATTTAGAAGAAGATGGTGTAGTAAACTCGATGAGTTTTGATTTTACTAAAAACTGGGAACTTGCTTGTGAGTGTATAAAAGATGTGATAGCTAAGTCAAAGATAGATGCTGATAACATACTTGCTCTTAGTGCTACAAGTATGAGAGAGGGCATCGTTCTTTATGACAAAGATGGTAAAGAACTTTGGGGTGTGGCAAATGTAGATGCAAGAGCATCTGATGAGGTAAAATACTTAAAAGAAAACTTTGATGGCATCGAAGAGGAGTTTTACCAAATATCTGGACAAACTTTTGCACTTGGGGCATTACCTCGCATCTTATGGCTTAAAAATAATCGCCCAGAAGTTTATGAAAAAGTGGCATCTATATCTATGATAGGGGATTGGATACTTGCAAAACTTTCAGGTGTGGTAGCTACAGATCCTAGTAATGGTGGAACAACTGGCATCTTCTCTTTGTCTTGTCGTGATTGGGATAGGTCTATGGCTACTAAGGTTGGGTTAAAAGATGATATATTTGTGCCGTGTTATGAGGCTGGAACTATTATAGGTAGTGTTACATCTAAGGCTTCATCTGAAACAACATTATTAACCCATACAAGAGTTGTAACTGGTGGTGGAGATGTTCAACTAGGCTCTGCTGGTTTGGGAGTTGTTGAAGAAAATCAAGTAGCTATACTAGGTGGGAGTTTTTGGCAACAAGTGGTAAATATAAAATCATCTGTAAAACCACCAAAAGATATGGGTATAAGGGTAAACCCTCATGTTGTAGATGGACTTAGCCAAGCTGAGGGTATCACCTTTTTTAGTGGGCTTGTTATGAGATGGTTTCGTGATACTTTTTGTGAGTTAGAAAAACTTGAAGCAAAAGATATGGGTGTAGATGTTTATGAGATTTTAGAGAAAAAAGCTTCAAAAGTTCCTGTTGGCTCAAATGGCATCATCCCAATCTTTTCAGATGCTATGAAGTATGGCAAATGGTACCATGCAAGTCCAAGTTTTTTAAACCTAACACTTGAGAGTACAAAAGCTGAGATGTTTAGAAGCCTAGAGGAAAACTCAGCCATAGTAAGTGCTATAAACTTAGAAAATATACACAAGTTTAGTGGAGTTGAGTTTGATGAGGTAGTTTTTGCAGGTGGTGCATCTAAAGGTAAACTTTGGTGTCAGATACTTGCAGATGTTTTAGGTAAAAAAGTAAAAATCCCAAAAGTTACAGAAGCTACAGCACTAGGTGCATCTATGAGTGCAGGGGTAGGGGCAGGAGTATATAGTTCACTTGTTAAAGCTTCAAAAAAGTTGGTAGTGTGGGACAAAACTTATGTGCCAGATATGGATAACCATAAACTTTACCAAGATATAAAACTTAACTGGCAAAAAGCTTATGAAGAGCAGTTAAAGTTGGTAGATAAAGGTATAACTACTTCTATGTGGAAAGCACCAGGGCTTTGACAATATTTACTTAAAGTTGTATAATGCTTTAAAAGACAACATAAGGATTTAACATGACAGCAGTTATAGGTATGAGAGAGTTGGCAAGACATAGTGATATTTTGCAAAAATATGACTATGTTGATGTAGAAGATAAAAAGACTCATGAATATAAAGGGCTTTTTGTTTCTCCAAAATATGCACAAGAATTTAAAAAATTTTTAGAGAAAAAAATCTCTGATGAAAAGCAAGAAAAGTTAGATGAGATAATGCAGTATGCAGGTATGTTTAGTGGTGAATTTACTGATCTAACTACAAATGAAAAGATTAGAGAAAAATCTTATACAAATAGAATGAAAAAATATGAACAATAATGTATTTTTAGATGTAAATATTGTTTTAGATTTCTTAGATAAAAGTAGATCTGCTAGTAGTTTAGCAAATGAACTTATGTATAAATTACTTAATCAAGAAAGTAATATAGTAATTAGTGAAGATATGATAACTACTATTTTTTATTTAAGTCATAATAAAAATAAAACTTTAAAATTTTTAAAATCTATTCAGAAAAAATGGAAATTGTCTAGTTTTACAAGTATAGTGATTGAAGAGGCTATAACTATATCACTAGAACAAAACCTAGATTTGGAAGATGTTTTACAATGCTTATGTGCTAAAAATAATAACTGTGATGTTTTAATAACAAATGATAAAAAGTTTTATGACTGTGGTATAAAAATTATGAATACGAAAGAGTTTTTAGATGAAAAATAGAATAAATTTTGAAGATGCACTAAAACTATACGATATGGACTTATTTGAGTTAGGTGAATTAGCAGATGCTAAAAGAAAAGAACTACACCAAGATAAGACTTACTTTAACATAAATCGCCATATAAACCCAACAAATGTATGTGCTGATATATGTAAGTTTTGTGCATATAGTGCTAACAGAAAAAACCCAAACCCTTATGCTATGAGCCATGATGAGATTATGAAAATAGTAAAAGATGTAGAATCTCGTGGTGTAAAAGAGGTTCATATAGTTTCGGCTCATAACCCTGATACTGGGCTTGAGTGGTATTTAGATATATTTAAAACTATAAAAAAAGAGTATCCACATCTTCATGTAAAAGCACTTACAGCTGCTGAGGTTGATTTTTTAGCAAGACATTATGGTAAAACTTATGATGAGATACTAGACCTTATGGTTGAAAATGGTGTTGATTCTATGCCGGGTGGTGGTGCTGAAATATTTGATGAAAAAGTAAGAGATTATATCTGTAAAGGTAAGGTAACATCAGACCAATGGTTTGAGATACATCGTAAATGGCATGAACGAGGGAAAATGAGTAATGTTACTATGCTTTTTGGTCATGTAGAATCTCGTGCAAATCGCATCGACCACATGATGCGAATAAGAGAACTTCAAGATAAAACAGGTGGATTTAATGCTTTTATACCTCTAGTTTACCAAACTGAAAATAACTATTTAAATATAAAAGAAGCGATAACTGCAAATGAGATACTAAAAACAATGGCGATAAGTCGTATAGTTTTAGATAATGTTGCGAACTTAAAAGCCTACTGGGTAACTTCAACTGTAAACCTAGCACTTGTAGCCCAAGAGTTTGGTGCAAATGACTTAGATGGAACAATAGAGCGAGAGTCTATAAACTCAGCAGCAGGTGCAAAAAGTGCAAATGGTATGGACTTAAATGAGTTTGTAGCACTTATAAAAGATAGTGGATTTAGAGCGATAGAGAGAGATAGTCTTTATAATGAGTTGAAAGAATGGTAATCAATATTTATGATATAATTAACCAGTTAGTTAATTATATCAGGAGTTTTTTATGCCAAGACAAAAAAGAGATGCTGTTCTAACAAAATCAAAAATTCTTACAAATGCAAAATTGCTTTTTTCAAAACAGGGTTATGATGCAACTACTGTTGATGATATTGCAAAAAATAGTGATATTAATAAAGCATTAATCTATTACTACTTTAAAAATAAGTCTGGACTTTATTCTGAAGTTATGAGTGGACTTTTTGAAGCTTTATATAATGATGTTATGAATGCTAGAAGAGAGTGTAACAACACTTTAGAAGAGTTGGAAATTTTTATATCTTCTTATTCTACTTATGCTCATAAGCATCCTTACCTTCCATCCCTTTTGTTAAGAGAGTTAAGCGATAGTGGAGCTCATCTACCTGAGATGATGTTTGCTAGTATGAGAAAGTTTTATTCACTTTTAATCGATATCTTAAAAAAAGGTGAAGAGGAGAAACTATTTAAAAAGTCTATCCCGATGGTTATACACTTCATGATTGTTGGAAGTTTAAGTCTTATGGTTACAACAAAACCATTGAGAGAAAAAGCTATGATACTTGATGAAAATATAGATACTTGTAATGGATGCTCATCTGATGAGATAGCTAAATATATTTTTGATAATATAAAAAAATCATTGGAGGTTAGATAGATGAAACGATTACTTATCGCACTTATTTTACCGTGCTTTTTAGAAGCACAAAGTATCTCTGAATTATTTGAAGCCTTAAAATCACATTCACAAACTAAGATAGATATTGTCTCTGTTAAAAAAAGCAAAATTCAAAAAGGTATGGTAGAGTCATCACTATATCCAAAGATAGATGCTTTTGCATCGTACGATAACTATAACAAAGCAACAGGTCTAATCCCTATTCCACCAAATAAGTCTCTGCCTATGGTTAAAGATGCAAGTGTTGGACAACCTTTTAGTAAAAATATATATAAAGCTGGTGCAAAGTTTTCTATGCCAATTTTTGTAAAGTCTATTTATACAGCTGCAAAAAAAGCAGAAGCGATGCAAAAAAGTGTAGAAGCAAAGAAGTATATAAATCTTATAAAAAATGAAGCTATAATAATCTCTCAAAATGCAAATTTTTCATATCTTGTATCATTAAAAAAATCTCTTCAAATAAAAGAAAAATCTTTACTTGAAACAAGAAAAACTATAAAAATAAAAGTAGAAAATGGAAGGTTATCAGAATCTTCACTTTACAAAATAGAAGATGCTATAAATGAAATCTCAATTGCTAAAAACAACATAGAATTACAAGAGAAAAGAGTGATAAGTAGCATACAAAGTATAACTGGTATAACTCTTAAAAAACCAGTTGATATGGAACAAATAGATAGTTTTGAAGTAACTTCAATGGACTCTTTAAAACCTTTAGAAAAAAAAGTTGAGGCAAATAGTATCGATTTGAAAGTTCAAAAAGAGAAACTTTACCCATCTGTAGTAGCTCATGGAAGTTATGTTTTTTCAAAAGCAAAAGCATATAACAATGATAAGTCTGTAAATGAGAATTATAGTGATATTGGTTTAGTTATAAATATACCATTAGTAGATATGAATAGATACAGTTCTATATCTATGGCTAAAGTTATTTTACAATCATCTATGGTTGAATTAGAAAAACAAAGAGATGAGTTAGAAGCAGAATCAAAGATGCTAAAAGAGTCTTTACAATTACAAGAAAATTCTATAAAACTTTACAAAAAAAGTATAGAAAACAAGAAAAAGCTTTTAGAGATAGCAAAAGTTAATTTTACAACTGGTCGGTTAGCTACTGAAGAATATCTTCGTTATGAAGATGCTGTTGTTGCACAAAAGGCAAATTTGTTTAAGATAGAAGCACAAAAGTGGCAAACTATTATGAGTTTAGCAGTTATTTATGGTAACAATATTGAGGAGATGGTAAGATGAGTAAAGTTATAAAAATAGGTTTAAGCACTTTAGTTGTTGTTGGTTTAGTAATTAGTGGTGTAAAAGCTGTAAAAAAAGCTCAAGCAAAAGATGCAAATACACCTAAAGCAAAAATATATCCGATTGTTGTTTCAAAACTTTCTCCAAAAGTGGATGATGTGGAACTTACTCTACCATATTTAGCAGAAGTGGCTAATGACAAAGATGTAAAACTCTCATCAAGAATTTCAGCAAGAATTATCTCTATAAAGCGAAGTGGTTCAAAGGTGAAAAAAGGTGAAATCGTTGTTAAGTTAGATACAACTTCTATAAAAAGTTCATTAGCAACACTAAAAGAGCAACTTCAAGCATCTAGTATATCTTTAGAAAATCTTGAAGCAACACATAGAAGGACTTTGGAACTTTTAAAAGTAAAGGGTGCTTCAGTAGAAGAATCTCAAAAAGAGATAAGTATGATAGCAAATACTCAAGCTCAAATATCATCGCTTAAACAAAAAAAGATAGAGTTAAAAAACAATTTATCTTATGCGACCATTCTCTCACCCGTAGATGGAGTTATTGCTAAGACTTTTTCAAATAAAGGGGCTTTGAGTAGTCCTAGTAAGCCACTTGTAGCGATTAGTTCTAAAAATGGTTTTTACTTGATGGTACGAATACCTAGTAATATACCGATGAGGGGTGTAAAGTTCAATTCAAAAAACTATGAAGCTACTGCACTTGGAAGTACATTTCATGGTCTTTGGGAATACAAAATATATACAGGAAATTCTAAACTTACAAGTGGTGATAGGGTTGAGGTTGATGTGATTGTTTTTAAACAAAAAGCTACACTTTTACCTTTTGATGCACTTTTAGATAAAAATGGTAAAAGTTATGTACTTGTGATAGAGGGTGATAAAGCTATACCAAAAGAGGTTCATATTATCCAAAGTGCCGAGCAGGGTGTGGTTGTATCAGAAAATTTACAAAATAAAGAGATTGTTATTGCAAAACCAGATATTTTGTTAAGATTATCTAGTGGTTATGCTCTTAAAGTAAAGGGGTAAAAAATGTTTGAGTTTTTTTATAAACGACCATATTTTCTTTATTCTATCATAGTTACATTTTTTGTTATGGGGATAATTGCTCTTATCACTTTACCAAAAAACTTATTTCCAGATGCAAATCCACCACAAGTTATTGTGATCACTCAGGTGCCTGGTGCTACAGCACAAGTGGCAGCTTCAAGTGTTTCCAAGCCTATAGAACAAGAGGTTTCAAGACTTGGACTTGTAACAGATGTAAGTAGTGTAAATGTTGCCAATTACTCCATAGTAAAAGTTGATTTTGACTATGAAAAAGGCTTAAATGCAGCTGCAGTTGATGTAGCAAATGCACTCTCAATTGCAAAAGCAAAACTTCCACAAGGGATAAATCCTGCTATCTATACAGCAGGAGATTTTACCCTTCCAGTTGATGTTGTATCTCTTAGTCCTAAAAATAGTAGCATTGATTTAGCAGATATAAGAAAAATAGCGGACAGTTTTATAAAACCTTATCTTTTAAGCAATGAAAGGATTGGAAATGTTGAAGTTTTTGGTGGTTATGAAAGTGCTATCAATATAGAAGTAGACCCTTTTAAAGCAAAAAGATATGGTGTAAATTTTGAAACAATTACCAAAGCCATAAATGTTTTAAATCGTGATATTCCCATAGGTTTTATAAAAGGGGATAATGATTTTTATACGGTTACTTTTTATGGTGAAAAAGATAATGTTGAGAGATTAAAACAACTTCAAATTATGCCAAATGTAAGACTTGGTGATATTGCAGATGTAAAATGGTCATACAAAAAAAGAACAAGTGGTTATATTGGAAATGGTAAAAGTGCGATTGCTCTTGCTGTTCAAAGAGCCCCTAAAGGTAGTGTTTTAGATGTTAGTAAAGCTACAAGAGATGAGATTGAAAAGCTAAAACTACAATATCCAAATATAAACTTTGAGATAAGTGATACTCAAAGAGACCTTATAGAACAAGCAAATACAAATATGCTTGAAGCCCTCCGTGATGCTGTTGTCTATACACTTCTTGTGATTATGCTATTTTTAGGAAATTTTCGTGCCATTATTGCTGCTGGACTTTCAATCCCTATGGTATTTTTCTCAACAATGGCGATTATTTGGCTAACAGGTGGTGAGTTAAACATTGTTATCTACACTGCTATTATTTTGGCTCTGGGAATGCTTACAGATGATGCTGTTGTTGTTCTTGAAAACATAGAAAGACATTTAACAAAAGGTCATGAAAAACTCGAAGATGCCATAACAAATGGTACAAAAGAGGTTTTAAGCCCTGTCTTTGCAGGAACGATTGCTACCATAGCTATTTTATTTCCACTTATGTTTGTTGGTGGATTTCCTCAAAAGATTTTTAAACCACTTATTGAGACTTTGATTATTGCTCTTATAGTTAGTTGGTTTTTATCTATTACATTTATCCCTTTACTTTCTAAATGGCTTTACAAAAATGGTGTTGGGAAAACAAAAATTGAGGGTTATTTTGAGTGGTTTTTTGAAAATACTATTGGAAAGTTAGTAACTCCATATATTGGGATTATTGAGTTTTCAAATGGTAAGTTTCGTATTTTAAGAAGGATTTTTTTAACACTTGGTGTTGTTGTCGTTTTAATGTTAAGTTTGAAAAATATTATGCCAACTATTGGTAAAGATGCGATGCCACCGATGGATACGGGGATTATTAAAGCTCAAGTTGCTTTTAGTTCTAATGAAACGGTAGAGAGTGCAGAGAAAAAGTTACAACCACTTTTAGTATGGTTAAAAACTCAACCATGGTTTAAAATGAGTTCAGTTGCTTTTGGTTCTGAAGCTGGAGTGCTTAGTTTAGGAAGTGGAAATTTACCAGCAGAAGCTACCATAACCATAAATGCAGTAAATAGATTTAAAAGAGAGTTAAGTGTTTGGGATATAGAAAATATCATAAGAGATAAAATTTCTCATCTTGAGGGGATAAAAAGAGATGATGTTTTTGACTTTGGAGCAACTGCCCTCTCTAGTATCAAAGCCACAGTAGATGTTCGTTTAAGTTCACCAGTGGTTGAGGGGTTATCTGATGAAGCAAAAAAAGTAGCACTTGCTATACAAGATGTTCATGGACTTACTTCTGTTTCAAGAAGTTGGGACAAAGATTTTATGGAAGTTGAACTTAAAATTGATGAAAACAAAGCTTTAAGTTATGGCATAACTCCTTACCAAATAGCTATGCAACTACCCATAAAAGGGCAAATAATTGGACTAGCTTCTAACTTAGAGTCTATGAATACACAGTTTGTAAGACTTTACTTAAAAGGTAAATTTTCTCAAAATATACAAACTTTAAAACTTTTGCCAATTGTTACTCCAACAGGTGAAGTACCACTTTCAACTTTAGCTACACTAAAAAGGCATCTTACCTTTGCAAAGATAGAAAGAGACAATATGCTTTATAGTATTGATGTAAATGGTTACCGAGCAAAACGACCAGTTACTCATCTAACAGATGACACAATAGAAGCTTTAAAAGATGTAAAACTTGATGGTGTTATTTTAACTCAAGCAGGAGATATAGCTCAAATTCACGATAGCTTTACAAGGATGTTAAAAGCTATTGGTTTGGGTGTTATTGTTTTGATTATGACACTTATCACTATATATCGTTCTGTTAGAATGTCTTTTATTATGATTTTAGTTTTACCACTTTCTCTTATTGGTGCTTCGTGGGGAATGCTACTTTTTGGAAAACCTAGTTGTATGCCAAGCCTTTTAGGGATACTTTTGCTTTTTGGTATTATCATTAAAAATGCAGTGTTGCTTATTGACTTTTATCAAAGTTACAGAGAAAAAGGTGAAAATCCATTTGAAAGTGCAAAAGAGTCTGTAAGAGTTCGTTTTCGACCAGTTATGATGACTGCATTTGGAACTATTGCAGGTATGGTACCTATTGCACTAGAACAAGCAGTAGGACTAGAAAGACTTAGCCCTTTAGCAGATGTTGCAATTGGTGGGCTTTTGATTGGGACACTTTTAACTTTGATATATATACCTATGTATGCTTATATATTTGATAGAAGTGATTGAAATGAATTATTTTAAAATTTATTTTCATAGAGAACATAGATTTTTAAAAAGTATAAATGGTATGTTTTTAT
>Ga0256842_1001274_pt1 | contig 20628 bp, 16 predicted proteins | sample 4559240metaG_FD_185973 | JGI IMG/M metagenome (GOLD analysis project Ga0256842, IMG submission 185973) | Hydrothermal vent microbial communities from Guaymas Basin, Mexico - 4559-240 | ecosystem: Environmental > Aquatic > Marine > Hydrothermal vents | place: Mexico: Guaymas Basin | collected... | reverse complement strand
AATTTGATGAAGAGGTCGCTGCCGTCTTTGATGATATGCTGCAGAGGAGTGTTCCTTTTTATAAAGAATCTCAAAAAATTACAAAATTTTTTGCACTCAAAGCACTTCGTGAAAATGGTATGTTATATGATCTTGGCTGCTCGACAGCTTCTTTACTTATCGATATACACAGGGATTTACCAGCAAAAGCAACACTTGTCGGTCTTGATAATTCTGAAGCTATGCTTGAGCGTGCAAGAAGAAAGATAGAGGCTTTTGGTGCAGATATCTTTGTTGAAAATGGAGATATTTTAGAATATGATTATAAAGAGGCAGATGTTTTTATTTCTAATTATACATTACAGTTTATACGTCCTCTTGTCAGAGAAGAACTCATAAAGAAGATAGCCTCGGCTCTACACAAGGAAGGACTTTTTATTTTTAGTGAAAAAGTAATCTCCCATCACTCCAAACTCAATAAAGATTTGATTGAGTGTTATTATGACTTTAAAAAAGAGCAGGGATATAGTGCCTATGAGATTATGCAAAAGCGTGAGGCTTTAGAGAATGTTTTAGTCCCTTACAGTGAAGAAGAGAATATTATTATGGCAAAAAATGCCGGTTTTTCTCATTGCGAAGTTGTTTTTCGCTGGGCAAATTTTGCAACTTTTATAGCTATAAAATAGTTTTTACCAGACATTAGAACTGTTTTGTGGTTCTTTTGTTTTGAGGGCTTCTTTGATTTCTTTATAGGTGACAATATCATCCTCTCCACACTCTTTATGGTAATAACCTTGCAGATCATAGTACTCTTTGCAATCACTGTAGTATTTCATTGAGATGCCGTGTTTATTGACACATCCCGAAAAGAAGAGTAAAAAGCCAAGCAGTATAAATAGATAGAGAATATTTTTCATAATAATCGACTAAGCATATACTATACCTAAACTTTAAAACTCTCTTTTGTCTTACACAGATCTGTTAAAAAACATGCATCGCATTTTGGATTTTTTGCAGTACATATATAACGCCCAAAAAGTACCATTCCCTGATGGAGGGCATGGAGATCGTTTTTAAATTTTTTAACAAGTGTCGCTTCTGTTGCTTTTGCAGATTTATCATCACTTAGACCCAAACGGTGTGATACTCGAAAAACATGGGTATCGACTGCCATAAGATTTGCTCCGGTGTACTCTATCATAACAACATTGGCTGTTTTTTGCCCTACACCGGCAAGTGTCTGAAGATCCTTTTCATTCATAGGGATTGCTCCGTCATAGACTTCCATAACACGCTGTGCCATTTTAATGATGTTTTTGGCTTTGTTATTAAAGAATGAACAGGTGTTTAGAAGTGCTTTTACATCTTCTAGATCAGCTTGTGCTAACTCTTTTGGTGATGGATATTTTTCAAAAAGTGCGGGCGTTATAAGATTTACTCGTTTGTCTGTGCATTGTGCAGAAAGAGCAACAGCGACAACTAACTCATAAGCATTTTTATACTTTAGCTCTGTTACTGCGTCACTGTAACGCTCTATAAAACGTTTGCGGATCTCTTGGATCTCTTTTTTTGTTGCTTTTTTCATAAAGGAATTTTACCAATATTTGTGATATAATCAAAACTCTGGAGGAGTGATATGGGCTTTTTTTCAATGATTTTTGGTGGAATAAAACCAAAACAGACTTTACATGTAGCAAGAAAAGATGTTTCTGCTTATTTGGATGATAACTTTTTTAAAAATATTGTTGATAGTAGTGAAAATATAATACTTTGCTTTTTAGAAGGTGAGGGATGGATATGGGCAAATAGATACTTTTTAAAGAAGATGTCGTATCATGATCTGAATGATTTTAAAAAAGAAAACGAGAGTATAAGAGATCTTTTTTGCAAAGAAAGTGAAGAGATCTTCACAGAATCAGATAAAAGTTGGCTTGATTATATAAGAAAATATAGAAGTGATGGATACCGAGTGAATATCAGATTTCCTGCAAACACAAAAGAAGAGTTTGCTTTTGATGCGTACTGTTCGTTTTATCCTTACAATAAACAGCTATATATATTAGAGTTAAGAGATGTAAGTGAGCTTGATAAAGCATATTTAAAGATAAAAGAAGTTGAAAAACTAAAAAGTAAATTTTTAGCAAAAGTAGGTTCTGAATTGAGAACGCCTATGCATGGTATATTGGGCTTTTTAGAACTGCTTCAGGAGACAAATCTTGATAAAAAACAGTTAGAATATATTCATATGATTACAAATTCTTCACATACATTGATGTCAAATATTGAAACGCTTCTGGATCTTTCACAGCTGCAAAGTGGTCATTTAGAGTTGAAAAATGAGGAGTTCGATCTTCTTAGCGGAATGGAAAAATTTGCTACCAATTTTTATAAGAGAGGGGAAGAAGAGGGAGTAAAAGTACTTTCGTTTCTTGACCCTAAACTTCCTAAAAAACTAGAAGGGGATGGTAAGAAGATTGTCCAAGTGATGAATGCAATAGTTCAAAATGCAATGAAATTTACGCCAAGAGGCGGAAAAATTGTAATTGATGTAAAACTTTTAAAACGTGCACAAAACGGAGAATGCAGTATCGGTTTTGGTGTCAAAGATAATGGTAAAAGAATTTCTCAAGAGCAGATTGCAATGATGAATGAATCTTTTAGTGCAGAAAATTATGCAGATGAAAGAATGGATGTAGGTTTAAGTTTTGCCTATAGATTGATTCGTCTAATGGGTTCAGAACTCCATATAACCAGTGAAAATGCCAAAGGTGTATATATAAATTTTGTACTTAATTTTCAGCATTCAGAGGGACAAAACTATAAAATGATACCAAAAAGAAAGGTAAAAGTTCTTCTGCTTGATAGCTCTAAAATTGATGAAGCAAATTTTTTAACAATTTATTTACGTTCCTTTGCAACAGATGTTATTAAAGCGAATCAGTTAGATATTACTTTATACAATGATATAGATGAACTCTATATTGTAGCAGATCAGAATGATTTATCTTGGATGCTTGAACTTGGAACCTATACCAAAAAAGCACCAATTACTCTTTTACTGAATGAAGGTGAAAAATTACAGACAAAATTGATGCATATTGTTGATACAGTAATTACGAGACCATTATTGCCGAGTATTGTGGCAAAACATCTCTACTCTGTACATAAACTTGAAAAAGACTTCTCAAAAGAGTTAAAACAACTGCAGTTAAAATCTCAAATCAGAGCGCTTGTCGTTGAAGATAATTTGATCAATCAAAGACTTATTAAAATTCTTTTACAGGAGTATAATATTGAAGTTTTAAGTGCGATCAATGGTTTAGAGGCTGTAGATATGACACAAAAAAAGAGTTTTGATATTGTTTTTATGGATATAGATATGCCACAGATGAATGGAATAGTGGCTACAAAACTCATTAAAGAGAAGAAAGAGCATACAAATTTGCCTATTGTTGCACTTACTGCAATGGCAATGGAGGGAGATAAAGAGATGCTCCTTCGTGAAGGGCTTGATGATTACCTCTCAAAGCCGCTTACTCGAGAAAAATTAGAATATATTTTAGAAAAGTATCTTAAAGTAGAGTAAAAATAAGAGGCTGTTTAATAATCATTAATATAAACTTATTAAACTTTTCATAATTAATTACAAGGAACTATAATGAATAAAGTTGCAATATTACTTTCTGCTTTACTCTTAACAGGAGTAGTGGCATCTGCAAAAACTTTAGTAACGGTAAATGGTAAACCAATTACTCAAGAAGAGGTTGACCAAGAGTTAATGCAAGCTACACAGGGTAGATTTAATCAAGTACCGGCTGATCGTCAAGCGGCATTTAGACAACAGGTTCTTCAACAGTTAATAGGGAAAGAACTTATCTTTGATGATGCAAAAAAATCAGGGATTACAAAATCGGCTGAGTATAAAAAAGAGTATAAAAAACTTGAACAGAGAATGAAAAAAGAGCTTGCTATTCAAGTTTGGCAGAAAAAAGTTCTTGATAGTATCAAGATCTCAAATAAAGAGTTGAAAAGCTACTATAAGAAAAATATGGATGAGTTTAGAGAAAAAGAGTCTGTGCATGCTCGTCATATTTTAGTAAAAACAGAAGCTGAAGCTAAAAAAATCATCAATCAACTTAAATCTTTAAGTGGTGCAAAACTTAAAGAGAAATTTATAGAACTTGCTAAAAAAGAGTCAACTGGACCTAGCGGACCAAATGGCGGTGATTTAGGTTATTTTTCAAAAGGTCAAATGGTACCGGCATTTAATGACAAAGTATTCTCTATGAAAAAAGGTACGATTACTTTACAACCTGTAAAAACACAGTTTGGTTATCATGTCATCTATCTTGAAGATAAAAAACCGTCAATGACTAGAAGTTTTAACGAAGTAAAAGCATTTATTGAACAACGTCTTAAAATGGAAAAATTTAAAGAAGTTATGAAGAAAAAGATGGATAAACTTCAGAAAAAAGCTACTATAAAGTAAGTAGTTATGAAAATCTCTCCTTTATCTAAAATAATTTTAGATGAGCGGGAGTTTCTTGTTAAGCGAGATGATCTTATTGATCCTTACTTAGCGGGAAATAAGTACAGAAAACTCTATCCTCTTTTACAAACTTCAAAAGAAACATTTCATACTATTATCTCTTATGGCGGAACACAATCTAATGCAATGCTGGCAATTGCTGCTATGTGCAAAGCAAAAGGGTGGAATTTTATCTACTATACAAAAGAACTCTCCAAAAGACAAAAAGAGTATCCCAGCGGTAACTATGCAGATGCTTTACAACTTGGAATGCAGCATCATGCAATAGCCAATGAACTCTATAGAGATTTTATTGCATCACTTGGCATTACTATAGATGAAAAAACTTTTATTATTGATCAGGGTGGGGCAGTTACTGCGGCAAAAATAGGTTTGGAGGTGCTTGCTAAAGAGTTACGCAAGCAGTTGCAAGCCTATCCAGATATCAAAGCTTTGGCAACACCCTCTGGTACAGGAACAACGGCACTCTTTTTGGCACACGCACTTCCCGAGTACATAGTATACACAACACCTTGTATAGGAAATAGTGTATATTTAGAAGAACAGATGTCAGCACTTGCTACAATTCCTAGCAATCTTACTATATTAGAGCCAAAAAAAAAGTATCACTTTGCAAAACCATATAGAGAGTTTTATACAATTTATAAAAAACTGTTACAAAGCGGTGTAGAGTTTGACTTGCTTTATGCACCTGCTATGTGGCAATCTCTGCTTGAGACAACTTCAGAACCGATCTGTTATATTCACAGTGGTGGGGTGAGTGGAAACAGCTCTATGCTGCAAAGATATAAAAAATTTGACAAAGAGTGACGCAAGGAGTATAATTTATGCTACTAAAGTTGCAAAGCTTTTGTGTAAAATGTTCTATACTACCGCTAGAAAAAAATAAAAGGATTTACAAATGAGCAATAATATTTTTGAAAAACTAACACATAATATGACAGAGGCGATAGAGAGTGCGGTCTCTTTGGCACTGCATAATAAAAATCAAGAAGTGACACCTATTCACTTTTTATGGGCACTGCTTACAAACAGTGACTCAGTTTTAAACCAAATGTTTAATAAAATGGGTGTAGATAAGGTTGCCATGGAGCTTGACATCAAGTCTATGGCTGAAAAACTGCCAAAATCTTCATCTGTGACAAAAGAGAGTATTAAACTCTCTCATGAATTTGTCCGAACACTGCAAAACGGTGAAGGGCTTATGGCTAAAAACGGGGATGCGTATTTAGCTGTTGATACCTATATATTAGCTAACTTACAAACACCGCCATTTTCGGAAATTTTACCGAAGTATGTTGATGTTATGGAGCTTAGCAAAGAGTTGGAAACGGCTCGTGGCGGAGCGAAGATCGATTCTCAGACTGCAGATGAGACGCTTGAAGCACTCTCTAAGTATGGAATTGACCTTACAAAAGAGGCAGCGGAAGGAAAACTTCCTCCTGTAATCGGACGTGATGAAGAGATTTCACGTACAATGCAGATCTTAATTCGTAAAACAAAAAACAACCCAATGCTTTTAGGTGAGCCTGGGGTTGGTAAGACTGCATTGGTTGAGGGTCTTGCACAGAGAATTCAAAGTGGAGATGTTCCAACATCACTGCAAAATAAACGCTTAATTGCGCTTGATATGTCTGCACTTATCGCGGGTGCAAAATATCGTGGTGAGTTTGAGGACAGACTCAAAGCAGTTATTGATGAGGTAAAAGAGAATGGAAATATCATCCTCTTTATTGATGAGATCCATACAATTGTCGGTGCGGGTGCATCGGAAGGTAGTATGGATGCGGCAAACATCCTAAAACCAGCCCTAGCTCGTGGAGAGCTGCATACTATTGGGGCAACAACACTCAAAGAGTATAGAAAATACTTTGAAAAAGATGCGGCATTGCAACGTCGTTTCTTACCTATTAGTGTAGATGAACCGAGTGTAAATCAGTCTCTACAAATTCTTCGTGGAATTAAAGAGAGACTAGAAGCACACCATAATGTAAATATTACAGACTCTGCACTTGTGGCGGCTGCGAAGTTGTCTGATAGATATATTGCAGACAGATTTTTACCGGATAAAGCGATTGACCTTATTGATGAGGCGGCAGCTGAACTGAAAATGCAGATAGAGTCTGAGCCAAATGAACTCAGTGCTGCAAAACGTAAGTTAAGTGAGCTTATGGTTGAAAAAGAGGCGCTTAAAATGGAGAAAACTCCATCAAATGAGAAACGCCTCCAAGAGATTGAAAAAGAGCTTGCTGACATTGAAGAAAAAGTAAGAACTTTAGAATCTCAGTTTCAAACTGAAAAAGAGGTTTTTGAGAAGATCTCTACCATTAAAGGTGAAGTTGAGGCAAAACGCCGTGAAGCAGAGCTTGCAAAAGCACAGTCTGACTTTAACCGTGCGGCTGAGATCGAGTATGGTGAGATTCCTAAACTGCTTGAAGAAGAAAAAGCGCTTAATGAAAAATGGGCTCGTATGCAAGAGGCTGGAACACTCCTTAAAAACTCAGTTGATGAAGAGTCAATCGCATCTATTGTCAGTAGATGGACAGGTATTCCTGTAAATAAAATGCTTCAAAGTGAAAAAGATAAAATTCTTAACGTTGAAGATGAGTTAAACAAAACAGTTGTAGGACAAGGTAGAGCAACACATGCCGTAGCACGTGCTATTAAGCGTAACAAAGCTGGTCTTAGCGATAAAAACAGACCAATTGGTAGCTTCTTGTTCCTTGGACCAACTGGTGTTGGTAAAACACAAACTGCTAAAACATTAGCGAAGTTCTTGTTTGACTCTGAAGATGCGATGATTCGTATTGATATGAGTGAGTATATGGAGAAACATGCGGTATCTCGTTTAGTGGGTGCAGCTCCTGGATATGTAGGATATGAAGAGGGTGGACAGCTTACAGAAGCGGTACGTCGTAAACCATACTCTGTAATACTCTTTGATGAGGTAGAAAAAGCACATCCGGATGTTTTTAATATCTTGTTGCAAGTGCTTGATGATGGACGATTAACAGATAACAAAGGGGTAACGGTAGATTTTACAAATACTATTATCATCTTAACGTCAAATATCGCAAGTGATAAAATTATGGCACATCCAGATGGTGGTGAAGAGCTGGAAAACTTGGTAATGGCTGAGTTAAAACAAGCTTTTAAACCAGAGTTCTTAAACAGATTGGATGATGTTGTTATCTTTAACGCGCTTGGTAAAGATGAGATTAAAGGTATTGTTGAGATCTTCTTTAACGATATCAAAGTAAAAGTCAAAGAGCGTGATATTGAGCTTTCTCTTTCTGATGAAGCAGTTGAGTATATTGCAGAGGCTGGATTTGATCCTGTTTACGGTGCTCGTCCGCTGAAACGTGCGCTTTATGAGATCGTTGAGGACAGACTTGCTGACCTTATTTTAGAAGGTACGGTCAAAGAGGGTGCTCATGTTGAATTTACTGTTCAAAACGGTGAAGTCAAAGTCAATGTATCGTAAGTTTTTAGGAATTTAAAGAGTGGCTTATAGCCACTCTTTTTTTTACCCTAATTTTTTGGCTACAAGTTCATTGACTATTTTTGGATTTGCTTTGCCACCTGTCGCTTTTAACGCCTGACCTACAAAGAAACCTAAGAGTTTTTTATTCCCCGCTTTGAATTTTTCAACATTATCAGGATTTTTTGCAATCACTTCCTCAATTATTGGTTCAATAAGAGCTGGATCCCTGATCTGTACAAGACCTTTTTCTTCTACTATTTTAGTAGGATTTTTGCCAGATTTTGCCATCTCTTCAAAAACCTGTTTTGCAATTTTATTGGAGATTTTTTCTTCATCAAGCATTGCTGTGAGTTGGGCAAGCTCTTTTGCAGCAAATTGAAGTGCTTCAAAACCTTTTTCCTTAATCTCTCTTGCTACTTCATTGACAATAAGATTTGCAAGATTTACAGGAGTGTTTAAGAGTGTAAGAGCCTCTTCATAGAGTGATGAGAGTATCTCATCACGTGCTAGAGTATTTGCTACTTCATTGTTGAGTTTAAGCTCTTGTGTATATCTTTGAAAAAATTTCTTCTGTTGCGGAGTCATTGGAGTTACTTCTCCATCTATCTGAATTTTTTTCTCTTGAGATTTTTTTGCTCTTGGCTGTTTCTCTGTTTTCTTTTTGCCCCAGGAGTCTTTTAATCCGACAATTTTGTTAAAGACTGGTTTTTCATCTGTATAATCCAGAGGATCGGCATAGAAGTAGCCTTCTCTTTCAAATTGAAAACGCTTGTCAGGTTTTTCTGTGATAACAGCAGGTTCAATCAGAGCATTTTTGATAATTTGAAGAGAGTTTGGATTTAAATCTTCAATACCCTCTGGAAATTCACTCTTATAGAGTCTTTCATAGAGACGTACTTCAACCTCTTTGGCACTATCGGCACTTACCCATTGAATGGCACTTTTTACTTTTATACCACTGGTATCATTTCCACTTTTAGAATCAGGATAATACGCAGCTTTAATCTCTATAATATTTCCTGCATCATCTTTTATAATTTCTTTACATGAGATGATATATCCGTGTCTTAAACGTACCGGTTGCTGTGGTGTAAGACGATAATAGTCTTTTGGAGGGTTCTCTTCAAAATCTTCACGGTTTATATATATCTCGCGTGAGAAAGGAAGTTTTCTGCTGCCTTCTTTTGGTACATCATGTGGATAGTATGGAGCATTAATCTCCTCACGACCTTCATAATTTTCAATAGTGACTTTGAGAGGATTGAGTACACATAAAACACGAGGAACTTTTTTGTTTAAATCATCTCTGATACAGAACTCAAGTTGAGAAACATCAACTATAGAGTTTGCTTTTGCAACACCTACCTGATCACAAAACGTTAAAATTGCTTCTGCTGTGTAGCCTTTTCGTCTGTATCCTGCAATAGTAGGCAGACGCGGATCATCCCAGCCATTTACATAGCCACCCTCTACAAGTTCGAGCAGTTTTCTTTTGCTCATGACCGTATAGTTGATATTTAATCGTGCAAACTCATGTTGGTAAGGACGGGGTGGTTCAAGTTCAAGTGTATCAAGTACCCAGTTATAAATATCACGGTTGTTTTCAAACTCCAAAGTACATATGGAGTGGGTAACACCTTCTATATAGTCAGAAAGACAGTGAGCAAAATCATACATAGGGTAGATCTTCCACTCATTGCCTGTGCGAAAATGGTGTGCATGACGTATACGATATAAAAGAGGATCTCTTAGCTTCATATTTGGAGCTGCCATATCGATCTTGGCTCGAAGGACATGTTCTCCTTCTGCAAATTCTCCATTTTTCATACGTTCTAGAAGGTCAAGATTCTCTGAAATACTGCGTTGTGCAAATTTACTGCGTTTTCCTGCCTCTGTAACAGTTCCGCGATACTCTCTAATCTCCTCTTCACTAAGCGAATCGACATAGGCTTTGCCCATTGTGATGAGTTTTTTTGCATATTCATAGAGTGCAGGAAAGTAGTCAGAGGTAAAGCGTACATTGCCATCCCATTTATATCCAAGCCATATTACGGCATCCTTAAGCGCTTCGACATATTTTGTATCTTCTGTAGTTGGATTTGTATCATCCATTCGCAAGTTACAGTGACCATTGTATTCACGTGCAATACCAAAATTGATAAAAATAGATTTTGCATGTCCAATATGAGGAAATCCATTTGGCTCAGGAGGAAATCTTGTAACGATCTCTTTATATTTTCCTGACTGCAAATCCTTCTCAACGATAGACTCTAAAAAATTTTTACTCTCATTCATTCTCTTTAAACCTTTAGTTTTTCTTTAGTTGTATTTTATCTAATTAGAACTTACAGAGAAGTTTTTCTAAACCTTAATCGCACTTTAAGTAAAAGTTAGATAAACTTCCGGACTTAAATCAGATAAGGATATGTCAAATGAAAAGAACATACCAACCACATAATACACCAAGAAAGCGTACGCACGGTTTTAGAGCTAGAATGGCTACTGCAAATGGTCGTAACGTACTTAACCGTCGTCGTGCTAAAGGTCGTAAAAAATTGTCAGTATAGGCGGGTTTGATATAGTAAAAACTCATAAAGAGTTTCGCTATATCTATAGCAAAGGAAAAAATCAGCACTCAAGCAGTGTTGTTCTTTTTTTTATTCCTCAGAATGGAATTCACAAAGTTGGTTTTACCGCTACTAAAAAAGTAGGTAATGCTGTTAAACGTAATCGTGCAAAACGTAGAATGCGTGCGATGTTTTGTGAATTTTCAGACTCTTTAAAAGATGGTACTTATGTATTTGTTGCAAAAGTAGGAATCTTTGAAACTTCACATGAAAAACTTCACAATGATTTTAAAAAAATTCTCTCTCGTGCTCAAGCAATTTCTTCTTAAACTTTTATGGTTATACCAGAAGTTTTTTACACTAATTGGTTTTGGATCGTGTCGATATTACCCATCTTGCAGTGAGTATGCACGATTAAACTTTCAAAATAATTCACTTTCAAGTGCTTTTTACCACTCTTTTACTAGAATACTACGTTGCAATCAACTTTTTGAAGGCGGTATAGAGTACCCTGAGTTGGATAAACTCTGTCAAAAGCCTGCAAAACTCGAAGTTGATTCTATAAAATATTGGTTGGTTCCAAGTAAAAAAAACCGTTATTACATTATAAAAAATTTTTCATATAAAGGGTAGTTTGTGTTAGACAAAATGTCACCAAATCAAAGATTAATAGTCGCTGTACTGTTATCTGTAATTTTTTTCGTAGGTTATACTGCAATTTTTCCACCGGCTGAGCCAAATGTGCCAAACCAGAGTGCTACAACAAAATCTGTAGCAAAAAATGATACAACAAAAGATATCACGCAAAAAGTTCAAGAGGTTGCAGGGCATGCAATCGCAGATGAAGAGAGAGCTTCAAGTACACACTCTTCAAATATTTTAACTGTTAAGAATGATAAATTTATCTTAAAAATTGATACATTAGGCCGTATTGCTTCTAAAGAGCTTTTAGAAGAGAAGTTTAGAAATGATGAAGATCTGCATGCTCAGGTTATTCCTGAAAAAGGGACAAAACCACTCTATATTAGATTTGCAGATGATGTTATCAACAATGCAGCAATTACAACACCATACAGTGCAAGTGTGAGTGAAATTACTTTAGCGGATAAACCGGTAACAGTGACACTTACACAAAAATTACCGACACTTACTGTGACAAAAGTGTTGACTTTTTATGCAGATGGTCACTATGATGCGAAAATCTCTCTCTCAAAAGATGTTCGGCACTATGTATATCTAGGGGATCGCCCGCAGGTTTCTAAAAAGCTTATGGCGGTTGCTGGAGCACTTATCTATACAGGTGATGATGTAGCACATATCATTGAAGATGGTGATGCAGAGGGACGTCAGATCTTTTCAGATGTAAAACTCGCATCTTCATTTGATCAATATACGGCAATTATTCTCTATGGCTTTAAAAAAGATACAAATGTGATCGTAGAGCGTGGTCGTGATGACAACCCTATTGTCTATTTTGATGCTGCTCAAGAAGAGAGTCTTCATGGATATATCGGGCCAAAAGAGCATAAAGTATTAAAGGCGATTGATCCAGTACTTACAAATGCTATTGAGTATGGTTGGTTTACATTTGCTGCAAAACCGATCTTTGCACTGCTTTCATGGTTACACGGTATCTTTGGAAACTGGGGTTGGTCTATTATTGCTCTTACTGCAATTATTCGTGCAGTACTCTATCCTTTGACATACAAGGGTATGGTTTCTATGCAAAAAATGAAAATACTTGCTCCAAAACTCAAAGAGTTAAAAGAGAAGTATGGAAAAGATCCACAAAAACTCAATGCTATGACAATGGAAATGTACAAAAAACATGGTGCCAATCCACTGGGTGGTTGTCTGCCGATGTTACTGCAGATTCCTGTCTTCTTCGCACTCTATCGTACGCTTTTAAATGCGGTTGAATTGCAAGGTGCACCATGGATTTTATGGATTAACGATCTTTCACGTATGGATCCGTACTATGTACTTCCAATCTTAATGGGTGCTTCAATGTTCTTACAACAACGTATGACACCAAACAACTTTACTGATCCTATGCAAGAGAAAGTATTTAAGTATCTGCCTATAGTGTTTACATTCTTCTTTGTAACATTTCCTTCAGGTTTAGTGCTTTACTGGTTTACAAACAACCTTTTCTCAATTGCACAACAGTATATAGTAAATCAGCAGTTTAAAAATGCAGAAGATGCACAAGCTGTTTTAGAGAAAAAAAGCGAGAAATAGCCATGATTAAGATAGAAGCTGTAACTCTTGAAGAAGCGTATAAAAATGCAGCAACTACTCTAAAGTGTTCTGTTACTGAAATGGCTGTTGAAGTTGTTCAAGCTCCTAGCGCTGGTTTTTTAGGAATGTTTAAAAAATCGGCTATTATTGTAGCAACAATTGATAAAACAAAAGTTTCTCCAAAGCGAGAGGCATTTTTAGAAAATTCTGCAATGATGCGTGAGCCTGAAGAAGAAGTTGTTCAGCAAACAAATATAGATGATGCACAAGAGAGTACACATACCTTTTTAAATGATACAATGATGCCGACATCATTTGTGAGTGATCAGGATGAAGATCTTGAAGAGGATCTTGGAAGTGGACTGGATTATACAGCTGATTATGATGATGTTTATGATGAAAATGAAGATACAAAAGAAGAAAAATTTTCTAACAGCGAAATAAATTCTATTGCCAAAGAAGTTGAAAAAGAGGTCAACAGACTCTTCTCTAATATCTGTTTTGATATTGACAAAATAGAGGTTTCTGCATATGATAAGCAAACACTTTTAATTGAGTTTAAAGGGGAAGATGCAGCACTTTTAATTGGTAAAGAAGGGTATAGATATAAAGCACTTTCCTATATGCTTTTTAACTGGATAAATGCAAAATATGATCTGCAGCTCCGTTTAGAAATAGCAGAATTTTTAAAAAATCAAGAAGAGTCCGTGGGACGTTATTTGGCAAGTGTTTATGAAAATATAGATCGTGACGGTCGTGCGCAAACTAAAATTCTTGATGGTGTTTTAGTGCAGATTGCACTGAAAGAACTCCGTAATCGTTACCCTGATAAGTATGTTGTTATCCGTTCAACTCGTGATGGACTCAAATATATTTTAATTAATGATTATCACGCACACTAATGATAGAAAATGACACAATAGTAGCCATTGCCACTGCAAACGGCATTGGCTCTATAGCAATAATTCGCCTCAGTGGCAAAGATGCACTTTTAATCGCAAAAAAACTCTCTCATAAAGAAAACTTTACAAACCGTTATGCAACGCTCTGTACTATCTATAACGCTCAAGATGAACTGATTGATGAATCGATTGTGATCTATTTTCAGGGACCACACTCTTTTACTGCAGAAGATGTTGTAGAGATTCAGTGTCATGGTGGCTACATTGTTGCACAGTCTATTTTAAAGGCGACGCTTGATGCCGGTGCCCGTCTTGCCAATGCAGGAGAGTTTTCCAAACGTGCTTTTTTTAATGGGCGTATAGATCTGAGTGAAGCAGAAGCGATAGCACAGCTTATAGAAGCAAAGAGTGAAGATGCGGCAAAGATCTTGGCATCGCAGATGAAGGGTTCATTAAAAGAGTTTATAGAAGCGGTTCGAGATGAGATTATCCATATTTTGGCATACTCTGAGGTGACGATTGATTATGCGGAAGAGGATCTTCCTGAGGATTTGGTAGCGCAGATCAGAGCAAAACTTGACGGACTCTATAAACTTTTAGAAAAGACATTACGTGCTTCTGAATCCAGAGCAGGATTGATGCAGGGATTTCGAGTGGCAATTGTTGGTAAACCCAATGTCGGTAAAAGTTCACTTTTAAATGCTCTTTTAAATTATAATCGTGCGATTGTAAGTGATATAGCAGGAACAACGCGTGATACGATCGAAGAGCAGGTGAAAATCGGCAGCCATCTTATTCGTATAGTCGATACCGCGGGTATTCGTGAAGCTGAAGATGCCATTGAGAAGATCGGGATTGAGCGAAGTCTAGAGGCTATAAAGCAGAGTGATATTGTAATCGCTCTTTTTGACGGATCCCGTGCGGCAGATGAAGAAGATAAGCAGATCTTAGAACTTTTAAAAATATATGCAAGTGATAAAGCAAAAATTATTATTAAAAACAAGGTGGACCTGCCGCAGAAGTTTGCAATGGATGCCGTAACATTTGATATGGAGTTAAACTCCAAAGATGATGTAACAGCCTTAATTGCAAAACTCCAAGAGATTATGGATGCCAATAATGTAAGTGATGAGATTATGCTTATCTCAGAGCGTCAAATTTCAGCGGTCAAAGAGACAATGCAAAATATACAAGAGGCTTATGATCCACTTGAAGATCAAGAACTTGAAATCTTCTCTTTTCATCTCAATGAAGCAGTAAAAGCAATGGCAAGTATTACACGGCCTTTTGAGAATGATGAGATGCTTGATAAGATGTTTGGCTCTTTTTGTCTGGGGAAATAGTATGAAGTATATTGCCATTGATCTGGGGCTTAAGCGTATCGGACTAGCCTACTCAGCACATAAAGATATTGTAACTCCGCTTCCTGCAGTCATTCGTAAAAATCGTAATCAGGCATCACGTGATGTGAAAAAGATTTTGGATGAGTGGGAGGTTGATACTGTTGTAGTCGGCATACCGCTTGGTGGAAGTTCTGAAGATGAGATGCGTCGTAGAATAACACATTTTATGAATCTTGTAGATTTTCAAGGTGAGATAATTTTTCAGGATGAAGCAGGCAGTTCCAAAGAGGCTGAAGCTTTGATGAAAGGAGAGATGCGGCAGATTCGTGATGGCCGAGTAGACTCTTTGGCTGCAATGATTATTTTACAACGATATCTTTTTACAAAAAGTTTCAGCAGTAGATCATAAAAAATTGAAGAAAAAGCCTACTCTTTAAGCTAATTAAAGTTTTACTACATTACAATAAATGTTATGAAAAATAATATTATAAATTTCAAAAATATTTCTGAACTATCTTGTGCACTTGAAGAAAAAAGTATAGAAGATAGTGCAAATACATTAGTACAGATCTTTTTAGCTGAAGCAGATAGCGATTTGATTGTTTCTATTCAAGATTTTTTTAGAGAGCAGTATCCAAAAATTGCTCTTATAGGGACAACTACAGACGGAATTATTTATGGAGGATCTGTTCTCTTTGGTGATAGATGCAGTGTCGCTGCTATTACATCTTTTGAAGCTACATCCATACAAACAGAGATTATAGATATTTCGCAAGTGCATAATAACAGTCATTTACTTGGTGAGATGTTTGCAAAACATGTTCTCCAAAAAGAGACGAAACTGCTTATCGCTTTTGTTGATGGTCTGCATACAAATGGAGAGGAGTTTGTTAATGGAGTCTCCTCAATAAAAGATGATGTTATTCTCTCTGGTGGTATGGCTGCAGATAATGGACGTTTTGAAGAGACTTATGTTTTTGACAAAGAGAGCTATACAAACCATGGTGTTGTTGGTGCATCATTAAACTCTGAACTTTTAAATGTTACTGTTAATTATACTTTTAACTGGGAGCCAATAGGAAAAAAGCTAAAAGTAAATAAAGCTGTAAAAAACAGAGTCTATGAGATCGATGGTATGAGTGCTGTGGATATCTATGCAAAATATATGGGACAAGAGGTTGCTGAACAACTTCCCCTTGTAGGGATCGAGTTTCCTCTGATCCTTGAAGAAAATGGTCTGAGTATCGGACGCGCAGTAGTTGCAAAACATGATGATGGCTCTTTGAGTTTTGCCGGAAATATTGAGGAAGGAAAATATGTGCGTTTTGGGGTAGGTGCTATTGATGCGATACTCCATAACAGTAGTTATCAAGTGCAAAAACTTTTAAATGAAACGCCTTATAAACCAGAAGCTATTTTTATCTACTCTTGTATGGCACGTCGTCGATTTTTAGAGGAGTATGTAGGAGAAGAGCTAAAGGTTCTTAAGCAGTTGAGTTTGTTATCAGGCTTTTTTACTTATGGAGAGTTCTTTCATACAAAGCAAAAAAATCAGTTATTAAATGAGACTATGACACTCTTGCTTTTAAGTGAAAGTAAAATACCTTTAGACTTTCCAAATGAAGAAGAGATTCCTCAAGTCGATCATGAAATTCGTATAAATCATGTCTTGGCACGTTTAGCAAACAGTGTTTCAAGTGAACTTGAAAAATTAAATGAAAATCTTGAAGAGAGGATAAAAGAGAGTGCTGATTTTATTGTAAAACAGGCCTATTTTGATAAGTTGACGGGATTGCCAAACAGACTGAGCCTTATACAGCATTTAGAGGAATCTATAGGAGATACTATTTTTCTTGTCAATATAGATGACTTTACAACAATAAATGATTTTTATGGCTATGTGGTAGGGGATTGTATTTTACAAAAAGTTTCCAAGATACTCAATGAACTTATACAAAAGTATAATGGTGAAATCTATAAGCTTCCTTCGGATGAGTTTGCTCTGCTTATCAAAGATATCCATGATAAAGAGAAGATAGAAGCGATAATGAAAGAATTTATTGAGACTATTGAAAAAGGGGAGTTTAACATTAATGGGAATGCGATTTACGTTAATGTAACTATGTCGGCAGCATTTGTAAATAAAAACAGAACAGGTCTTGCAAATGCGGATATGACATTGAAAATGGCAAAAAAACTTGCCAGACAGTCTATGATTTTTAATGAAGATCTTCAACTTAGCAAGCATTATGAGGAAAATATTTACTTTGCAAACACTATTAAATCAGCCATTGCAAATGATAGGATTGTTCCTTATTTTCAGCCAATGGTCTCTTTTAAAACAGGAAAAATTGAGAAATATGAAGCTTTGGTACGTCTTATAAAAGAGGATGGATCTGTTCTTTCTCCTTACTATTTTCTAACTATCAGTGAAAAGATCAAACTTTATCCTAAAATTACAGAGATAATGATAGAAAAAACATTTAGTCTCTTTAATCGTAATGGTCTGAATTTTAGTCTTAATTTAGGATTGAATGATATTATCAATGATAAAACACGCGAATTTTTGTTTGAAAAGATCGTTGCATATGATATTGCATCACAGTTGACAATTGAAATTTTAGAGACACAAGAGTATTCGATGGAAAAAATTGTAAGTGATTTTATTCATGATATTTATGCATTGGGGGCAAAGATTGCTATTGATGATTTTGGAAGTGGTTTTGCCAACTTTAAACATATGACCACAATTCAATCTGACTACATGAAAATAGATGGCTCGCTTATTAAAGATATGGTAAACAACAAGAATGATCAGTTTGTTGTTGAAACAATTGTCTCTTTTGCCAAAAAATTAGGAAAGAAAACGATTGCAGAGTTTGTGCACTCCAAAGAGGTATATGATCTTGCAAAATCTATGGGCATAGATTTTGCACAGGGGTATTACTTAGCAGAACCTGCTCCTGCTGTTAAGAAAAACAGTGAACTTTAAAGAAGCGTAAAAAATTCTGCAGCTTCTTCTTCATCATCACTAAGTTTCTCTTTTGTATAGAGTGGATCTTCTTGCATCATCTTTTTGATCTTTTCTTTGCAGTAGTTAAAAAGAACTTCTTGTGCTTGCTTGTCATCTGCTAAAAAACCAAGTCCGCTAAATTGATACGATGGTTCTTTTTGTTCTATACACAGGAGTGTCCCTTCACACTGCTCTTCAAGAACTTCTATAAGTTCACGGTATGCAATGTTAAACTCTGTAGCATTCCAACCGATATCTTCAAGTGCAGCATTGGAAAATTCACTCACACCATCCCCTGTTGTATCATCATAAGATGCACGTGGGGTATTGATCTTAATGAGTTCTTGCCAGTTTGAAAAAGCTTTGATGAGAACTCTCTCTTCATCCTCAACAAGTTGATAGTTCTTTCCTAACATTTCAGCGAGTGAAGGTAGTTTTGGTGCTGTTAAAGCACTGGTCTGTGCCGGTGTATGTTTGCCTTGATATATTAGGATCTCTTTTTCTTGAAAGGGAGCAAAAACGATTTCGCCTTTGTACGTTATACCAAACTCTTTTTGTGAGTTGATGGCATTGAGTAACGCTTGTCTGTTTGCAATAATAATTTCATTAAATAGATTAAATTTTTTCATACTTTACCCCGATTTTTTTTCATATTATACATACTTGTAGATTAAGCATACTCTTTTTTGTTTTTCTGTAAGCTATCTCTAATAAAAGTTTTACCAAAGTTTCAGTATAATGCGACAAATTTTTTAGAGTTGAATCTCTAAAGCCCAAGGAAAAATATATGGCATTAAATGTTTATTATGATAAAGACACGAGTTTAGACCTGATTAAAAGCAAAACAGTTGCAATGATTGGTTTTGGTTCTCAAGGACATGCTCACGCAGAAAACCTAAGAGACAGCGGTGTTTCAGTTGTTGTTGGTTTAAGAAAAGATGGTTCATCTTGGAACAAAGCAGCAGCAAAAGGTTTTGAAGTTTTAACAGTTGGTGAAGCTACTGCAAAAGCAGATGTTGTAATGATTCTTCTCCCAGATGAAAATCAAGCAGAGATCTACAAAAATGAGATTGAGCCAAACCTTAAAGAGGGTGCAACTATTGCATTTGGTCACGGTTTTAACATTCACTATGGTCGTATTATTCCAAGAGCTGACATCAATGTTACTATGATTGCTCCAAAAGCTCCAGGGCATACTGTACGTAGCGAGTTCGTTCGTGGTGGTGGTATTCCTGACCTTATCGCTGTTGGACAAAACCCTTCAGGAGAGACAAAAGAGTTAGCACTTTCATACGCTTCTGCAATTGGTGGTGGACGTACTGCAATTATTGAAACAACTTTCAAAGATGAGACTGAAACGGACCTTTTTGGTGAGCAGGCAGTTCTTTGTGGTGGTGTAACTTCTTTGGTTCAAGCTGGTTTTGAGACATTGACTGAAGCTGGTTATGCTCCTGAAATGGCATACTTTGAGTGTCTTCACGAGCTTAAACTTATCGTTGACTTGATGTTTGAGGGTGGAATCGCTGATATGAGATACTCTATCTCTAACACTGCTGAGTATGGTGACTATGTTTCTGGTAAACGTGTTATCAACGATGAGTCTAAAGAGGCTATGAAAGAGATCTTAAAAGAGATTCAAGATGGTAGATTTGCAAAAGACTTCATCTTAGAAGGACAAGCTGGTTATCCTCGTATGAATGCTGAACGTACAAATGCACGTGCTTCATTAATCGAGCAAACTGGTGTGAAACTTCGTGAAATGATGCCATGGATCTCAGCAAACAAAATCGTAAACCAAGACGAAAACTAAAATAGCGACAAGATGGGCGTTAAAAGTAAAGTGAACTGCTTCACTTTACTTAGGAATCAAAATTAAATAAAACCGCATTCTATCTCGTTCTTTTGCCTCTAGTCAAACAATTTTAATCGTTGCGTAGCTAAGGCTATGCTCCTCATAAAATGGTTTAACTAGAAACAAAATAACATAGCTATAATCAGCGTATTTATTTAATTTTGATTCCTTAGCCCTATCTCATTAAAATATTTTTTATCTGCACTTCATTTTTGAGTTTCTTTCTTACACGCTTTAGCATATTTTAATTTTTTTTTAATTTTTATACAGAATTTTGTTTTAAAGTATAGTATACTCTGCGTTTTATTAGTATTTGAAAGTAGATCAGTGAAAGTTCAAAAGCAGAAGTATAATATAGATGAGATTATCCCCCTTATTACCGCAACAGAGATTCGTGATGCTTATACACAGGGACACTCGCAAAGAGTTGCCTATTATGCCTATCTTTTGGCACATATGCTTGAGCTTGATGAAAAGATATGCAAAAATGTCTATATAGCCGGTTTGTTGCATGATGTAGGTAAAATAGGCATCCCTGATAATGTTCTTCTTAAACCTGGACAGCTTGATAGTGAAGAGTTTGAACTTATCAAACTTCACAGTTCCATTAGTGGTAAAATCGTCAAAACAATTCCACACTACAGTCATCTAAGTGAGATAGTATCTGCACACCATGAAAATTATGACGGAAGTGGCTA
>Ga0256842_1001273_pt1 | contig 20636 bp, 22 predicted proteins | sample 4559240metaG_FD_185973 | JGI IMG/M metagenome (GOLD analysis project Ga0256842, IMG submission 185973) | Hydrothermal vent microbial communities from Guaymas Basin, Mexico - 4559-240 | ecosystem: Environmental > Aquatic > Marine > Hydrothermal vents | place: Mexico: Guaymas Basin | collected... | reverse complement strand
GTTGTCAAATAAAACTTCTTGGAGATTATCAGGAGAAGAAACGCTTTGTGTGTCAGTTAGAGTTACGCCATCTCTATAGGCTATAACTGTGTTTTGCATGTATTTCCTTTACTTAATAGAACTCCCAAACAGTGAGAGAACAAAATATGGTGGCCACGATTGGACTTGAACCAACGACCACTACCATGTCAAGGTAGTGCTCTACCAACTGAGCTACGCGACCATATATTTAAAACGTGATTTTACTTAAAAATGACATAAAACTTACTTAAGTTTTAAAACTGTCAATATGGTTTTGCTATAATTACAAAAAATATAGGATTTGATATGCAATACTTGATGGCAATAGATGCAGGTACAGGAAGTGTTCGGGCTGTTGTTTTTGATACTTTAGGAAATCAGATAAGTGTTGGACAAAGAGAGTGGACTCACTTAGAAGAGCCAAATATAGCAAATAGTATGAGCTTTGATTGTCAAACAAATTGGGATTTAGTTTGTGAGTGCATAAAAGAGGCTTTACATGTAGCCGATATAAATGGTGAAGATATAGTAGCTCTTAGTGCTACAAGTATGCGTGAGGGGATTGTACTTTATGATAAGTTTGGAAAAGAACTTTGGGCTGTAGCCAATGTTGATGCTAGAGCAGATAAAGAGGTAAAGTATTTAAAAGATAATTTTGATGGAATTGAAGAGAAGTTTTATGCTCTTAGTGGACAGACTTTCGCTCTTGGGGCATTACCTAGGATTTTGTGGCTTAAAAATAACCAGCCTGATATTTATGAAAAAGTAGATAAAATCTCTATGATAGGAGATTGGATTTTAGCAAAACTTAGTGGTATTATAGCAACAGACCCTAGTAATGGTGGAACAACAGGTATATTTTCTTTAAAAGACCGTGATTGGGTATCTGATATGGCTAAACAAATAGGTATAAAAGATGATATTTTTCCTCCAGTTTTAGAGGTGGGAACTCTTATGGGAAGTGTTACATGTAAAGAGTCTGGTTTGGGAAAAAATACAAAAGTAGTTATGGGTGGAGGAGATGTTCAGCTTGGATCTGCTGGACTTGGAGTCGTGAGAGAGGGACAAGTAGCGATTCTTGGTGGCTCATTTTGGCAACAAGTTGTAAATATACCAAGCAAAACAAAACCTCCTAAAGATATGAGTATAAGAGTTAATCCTCATGTTATAGATGGACTTAGTCAAGCAGAAGGAATCACTTTTTTTAGTGGGCTTGTTATGAGATGGTTTAGAGATGCTTTTTGTGATTTGGAAAAAATTGAAGCAAAAAAGAGTGCTAAAGATACTTATACTATACTTGAAGAAAAATCAAAAGATGTCCCAATAGGTTCGTATGGAATAATACCAATTTTTAGTGATAGCATGAAATATGGAAAGTGGTATCATGCAAGCCCAAGTTTTTTAAATCTCTCTCTTGATTCATCTACATGTAACAAGTATTCGATGTTTAAAAGCTTGCAAGAGAATGCTTGTATAGTTTCAAAAATAAACTTGGAGAATATAGAGTCTTTTAGCGGTTTAAAAATAGATTCTGTTGTTTTTGCAGGAGGGGCTAGTAAGGGTGAACTTTGGAGTCAAACTCTTGCAGATGTACTTGGGTGTAAAGTAAAAATTCCAAAAGTTACAGAAGCAACAGCTCTTGGAGCAGCTATGGCAGCTGGAGTTGGAGTAGGTATTTATAGTGATATAAAAACAGCAGCTATAAAGTTAGTAGAGTGGGATAAAACATATATCCCTAATATGGAAAACCATAAATTATATAATGAAATACAGCAAAATTGGCAAAAAGCTTATGAGATACAACTATCTTTGGTAGATAAAAATATAACAACATCAATGTGGAAAGCACCAGGATTATAAAATGAAAGTTTTACTTTTTAGAAAGAGAGATTAAATGAAATTAACAAATGAAAATGAACATGAGTATAGATTTGGGACACATGGACCAAAATATTTAACAAAAGGTCCAAAAGTTGATATGGGAGTAGTTGTGATTGGAGTAGGGGAGGAACATCCTTGTCATAAGCATGAACGTCAAGAAGAGTCCTTTTTTGTTTTAGAAGGGCAATGTGCTGTTTATCTAGATGGTAAACGGATAGTTATTAAAGAGGGAGATTATCTTCAGTGTGATTTAGGAGAGGCACATATGTTCATCAATGAGTTTGATAAGCCTTTTAAGTCAGTATTTATTAAATCTCCTCACTTTAAAGAGAAAGATTCTGTCTATATAGATTGGAAACCAGGAGAGGAATTTGTTAAAAGTTAACCGACTGTTTACTTTCGCTCTGTATAATTTCAACAAGCGAAAAATTCATATTTAGACTTAGAGTCTGACTCCACATAATAAAATTGAAAGAGATAAGCCAAGCATCTCTTTCAAACTTTTTACCTTACATTTACCAATATTTTTATTTTAGATATAATGACTTATAAAGATGCCATTAAACTTCTTGTAAGTGGTTATGCATGAAGACAATATAAAATAGGGCTATTATATGGATGCGAGTATAGAAATTGTTACTTCTACTGATAATACTATAACTTTTACATATAAAGGTTCGTGGACTTTAGAAAACATATCAAAACTCTCAAAAAAAATAGATACTAGATATACAAATAGTAGAGTTATTTTTGATTTTTCAAAACTTTATGACTTTGATACTCATGGTATTCTTCTAATTATAGAGACATCAAACAAACTTCAAAAAAAGAGCTGTGTAGTAGAAAAAGTAGGAGCGAGTGAAAAATTTAAGGCTTTGTATGAAGTCTGTTTAAGTAATTTTCCACAAGATATAAAATCACCTATGAAAAATGGGACAATTGTTGAGTTTTTTTATAACATTGGTAAGATAACACAAGAGTCAAGAAAAACTCTTATAAACTTTTTCTCTTTTGTTGGTGGACTTACTGAGGCAGTTGGAATGCTTGTTTTTAAACCTAAAAATATACGGTTTCAAGCTATATTTTACCATATAGAAAATAGTGGTTTAAAAGCTCTTCCTATTATACTTCTTACCTCTTTTCTTATTGGTATTGTTATCGCTTTTCAAGGAGCTGTTCAACTCGAAAAATTTGGAGCCAATATCTTTATAGTGGAGATGGTTAGTATATCTGTCACTAGAGAACTTGCCCCTCTTATAACAGCTATAGTTATTGCGGGACGAAGTGCCTCTTCTTATACAGCTGAAATTGGTGTTATGAAGATAACAGAAGAGATAGATGCTATGAAGACGATGGGTTTTTCTGTCTGGAACTTTCTTATTATACCTAGAGTTTTTGCTCTTATGATTTCTCTGCCTTTAGTAGTCTTTTTTGCCGATGTTGTTTCTATCTTTGGTGGCATGGTGATTGCATCTTTACAACTTGGAATTAGTTTTGAAGAGTTTACAAACCGTATGCAAGAGAGTGTTGAGATAAAACACGTGATTATAGGACTTATAAAAGCTCCTATCTTTGGCTGGATTATTGCAGTAATTGGTTGTTTTCGAGGATTTCAAATAAGTAGTTCAACTGAGAGTGTTGGAAAGTATACAACTATAAGTGTTGTAAATGCCATCTTTTGGGTTATAGCGATGGATGCTCTTATATCCGTATTTTTAACAGAGTTGGGACTATGAGTAGTGTTGTAATTGCAAAAGATATTGTTACTAAGTTTGGTACAAATATTGTACATGATGGCATAAGTTTTGAGATAAAAGAGGGAGAGATTTTTGGACTTCTTGGTGGAAGTGGAAGTGGTAAAACTACACTCCTTAGAGAAATGATACTTTTACAAAAATATAGTTCAGGAAAGCTTTTTGTTTTAGAAAAAGATATAAAAAATTTAAATGATAAAGAAGAAGATGAACTTAGAAGTAGATGGGGAGTATTGTTTCAATTTGGAGCACTTTTTAGTTCTTTAAGTGTTTTAGAAAATATTTCGATTGCTTTAAAAGAGTATACAAACCTTTCAAAAAGTGCTATAAAAAAAGCAGCTCTAATGAAACTTAATATGGTTGGACTTCCTCAAAGCTCTGCATATCTTTATCCTAGTGAACTTAGTGGAGGTATGAAAAAGCGTGTTGGTCTTGCTAGGGCACTTATCCGTGATCCAAAACTTCTTTTTTTAGATGAACCAACAAGTGGTCTTGACCCCAAGAGTGCAAGAGATTTTGATGAACTTATTGTAACACTTCGAGATACTTTGGGTATAACTGTTATAATGGTAACTCATGATAAAGATACTATTAGTTCAGTTCTGGATAGATTTATTATCCTTGGTAATGCAAAAATACAATTTTATGGAAATATAGAAGCTTTGAGAGCTTCTTCAAATGAAAGTTTAAGGGATTTCACTGATGGAAAATAGAGTTAGTTATATATTGATTGGTCTTTTTATTTTTATACTGGGCTTTTCTACTGTAGGTGCAATTTTATGGCTAGGAAAATATGCACAAAATGAGAACTACAACTATTATAAAGTAATTACTAGACAGAGTGTTTCTGGTTTAAACTCTAAAGCGCCAGTAAAACTAAGAGGTGTAAGTGTAGGTGAAGTAAAAGATATTTATATCAGTAAAAATAACTCTGAAGAAGTGATAATTCTTATAAAAGTTAAAGATGACACCCCAATAAAAGAGGATACTCATGCACTTATAAATCTTCAAGGTATAACTGGACTAAGTTATATTGAGCTTGAAGGTGGGGCACACAGTTCTTCGTTATTAAAAACTGGAGATACTGAAGATAGTTATGGTGTTATAAGAACCAAGGATTCTATTATCGAGAGGGTTGATAAAACTTTGACAGATATTGGAAATAAAACAAAAAGAATGCTAGATAAGACTAATGAAGTTATGAGTCAAACAAATCTTAATAATTTCGAAAAAATTTTAGAAAATCTTGTAAAAGTAACGGATAGTATGAATAAAACTTTAGAGATGCTTCAGTCAAAAGATAGTAAGCTTGATGATGTATTGGTAAAAGGGAAAGAGTTTGAAATAGCTGTTATAAAATCAGCAGATGAAGTAAGAAAAATGGCAAAAAATATTGGAATTTCAAGTCATGAAACATTGATAGCTATGCAAGAAGCATCTGATACTACTTCAAGAGTTATGATTGCACTTGACGATAAGTTAAAAGAGGGCAAACTTGATATTGATGTTATCGTTCGAGAAAATTTACTTCCTTTCCAAAATGATTTAAATGATTTAAGAACTCTTATCGTTGAGTCAAGAGAGTTGGTTTCAGAACTTAGAGATAGTCCAAGTGATATACTTTTTAAAGAGTCTAAGATAGAGTTAGCACCATCAGAGGAGAAGAGATGAGATATTTGGTTTTAGTAGTAGTTTTGTTTTTTACTGGATGTAGTATAAAAGATATTGAGACAAGACCTTTAAATTATAGATTAGAGCCAAGTTATCTTTTACTAGTAAATCATTCTAAAGATGATAGAGTATTGAGAGTACAAAGAGTAGAAGGGGATAGTGCTGTTATGACTCGCTCAATTCTTTATAAAAAAGATGGAGCATTGAAACCTTATAAATATGGTAGATGGAGTGAGCTTCTTGCTACAAGACTGCAAGAGATATTTATAGAATCCATTGAACAACAAAAGATTTTTAAAGCTACAGTTTCAAGTCGCTCTTATGCAATGGCAGATTTGATTTTGGAGAGTAGTTTGGAAAACTTTGAAGAGGTTTATGAAGGTGATAAACCTTATGTACATGTAAAGATAAGATTTAGATTAGTAACAAGAGTAGGTGCAAAGATACTTGGGTCAAAGTTGATAGATTCGACTTATTTAGTAGAACAAAAAGAGGCTAGTGGTGTAGTTTTAGCATTTAATAAAGCAGTAGAGAAAGTAGTAGTAGACTTGATAGGATGGTTAAATGAGCAAAAGTGATTTTGACATACATAGAGTCTGGGTAAGTTTAGCAGCATTTGTTATTGTTATTGCTGGTATAAAAGCAGCTTCATCGATAGTAGTACCATTTTTACTCTCTGTATTTATTGCAACAGTTAGTGCTCCAGCTATGTTTTGGTTAGAAAAGTTAAAAATTCCTCGTATTTTGGCTTTTTTGATAGTTTTATCTTTTGTTGTATTTATTCTTTTGGGTTTTGGTTATATTTTATCAACTTCAGTTGATAGTTTTTTATCCAATACACCACAATATACTGAAAAGATAAAAGATATAGTAGGATCTGCACAAGGTATTTTAGATAAGTTTGGCATTACAATAGCAAAAAGTGATTTAGAAAATATATTTGACCCATCTGGTCTTCTTAATTTTGCTGGAGGATTTTTAAAATCTTTTAGTGCAGTTCTTTCAAAATCATTTATTATATTTTTAGGTGTTACTTTTATGCTTTTTGAAACATCAAGTTTGAAGACAAAGATGTATCTTATCTCAAAAAAAGATGCATCAAAAGAGAATCCATTTGAGATTTTTAGTAAAAAACTAAATAGTTATCTTGCTATAAAAACAGTTGTTAGTCTTATTACGGGGATATTAGTTACTTTAGGGCTTACTATTATAGGAGTTGATTTTGCATTACTTTTGGGAGTTATAGCATTTTTATTGAATTATATACCAAGTATTGGCTCAGTTATTGCAGCAATTCCAGCAATTTTAGTTGCACTTGTTGGACTTGATACGAGTAGTGTTGTATGGGTAATTATGTTATATCTTACTATAAACATAGTAATGGGAAATATGATAGAGCCAAAGTATATGGGAAAAGGATTAGGGCTATCAGTAGTTGTTATCTTCTTTTCACTTATCTTTTGGGGTTGGGTTTTAGGTTCAGTTGGCATGTTTTTAGCAGTTCCACTTAGTATGACAATAAAAATAGCATTTGAATCACACCCATCAACAAAAGCAATAGCTATGCTTTTAAGTTCCGTAGATAAAGATTCACAATCAAAACACAATTAAGAGGTAAAGTAAGATTATGAAAAAAGTTATATTTAGTTTAGTTTTTTTAGTAGTGTCACTAATAGCAAAGACAGATTTTTCTGAAATGAGTACAGAAGAGCTTTTGGCTATGATAGGTTATGTAAAATCAGCCAATCAAAAAAGTTTTCAAAAAGAGTTGGAGTTAAGATATCCTAAAATGAGTAATAAAGAGAAGAGTATTTATGTAAAGAGTATGAAAAAGTTGAAAAAAAGATGAGTAAAACTTCAAAAATACTTTTTTTAGAAGATGATACAAATCTAAATGCAACAGTTACAGAGTTTTTAGAAGATTCTGGTTATGAAGTAGACTCTGTATATGATGGGGATGAAGCAGAGGCAAAGATGTATGAGAACTCTTATGATTTGTTTCTTTTAGATGTAAATGTTCCTGGTATTAATGGATTTGAACTTTTAAAAAACTCTCGTGAAAATGAAAATAAAACACCTGCCATCTTTTTAACATCTTTAAACTCAATAGATGATGTTAGTGATGGTTATGAGAGTGGTTGTGATGATTATATAAGAAAACCTTTTGAACTTAAAGAGTTGCTTTTAAGAGTAAAAACACTTATCAAAAGGGAGTTTTTTCATACTAAAAAAGAGAGTATAAGAGTAAGTGAAAATATAGAGTATGATACTGCTACAAACTCTTTACATGTAGATGGAGAAGAAGTACAATTACAAAAAAAAGAGGCAACTTTACTAAAGCTTTTTTTACAAAGAAGAGAAGAAGTTGTGTCTCATGAAGTTATACTAGATACTCTTTGGGGTTACGATGAGGAGCCAAGTGACGATGCTCTTAGAACTTACATAAAAAGACTTAGAAAAATCATAGGGAAAGAGAGAATCATCAGTGTCAAAAGGCTGGGATACAAATTTACTCTCAAGTGAAAAAAAGACATTACGGTCATTTTTCTTTTTATATATACTTTTTACTGTAACTTTATTGTCTATTTTGGGGGCTATTTATTATGTTTTTCAAAAAGATTTAATGCTTCAAAAAAATAGATTAGAACTCTCTTATTTAGCAAATGAGCAGATAGTAAAACTAAAATCTCTACATGTAAACTTTGATAAAAATAGAATTTATCCAAGAGATAAGAGATTTAAATCTGCTATATATGATAGTTCCAAGAAAGAAATTTTTTCTACATTCGGACATAAAAATATAAATTTTGATGAAGTTATATATATGCAAGATGATAAAATATATCTTATAAAAGAGCCAGAATCTTACTACTTGGGTACAAAATATCTTGTTTTGGAGATACCAAGTGATAACTCTTGGATGAGTAAAGTTTATAACACTTTGATAGTTTATGGAGTTGTTATATTTATAGTTATGATAATATTTGGTTACTTTTTACTCAAATTATTTTTAAAACCGATGCGTGAAGCAATAGAACTTTTAGATAGGTTTATTAAAGATACTACACATGAGTTAAATACCCCTGTAAATGCTATCATGTCAAATATAGAGATGATAGATAAAACAAATTTAGATGAAAAGTTAGCTAGAAAGATAAAACGTATTGATATTGGAGCAAGGACAGTTTCAAATCTTTATCAAGATTTAACTTACCTAACACTTGCTCATAAAATAGTCTCCAATAATGAAGATGTAGATTTAAAGGAGCTTATAGAAGAGAGAATAGAGTATTTTTCACTTTTTTGTGAGTCTAAAAAACTAACAGTTAGTTTTAATTGTAAACAGAGACAAATTCTACATATAGATAGAAAAAAAATTATTAAGTTAATAGACAATCTATTTTCAAATGCTATAAAGTATAATAAAATCAAAGGTAGTATAGAGATAGTATTGGATAAAAACTTCTTTGAGGTAAAAGATACAGGCAGGGGAATAAAAAAAGAGAAGATAAATGAGATGTTTCAGCGTTATGCAAGAGCAGATGAGAGTGTTGGTGGTTTTGGTATAGGGCTTAGCATAGTAAATATGATTGCACATGAGTATGCTTTACATGTAAGTATCAAATCAAATGAAAATGAGTGGACAAAAGTGAGGGTGTCATGGTAAAAATTTTATTTGTTGTTTTTTTACATGTAGCTTTGTTTGCAGGAGTATATGAACAAAACTGTATAGAGTGTCATAAAAATATGCCAGTAAAAATCGATAAATTTTTTTATAGATATTTATTGAAATATAGTAGTGAGAAAAATCTTAAATCTGCACTTATAAGTTATCTAAAAAATCCAACTAAAGAGAAAACGATACTTCAAGAAGGTCTTCAAAATCGTTTTGGCGTAAAGAAAAAAACAGTTTTAAACGATAAAGACTTAAAAGAAGCAGTAGATGAGTATTGGGATATATATAAAGTTTTTGATAAGTTAAAATAGCTCACAATAGGCTCACTTTTATATTTTATAATTATATTACAAAAAGTCAATAAACTTTCTTTGCAAAGCAAAAGTTTTAGTGCGAAGAATTTTATTGAATAAAATTTAATAAAAAGGAGACAGAGTAATGAAAAAGGTTATTTTACTTTTAACAACAGTTTTTGCATTAAGTTTGATGGCAAATGATGGGGCAGGTTTATATAAAAAATGTGCAGGATGTCATGGAGCTAAAGCTCAAAATAAGGCTTTAAATAAATCACAAGTTATACAAGGCTGGGATGAGAAGAAGATTGTAGATGCATTAAAGGGATATAAAGATGGCTCATACGGTGGAGCTATGAAAGGTCTTATGAAAGGTCAAGTTGCGACTTATGATGATGCAAAGATAGAAGCAGTTGCAAAGTATATCTCTACACTAAAATAAAAGTTTATACTTAGGATTTAACCTCAGTACTAAGCTTTTTTAAGGACTATTACTCTTTTACTATCATGTTTTAAGAGTTGTAGTCCACATTTTTCTGCCATAATTTCTATACTTTTTGGAGTAAAGAAAGTTATATGTGTAGGGTCTCTTCTATACCACCATTTTAAAAAATCAGTTTTAGCATTTGTATGAAAAAGTGTCATTATGGAGATAATACCATCTTGATTGAGATGATTTGAGAGAAGACTCAATACTTCTTTAGGATTTTCTAAATGTTCAAAGACTTCCGTTGAAGTTATTAAATCATACTTTTTAGTTTTATAGATTTTTTTGGGTTGATAAAATTTATCAAAATATTCTACATCTAAACCTCTTCTTTTTAAAAGTTCGGCTAAAACAGGCGTTGGTCCACTTCCAAAATCTAAAGCATTTTTTATATTACCTAAATTATAAAGCGTATAGTCTAAGAAGTTATTAAACATCTTTACATAACCTTCATTTTCTAGGTTATTGTTATGATGGTCATACTGATTTTTTTCATTTTCTTTTGTGACGTAAAATTTTTTATCTAAAAATATTAACTCACAGTTAGAACAGTAAAAAAAAGTTTTTTTAAGTTCTATATCTTCAAAAGCCTCTACTAAAGTGTTACATATGTTACATTTCATAAATTTCCTATAAATTTAGTAAATGTTTATTTACTAATTAAGTTATTTATTGCTATTATATCATTTATGTATAAGTATATAATAGCTTTAGTCATAGTAATTGTTTTTTCTTTACCATTTTTAAATCTAAGTTCTAATTATAATGAAAAAGAGATTAGACTAGGTATGAGTGGTCCTTTTAGTGGAAATCTTCATACATTAGGTGAGGAGTTGATGCTTGGAATCAATGCTTATTTTAGACATATAAATGAGCAAGGTGGTATAAACGGTAGAGTATTTAGAGTTATAACTAGAGATGATAGATATGAGCCAAAAATAACTGCAGAAAATACTGAAGGCTTGATAAAAAAACAAAAAGTTTTTGCTCTCATTGGCTTTATAGGAACACCAACAAGTAAAGTAGCTTTACCAATTGCAATGAAGTATAGAGTCCCTTTTATTGGAGCATTTTCAGGGGCTAAATTTTTAAGAGCAAATCCTCGTAATCCTTTAGTTTTAAACGGACGAACAAGCTATAGAAAAGAGATAGAAGCTCTTATAAAATATTTTGTTGATGAGGGTAAGTATAAAAAAATAGCAGTTTTTTATCAAAATGATAGCTACGGACGTTCAGGGCTTATAGATATAAAAGAGATTTTAAGACATAGAGATGCAAAGTTAGTTGCTGAGGGTAGTTATAAACGAAATACACTTTCAGTAGGAAATGCTTTGTATGAGATATCTCAAAACAAACCAGAGGTAGTTATTTTGATAGGTTCCACAAAGCCCACGGCAGAGTTTATAAAACGGGCTAGAGAAGATAAAAATTTAAAAAATGTAAAATTTGGTGCTATATCATTTATAGGTTCTAGTATGCTTTTAAAAGCACTTCATGGAGATGTAAAAAATATAATTTTTTCACAAGTTGTTCCATCACCTTGGGGAGCTTTATCTCAAGAAGTAGGCTTGTATCGTGATCTTATGGATAAGTATTATTCTGGACGTGAGTATAGTTATGTCTCTTTAGAAGGTTACTTTGTAGCAAAATTAACAGCAGAACTTTTTAAGAGAGTTGGCAAAGATTTTACAAAAGAAGATTTTATAGATGAGATTAGATATTTATATAGTGAGATAGAAAAAAGTAGAAATTTAGATGAGAGTAAAAGAGTTTGCAAGTGTTTAAATAATGTATATTTAACATACTATGATGATGGAATTTTTTGGGATATAGATGAAAAAGATAAATAACCCTTTTAACGACTTTATGGCTAGTATAGATGATATGACAATAGCAAAAAAGACAAGTTTGTTATTTTTGATTATGGTTATTGGTATGCTTTTCATAGGAAGTTTTGCACATATGAGCTTAAACCGTATTAAGGGTGATTTTGATATTTTATACGATAAACGTATGGTTCCAGTTATTCGTCTTGAAAAGATAAAAGATATTTATACAGTAAATATACTAGATACTTTAAGAGATATAGAAAATAGCCATATTAGTGTTAAAGATGGCGAGAGTATTATACTTTTAGCACAAGAGCTAATAAGAAGAGATTGGAGCGAATATAAGACAAGTTTAGATATTCATGAGATGGATTTGATAACTGATATTAGTAAAGCTTTACAATCAAAAGAGAAAAAAAACATAAAAAGAGATAACACTTTAGAAGAAGATATGATTGAGGCAATTGAGAAAAAAATTGTTCAAGTAAATGTTATTCTTGTAGAGATTTTTAATCTTTTTAGAAGAAATCATACAGCAGATGCATTTAATCGTTTACAAGAAGATTTGTATCCAAGTGTAAATTCCATCAATATTCATCTGACTCAACTTATTAGCCTTAATTTGGAAGCAGCAAATAGCGGGAAATTGAGAACAGAAGCAGTTTATGAAAATACATTTGAGTGGATAGTAACTGCAACTGTTGGAACTATAGCAGTAGCAGCACTTTTAGCAACTGTAATTTTACAAAATATTAGACTTTTACATGGCCAAATGGCAAGAATGGTAGATGAAAAAACAAAAGAGTTACAGCTTTTAAATAGTGCTTTACAAGACAAAATTGCTATTGAAGTTGAACATAGTCGTCAAAAAGACCAGATTATGTTTCGGCAATCAAGACTCGCTGCTATGGGAGAGATGGTAGGAAATATTGCTCACCAATGGCGACAACCATTAAATGCAATTGTTTTAATTATTCAAAGTTTTCAGATGAAAAAGATGGTAGGAAAATTGGATGATGAGTTTATAGATAAACAAGTAGATGAAGGGATAAAATTAGCAACGGCTATGTCAAGAACGATAGATGACTTTAGAAACTTTTTTAAACCAAATAAAATTGAAGAGTATTTTAGTGCTAAAAGAGTTATAAAAGAGTCTATTGATTTAGTGCAACACTATTATGAAAAGATAGATATACAGATGAATCTTTTATGTGAAGAGGATTTTGAAATGCTTGGTTATCCAAATGAGTTTTCTCAAGTTTTGATGAATCTTTTTTCAAACTCAAAAGATGCATTAAAAGATAGAAAAAATCAAAAAAGATATATAGAGATAATAGTATATGTTGATAAGAAAAATAAAAAAGGAAAAATTTCAGTAGTAGACAATGGAGGAGGCGTTCCAATAGAGGTTATTGATAGAATGTTTGATCCATATTTTACAACAAAACACCAAAGTAATGGAACAGGAATTGGTCTTTATATGTCTAAAGAGATTATAGAGAAACAGATGCATGGTTCAATAGAGGTAGAAAATATTTCTCATAAGTTTCTTAATAGTGATGAAGTTTATGAGAAGTGTGCTTGTATCAGTATATTGATGCCGATAAATGAAAAAGATTAATAAGGAATAGACGATGGATTTAAATTGTTTAAAAGATTGTATTATACTCTATGTAGAGGATGAGCAGAGTGTACAAAATCAGACAAAGATGATACTTGATGATTTTGTAAAAGAGGTTAGAGTTGCTAGTGATGGGGAAGAAGGTCTAAAAATGGCACTAGAAGATGATATTGATATCATTGTAACAGATATTATGATGCCTCACAAAAATGGTATTGAGATGTTAAAAGAGTTAAAAGAAGTTCACAATAAAAATGTACCTGCTATCATAACAACAGCTTTTACGGAGACAGAGTATTTGATGGAAGCTATAAAGTTAAAAGTAGATGGTTTTATAACAAAACCTATCAATATTAAAGACTTAATAAACAGTATATATGTTGTTATGTTACCAAAAGTACAAGAAGAGGAACTTCAAGGATGTACCTATATGGTAGATGCTCTCTCTATTCTTGTTGGTGGTAAAAAGATAGAGATTTTAAAGTATATTATTAATAACCTTGATGAAGAACATGTATTTTATGGGTCATATCAGGATATAATGGAAAATATTGGAGTGAGTAAGCCAACAGTAGTCAATATGTTTAAGCAGCTAATCCAAGCAGGTGTTTTAGAAAAGATAAAAAATAAAGTTTATCGTTTTCAAAATACAAAATTTATAAAAGAAGAGGGATGATTTTGAAAAAAATTGTATTAGTATTACTGATTAGTTTGAGTTCTTTGCTATTTGCAGCAGATAAAACTGTGGTTTTTGAAACCAATAAAGGGGATATAGTGTTTAAGCTTTTTCCTGAAATTGCACCTAAAACAGTCGAAAATTTTCTTGGTTTAGTTAAAAAGGGTTATTATAATGGTATTGTTTTTCATAGAGTTATTAAAGATTTTATGATTCAAGGTGGAGACCCAACAGGAACAGGACGTGGTGGTGAATCTATATGGGGAAAACCGTTTAAAGATGAGTTTAGTCCAAATGTAGTTTTTGATAGAAGTGGTATACTAGCTATGGCAAATTCAGGACCTAATACAAATGGAAGTCAGTTTTTTATAACAACAAAACCAACACCTTGGTTAAATGGAAGACATACTATTTTTGGTGAAGTAGTTGATGGATTTGATGTAGTAAATGATATAGAAAATGTACAAGTTAATGGAAGAAACAGACCATTATATGAAATTAGGATAAAAAAAGCTTATATTAAGTAAGTGGTTATTTTATAATCATAAATATTATGGTTTTGTCATCAAAAAGTAGATACAATATAGAAAAATTTCTTTGGAGGAATGCATGAAAAAGATTGAAGCGATCATCAAACCATTTAAATTGGAAGATGTAAAGGATGCCTTAACTGCTATGGAGATAACTGGTATGACAGTTAGTGAAGTAAAAGGATATGGTCGTCAACAAGGTCACTCAGAACTTTACCGTGGTGCAGAATATGTAGTTGATTTTTTACCAAAAATTAAGATAGATATTATAGTAAAAGAAGATGATGTTGATGCAGCTGTAAAAGCTATTGTTGATGCAGCAAAAACTGGTAAAATCGGTGATGGAAAGATATTTGTATCATCAGTAGAAAAAATTGTAAGAATCAGAACTTCAGAGGAAGATGAAGAAGCAATTTAGTAAATTTATAAGATTTAAAATTTAAAAAGGGTCTACATGTAGACCCTTTTTTAGTAGTGTTTTATAAGAGTATCAGTAACTCTTTCTAGTATTTTAAATACTCTTGTTGAATCTTCATCATTGTTATTGTAAAGAGGGTTTATTTCAGCCATTTCCCAACAGCATACTTTTTCATTTTTTATAAGTTCTAAATTTAGCTGCATTGCTTGCTCATAAGATAGTCCATTGGTGACTGGTGTCCCAGTACCTGGTACATAAAGAGGGTCGATGCTATCTACATCAAAAGAGATATAGATATGTTTACAGTATGAGAGTTTTTTAAAAATCTCTTCAACTACAGTTTGTATACCTTTGTAGGTTATTTCTTCAACTGTATAAACAGGAATTTTATGTTTTTTTATGAGTGTTTCTTCTTCTTTTTCAAAATCCCTTAGTGCACAAAAAACTATGTTTTCTGGTTTTATTGAAGGTTCACTAGAAGCTAAATATTTGAGTCTGTTCCAGTATTCTACTTCTTGCTCATTTGGCTTATTTATAGCACACTCTTTGTTATCTATAGCACATGCAATTGCTAAAGGCATTCCATGCATATTGCCAGAGCTACTAGTATAAGGAGTATGTATATCTGCATGAGCATCTATATAGACTACACCTATCTCATCATTTGGATGAGCCATTTTAAGTCCATGCATAGTTCCTGCACAACTAGAGTGATCTCCAGCTAATATAATTGGAAAAAGATTATCATCTCTCATCTGTTTTACTTTTTGAGAAAGTTGAGAGATAACAGGAAAAACTTTATCAATGTATTTTGCATTTTTAAAATTACAATGCTCTTTGATTGAGTTATCTTGTTCTATCTCTTCTGTTACAAACTTTTCATAATAATTGGAGTTTACATCTGCTGATGATTTTCGTAAAGCTTCAAGCCCTAAAGCAGCACCTTTTTTTTGTCCTGCTATATCTGCATAAACTTCTATAAGTTTTATATGTTTAAATATTTCTGGCATGATTATAGCAACGAAAATAGATTTTTAACATCGTCAAGTTCAGGAATGAGATTCATCTCTTTACCAACATTGTTTTCTTTCGCCAATTTATATATAAGTCTTAAAACTGAGTAATCTTCTAATGCAAAACCTATAGAATCAAATAAAATTGTTCCATGAGTTTCTACATTTAGCTTTTTTTCACCACGAATTACTTCATAAATTTCTGTACATGTAAAGTCATTTGGCATTTGTTGAATATCACCTTCTATTTTGGCTTGTTCTAAAAACTCTACTACAACAGTTGAACTTTCAACTATCTCTTTTGCAATTTCAGTTTTACCAGGACAATCTCCTCCTATACCATTTATATATACATCTTTTTTAAGCATATCTTTTGTAAGAACAGTTTGGTATCTTTTATCTGCAGTACAGGTAGTGATTATATCAGCATCTTGGACTGAATCATGAGAATCTTTACATGGAGTTATTTTGATATCATATTTTGACATATTGTTAGCAAATTTTTTCATTGCTTTTGGGTCTGTATCAAAGTATCTGACTTCTTGAAGGTCAAATATATAAGAAAATGCTAGGTATTGAAATTCACTTTGTGCACCAGTTCCTATAAGAGCTAAAACTTTTGAATCTTTTTTTGCTAAATATTTTGCCGCCATCGCTGAGTTTGCAGCGGTTCTAAATGCTGTAAGAAGTGTCATCTCTGTAAACATTAAGGGCTCACCAGTTTTAGTTATACTAAGCTGTCCCGTTGCCATAACTGTCATCTTATTAAGATTTGGATTTTTTGGGTGTCCATTGACATATTTAAATGAGTAAAATTTATCGTTACTTACAGGCATAAGTTCAATAACTCCACCGTCTACATGGTTAGCAACTCTTGGAGTTTTGTCAAAATCTTCCCAGTTTGAGTAATCCTCTTCCATAGTTTTGATTAGTTCTAAATAGAACTCCTTATAGCCGATTTTTGATATAAGTGTTTTTATATCTTCTATCTCTAAAACTAACATTTTTTTCCTTGTAATATATAAGAGAAAGAGAGGTATACTCATGTAAGTCAATTTAACAATCTCTAAGCTCTTAATATTTTAGTGTATTAAAAGTTAAAAGAGAAAAATCGAATTTTTCCATTACGGCGTAAGCGTTTATCTAGTACTTTTTATGAAATATGATTTTCACATATTTTGACTTAATAGATAATTAATAATCGTTTTTAATTATATTTGATATAATTGAATTCTCTAGCTAGTAAAGGAGATTGTATGAAATATTTAATAATACTTTTTATATATATTTACTCCTTTGCTGAAAACATAACACCTATACCTTTACATGTAGATGATATAAACATAGAAAAAGCAAAACTTGGTAAAAAATTATTTTTTGATCCTATTCTTTCAAAAGATGGAACAGTTGCTTGTGTAGGTTGCCATTTTTTAGATGATGGTGGAGATGATAATCAAAAAGTATCTTATGGAATAAACGGAAAAAATGGAACAAGAAACTCACCTACAATCTTAAATAGTAGATACAATTTTGTACAATTTTGGGATGGAAGAGCTAAAGATTTAGAGGACCAAGCTAAAGGACCAATAGAAAATCCAGTGGAGATGGGAAATAATTTTCCAAATTTAATTAAAACTTTAAATTCTTCAAAATATAAAAATGAATTCGAAAATATTTATAAAGATGGTATATCAAAGAAAAATATTGTAAATGCCATTGCAGAGTATGAGAAGACTCTTATAACTCCTAACTCTCCATTTGATAGATATCTTAGAGGAGATAAAAATGCTATTACAAGTGAGCAAAAAAAAGGTTATAAACTTTTTAAAAAAGAGGGTTGTATAGCTTGTCATAATGGTGTCAATATCGGTGGAAATTTATATAGTAAATCTGGTTTTTTTAAACCTATACAGAGTGATGATTTAGGAAGATATGAGATAACACACGACATAGAGGATAAACATTTTTTTAAAGTTCCTACATTACGAAATATAGAAAAAACAGCGCCATATTTGCATGATGGTAGATTTGATAAGCTTAAAGATGTAGTTGAAAGTATGATGAGTTATCAACTAGGAAAAAAGAGAAATAGTGCTGATATTAAAAGTATAGTTGAGTTTTTAAAGTCCTTAAATGGAGAGTTGGTTAATTTTGAAAAAAATTAAAAAATTAGATTTTACTATACTTATTTTGCTATCTACCATCTTTTTTATTGTGTATACATTTGCATATTTTATGCTTGTGCAAAATAAAAAAATAGAGTATGAAAGATACAATAGAAACTTATATACACTAAAAATACTTAATAATAATTTTGATAATTTTGTTTTAAATAGTATAGCATTTAAAAACTATGATGATATTGTAAAAAAAGTCAAAAATTTTGAAGAGATATTAAATACACTTAAAGACTCTTTTATACATAAGGAGTTTCAAGAAGATTTCAATCAAGAGATGGCTTTAATAGAAAAAGATTTTTTAATTAAAAAAGAGATAATAGAAAAATATAAATCTTATAAAGCAGTATCACTTTATTCTTTTGCATATGCAATGAAGTTACAAAAAGAGTTAAAAAAAACATATAATGAAGAAGTTTATGAACAGATAAATGAAATCTTTTTTGGACTTTTACAAAATTATCTTAACTATCAAATAGACGATATTGATATTCATGAAAAGATAAAGCGGTTAGAAAAAACTTTAAAAATTTTAGACAACTCATCTATGCAATATTTTATTTTACATGCAAAGACTCTTTATGATGGAGTTTTAAGTATGAATTTGAAAAAAGAAATATATATAAATACTCCACTTTATGCCGATATTGACGATTATCAAAATATGTATATAACTAAACATGAAGAGTTAAATAAAATAAAAAAGAAAATATATAATTTTATGTTTATATTATCAATATTTTTATTGATAATATTGCTTATTAGTTATCTAAAATTTCTTAAACTAAAAAAAGATTTAATCTCTTTTAAATATGCAGTTGAAAATAGTGATGACTCTATTGTAGTAACTGATATTCATAGGCATATAACATATGTAAATGAGGCTTTTACTAAAGTTACAGGATATACTAAAGAAGAGGCATTTGGTCAAAATCCAAGTATCTTAAAATCTGGACATATGTCTACTGAGTTTTATGAAAATATGAATATGATTTTAGATAGAGGTGAGAAGTGGTCTGGTGAGTTTATAAACAAAGATAAAGATGGCAATGTATACTATGAAAATGCTTCTATAACACCTATGTTTTTAAATGAGAAGTTAAATGGTTATTTAGCTATCAAATTAAATGTTACAGATTATGTTAAAGAGAAAGAAAAAGTAGAATTTTTAGCTTACCATGACAGTTTAACAAAACTTCCAAATCGAAGAATGATGAAAAAGGTTATAGCTAGCAAGATTGAAAAAGCAAAAATAGATAGGTTGCACGTAGAGTTGCTTTTCTTAGATTTAGATGGTTTCAAATTAATTAATGATACATTGGGTCACAATGTTGGGGATTTTTTCTTACAAGAGACTGCTAAAAAGTTAAAAAACTTTTTAGGTAAAGAAAATATATTTTTTAGAACAGGTGGAGATGAATTTGCAATACTTTTAAGTTACAAAGATGGTTTAAGTCAAAGTGAAATGATAGCTTCAAATGTTATAAAGATAGTAAATGAGCCAATCAAAAAAGATGCCAATGAACTAACTGCAGGTGTGAGCATAGGGATAGCAAAACTTGATACCTCAAAAGATGATGTTATCTCTCTTTTAAAGCATGCTGATATTGCAATGTATGAAGCAAAAAATAGTGGTAAAAATAAATTTTGTAATTTCACGGAAGAGCTTATAGAAAAAATAGAGAAAAAGATGATAATAAAAGAAGCACTAAAGTATGCTTTTAAAAAAGATGAATTTTATGTAGTTTATCAGCCAAAATACTACCTTAATACAAAAGAAATACGTGGTTTAGAAGTACTTATTAGATGGAAAAATCCAGAGCTTGGTTTAGTTCCTCCAGATTACTTTATACCTATTGCTGAAGATATGCAAGTTATAAATGATATTGGTATATTTGTTTTTAAACAAGCTTGTAAAGATTTTGTAGAATTTAAAAAGAATATAGATAGTTTAGTTTCTATATCAGTCAATCTTTCACCAGCGCAACTTATGAATAAAAATCTTTTAAAAGAGTTTAAAAAGATAATAAAAAATGAAGATATTGAGCCAAAAAATATAGGATTAGAGATTACAGAAACACACATTATGCAAAATATTGAAAAATCTAGTGTTATTTTGAGAGATATGAGAGATTTTGGATTTAAGATAATTATAGATGATTTTGGCACAGGGTATTCATCTATGAGTTATCTAAAAAAACTTCCAATTCATAGTTTAAAGATAGATAAATCTTTCATTGATGATATATGCCATGATGAAAATGATGTTAAGATAGTTCAAGCTATAATATCTATTGCTAAAAGTTTTGATTATAGTATAGTCGTAGAAGGAATTGAAACTGAAGAGCAAGAAAATATGCTAAAATATTTAGGTGTATATGTAGGACAAGGTTACTACTTTAGTAAGCCAAAAAGAAAAGAGGAACTGTTTTGATAAAACTAAAATCACCATTAGATATGCATCTTCATTTAAGAGATGAGGAGATGTTAAAAATTGTTGCACCACTTAGTGCTAAAAGTTTCTCTGCTGCTATTATTATGCCAAATTTAGTTCCACCTATAACTACAATTGAGTCTTTAATAGGTTAT